>WNFM01348457.1_pt4 | contig 11000 bp, 7 predicted proteins | sample 5400271 | NCBI WGS metagenome assembly WNFM01 (sample SAMN13153352, study PRJNA577476) | soil metagenome | isolation source: 60 cm saprolite on Douglas fir-dominated hillslope | place: USA:California | collected 2013-09-17 | reverse complement strand
GTCGGCGCCGCCGCAATCGAGCCGGAACCAGACCTGCTCCGTTGCACCGTTCGGGCGCGGCTCGACGCCGAGCAGGAATTCGCTGGGCAGGAACTTTCGGCCCCCGTCGTTCAAGAGCACGGAGTTGATCCCGTAGCGAAGCGGGAAATTCATGCCCGCACCGATGAAGATGTCGTCCCAGCCGTCGGCGTTGAGGTCGTCCACGCTCGGCCCCCACGGCCAGTATGTCTCGACTCCGACGGAGTCGGACACGTCCAGGAACCGGCCGCCGCCGCGGTTCGCGAACAAGGCATTTCCGAAGATGAATCCGCCCTTCCCGGTCGGAAAGAAATCCGGCGGCGCCGGGGCGGTGTCCGCCTTGCGAGACTCTGCCGCCCAGTCGCCGGGCTCGATGTTGGCCCACATGTCCGAGTGCATGTCGGTGACGAAGAGATCGAGCCGGCCGTCTCCGTTGAAGTCGAATGCCTTCACCCCCATCGCGCCCCAGGGCGTCTTGGGGAAATACTCGCGCGTCGCATCGCGAAACCGCTTACCGCCCACGTTGAGCCAGAGGTGGTTCGCCCCCTGCATGTTCAGGATGTAGAGGTCGGGGAAGCCATCGTCGTTGACGTCGATCACGGTGGCGTCGCCGCTCCAGCTCAGGTCGCGGAGTCCGACCTCGCGTGTCACGTCCTTGAACCGATTGCCCCCGAGGTTGCGGTACAGGATACTGGCTTCGGCTCGCTCCGGATGCGTGTGGCCGTGGAATGCGTCGGGCAGGCCGACGTAATAGCCGCCACGCCCCTGCAGGTTGTTGGTGTACACGCCCACGTTGATCACGAGCAGGTCGAGCAGGCCGTCACCGTCATAATCAAAGAAGACGGCGCCGGAGGAGTGCCCGACGTATCCGACGCCCGCGTGGGCGGTGATGTCGCGAAACGTTCCTTCCCCCTGGTTTTCGAACAACCTGTTCCCGTGGCGGACGGTCGTGACGAACAGGTCGGGGTCGCCGTCGTTGTCGATGTCGGCGAACGCGCATGCGACCGCGATGGCGTCCGGCATGCCGAGGTGCGCTTGGTCGGTGGCGTTCACGTAGCGGCCGCCGCCCACGTTCTTCCAGAGCTCGTCGCTGCCGAGCTGGGTGACGAAGTAGAGGTCGGGCCGTTCGTCGCCATCGACGTCGGCGGCGCAGAGTCCGGTGCCATGATCGTAATGGTCGTGCTTGTACGCCTTGCCCGCGTCGTCGACGACGCGGTTCTCGAACGCGATGCCGCTCGCGGCGCGCCGATCGGTGAATTGGAAGTCGTGGCTCGCGGTCGACCTGGCGGCCAGCTCGGCTTCCTCGTCGGCCCGCGCGAGCAGCCACGCGGGCGCCGGAGGTGCGGGGCGTGCGGCGATGTCCGAGCGGCAGGAGGTGAGCAGGAGGAGCCCCGGAAGAACACACTGGGCAGCTCGCGAGGTGGCGCGTCGCGTCATGCCCTCTAAGGAACTTTAGGGAGCCGACTTCGTCCAGATGGCGATGACGCCGCACCCGGAATTGCTCCCCTGGAACTCGCCGGGCGTTTCGGAGGAGCCGCGGTAGATCTCGATTCCTCTCACGTCGAGTGGGGGGGTGTGCCGTGCGAAGTAAGGCGTGGACTCCCGGCCGTCGAGGTAATACTGCGGGTAGCACCCGGGGGGCGAACGGACCATTTTGGCGACGCAGTCGTTCGTGACGCAAACCTGCTGCACGCCGCGGACGGATACGAGGACGTCGATCAGCGTGCTGGCATTGGCGCGCTCGATCTGCTCCTGCGTGAGGAACGCGCCCATTCCCGCTTGGCGGCGCCGCTCGAAGTCGGCGAAGCGCCGGGCAGACGGCGATAGTCTCCCCTTGACCACGATCTCCGGCAGCTCGTAGGGGAGGGGCTCCAGGTCGAAACGGTGCCTGAGCACCTGTCCCGGCGTCAGGGAGACCCTCCAGGATCCCTTGGCGTAGCCGATGGCGCCGATCTCGATCACGATCGCGCCCGCGCTCAACCCGGTAATGGCGAACCGTCCCGATGAATCGGTGGTAGCGCCGAATCCCATGGTTGACACCGTGACGCGGGCGCCGCTGATCGGGTCGTGGGTTTCGAGGGAGGCTACGTATCCCAGCAGGGCGCTGGAGTCGGTGCGGACGGCGTCACCCCGCTGGGCCAGGGCTGGCGCCACAGCGACAGGCCCCAGATAAAGGAAGGGCAGGGCCGCCACGAGCGCGGCCAACGGCGCTGATCGGGACCGGGTGGTGGGCATAGACCTGAGGTCGATGCGCTTGTCTCACAATGTAGCGTCGGCGCACCCCGCCGGTAAGCATCGGCCGTGGTATTGCGCCGTAGCCGGGGGGGCTGCAGTATAACCCCAGTTTGCTCGGGCCCCCGTCCGAGCCGTCGGAGTCGAGAGCAAGACCCTCTGCACGAGGGTTCACACCGAAGGGGGCACTCATGAAGTATGGTACGTTCAGTGTAGCCGCTTGCGCCGTCGCGCTGGTCGCGTTGGTGTGCGCAGCGGCCGGCGATGCGTGCGCGCAAAGCGCGGTGATCACGGGCAAGGTGACCGGTCGGCAGGGCGAGGCCCTGGGCGGTGCGATCGTCGTGATCGACGAGCTCGGCACTGCAGTCGCGACCACGACGGCGGGAGGGTACACCCTCACGGTGCCGGCGGAGAAAACCAGAGGGCAGACCGTCACGCTGCGGGCACGCTACATCGGGTACTCGGCGGCCACGAAGCAAATCACGTTGACGCCCGGCGCCCAGACACAGGACCTCGAGCTCAAGTTCGATCCGATGACGCTCGACGCGGTGGTCGTGACGGGCCTGGCCGAGGCGACGGAACGGAAGAACCTCACGATTTCCGCCGCGAGCGTCGACGCCTCCCAGTTGAACCAGGCGCCGGCCGTCTCCGCGTTGGGCGCGCTGGAGGGCAAGGTCGCGGGCGTTCGGCTGATCGACGCGAGCGGCTCGCCCGGTGGTGAGCCGACGGTCCGGTTGCGTGCCGCCACGTCCCTCGCGACACCTTCCGCGTGCAGCTCGCAGCCGTGTCCAGCGACCGAGAGCTCGGGCCCGTTGATCATCGTGGACGGCACGATCACGCGGCATGGGCTGGCAGATATCAACTCGCAGGACATCGATCACGTCGAAGTCGTGAAGGGTGCGGCGGCCTCGTCGCTCTATGGCTCCGACGCCGCGAACGGCGTGGTGCAGATCTTCACGAAGCGCGGCTCGAATATCGCGGATGGCCAGCTCGTCGTCACCGTGCGGAACGAGTACGGCCAGTCGTTCCAGCCCAAGTCGATCCCCATGGCGCTGGCGCACCCGTACCTCATCGACACCGTTGGGACCTACACCGACGGGTCCGGCAACACGGTGAGAAACGGGGATTTCATCACGTCCGCGGGGAATCTACTTCCCTTGAATAGCGAACCCAGTCTTAATTCTTCCCATATCGCCGACAGTCCGTACCGTGGATTCGGCCTGCCCGTGTACGACCCCCAGGCCGCGATGCTCACGCACGGGGCGTTCTACACGGACTACGTCTCGATCGGGCAGCGACGCGGCAACACGAATTACAACATTTCGTTCGAGAACACGAAGCAGGATGGCATCCTCATCGCGCTGAGGGGTTACGGCCGGCAGAATTTCCGCGTGAACGTCGATCAGGCGCTGACGCCCCGGCTCGACCTCGCGGTGGGCGGGTTCTACGGCTCCTCGAACAACAACCAGGTCGCGCAGGGCCCGGGCGCGCCATTTTTCTCGGTGACGTTCATCGAGCCCTACATCAACCTGTTCGCCCGGAACCCGGACGGAACACCGTACGCGGCGCAGATTCCGCACCTGTTGCCGAACGCCTCGAATCCGCTGTACACGCTGGCCAACGAGCGCATCAACACCGACCGCTCGCGGGTCACGGGGTACGGGAAGGCGACGTATCGGCTGTTCGACTGGTTGTCGTTCGAGGGCAACTACAACTTCGACCGCGAGTCGTCCAGCTTTACCGACGAGACACCGAAGAACTTCCTCAACTCGCACGGCGTCCCGACGAGCGGCGGTCTGGCGAGAATCGACAGTGCCGGCCGAACCCTCAACGCGGGCGCGACGCTCACGAGCGCCCGGTCGTTCCGACTCGGTGGGTGGGATGTCCGCAACACCACCAAGGTCGCCTACATCTACGAAGATCAGATCGCGAACAGCTTCAACCTGAGTGCCAGCAGGTTCACCGTCCTGGCCGTACCGGAGTTCACAGCGGTCGATAACGCCCAACTCTCGCCCGGATCCTCGAACCTCACGATCCGGAACAAGAACCTCTATGCCGTGACCGGCTTCAACATCAAGGATCGCTACCTGTTCGACGGCCTGGTGCGGCGGGACGGCTCGTCGCTGTTCGGCCTCGACAGCCGCTGGCAGACGTACTACCGCGCGTCCGGGGCGTATCGGCTCACGCAGGACGTCCACATCCCGGGGATCGACGAGCTCAAGGTGCGCGGCTCGTATGGAACCGCGGGACTGCGACCCCAGTTCGATGCCCAGTACGAGACGTTCGCCGTCGTGGGTGGCGTGCCCGTGAAACAGACCTTGGGCAACAGGAACCTCAAGCCGGCACACTCGGCGGAGACGGAAATCGGCGCCAACATCGACTTCCTGAGCCGCTTCACGGCGGAATACTCGTACTCGCGCAAGGAGACCAGCGACGAGATCCTGCTGGTCCCGCTCTCCTCCGCGACCGGGTACTTGAACCAGTGGCAGAACGCCGGGACGTTGCTCGGGAACACGCACGAATTCTCGTTGGGGATGATTCTCGCCGACAGACCGGATTTGTCCTGGCGGCTGAACGTTGCCGCCGACCGGACGCGCCAGAAGATCACCCAGCTCAGCACGGCGCCGTTCCTCGTGGGGCCGTCCTACGCAGGCAACAACGACGTCACGCGCATGTTCCGCATCGCGCCGGGAGAGACGTACGGCGTCATCTACGGCACGAAGATCGTGCGCAGCTTCGCCGAGTTGTGCCAGGATCCGGTGAAGCAGGCGGCGGGCTGTGGTCCGGGTTTGACCTATGACCCCGCCAACTACGTCGTGAACGAGGATGGGTACCTTGTGTCTCGGACGGTCTACCACACCCGCAACGAGACGTACATCCCATTCGTGGACGCGCAGGGGCACAAGGTCGTACAAATCGGCGACGTCAACCCCGACTTCAATGCGAGCTTCACGACGAACTTCCGGTACAAGGGCTTTGCGGCGTACGCGCTGCTCGATTGGGTGCAGGGCCGCCTCGTCGACCAGGCGAGCAAACCCAACGCGGATTGTGTCGGTACCGCGGACCCGGTGCACTGCCCATACAGCACCGGGAAGAAGCCGATCGAGTACTACCAGGCCCTCTATAACGGCATCAACCCCGTCGATTTCTTCGTCGAATCCGGGACGTACGTCAAGCTCAAGGAGCTCAACGTCAGCTACACCTTCTCTCGGCGCCAGCTCGAGTCGCTCCATCTCGGCGCGAGCAGCCTGCGCATCGGCGTGATTGGGCGCAATCTGCTCACGTCCACCAAGTACTCGGGCTACGATCCCGAGGTGGCCGGTCTCTCGGGGGACCCGTACTCGTTCCGGATCGACGGCTTCTCGTATCCCAACTTCCGGACCTTCACCGGCTTCATGGAGATCAACTTCTGACCCCGCGAACCGACCTCTTGAGGAGACGAGCACTATGCGCATGACCAAGCGGATCCGGGAGATCGTGGGCGCTGTCTGTGCCCTGGTTCTCGCGGGTGGTGGCTGCGACACGCTGAACATCGGTAACCCCAACGCGCCAGATTCCGACCGCGCGCTGTCCGATCCGGCCACCGTGCAGACGATCGCCGTCGGCGCGATCCGGACCTGGTATCTGACCACCCAAGGCGGCTTCGGCGAGGACCAGTTTCCCGCGCTGACCATGTCGGTGATCAACATCCGGTTTTATACCGGGTGCACCCCGGGCACCTGGGATGTGTACACCGCCGCGACCAACGGCACCTGCAGCACCGAGCAGTTGGGCACCACATTCCCGCGCATCGAGTGGCAGAACGATCCCGCCTCGGCGCAGCGCACGCAGATCGAAGCCTTGTGGTACGGGTACTATTCGGCCCTGTCTTCGGCCAACGATGTCCTCAAGGCCATCAGGGTGCACAACCTCGTCATCACGGACGGCCCGACCACCAAAATGGTGGAGACGATGGCCGCCCTGGCGCAGGCGTTGGCGTTGAGCGGCATCGCCCTGAACTACGACCAGGGGTTCGTCGTGACGGACAGCACTCCGGTCGATGCGAACGGGTCACCGATCGTGTCGTTCCAGCCCAGCAATGAGGTGCGCGACACGGCGCTCGCGAAATTCGACAGGGTGATCGCGCTCGCCGGCGCCAACGAATTCACGGTCCCCAGCGATTTCTTCGGATCGCCTGGCGTAGGCTACGACAACATCAAGGTTGGCCAGATCGCGAACACGATGGCGGCACGACTGCTGGCGTACTCCCCGCGCAACGCGGCGCAAAACGCGTCGGTCGACTGGGCCCGCGTGGCGGGCTACGCGTCCCAGGGGATCAGCTCCGGGGCCGCGTTCGACTTGACGTTCCACCAGGACGGCTGTAACACGTGGTGCGACTTCCTGAAGGTGTGGTCCAACGACATGACGACGATGCGGGTGCACAGCCGCGTCGCGCACTTGATGGATCCCGTGACTCAGCCGGACCCCTGGAATCTGGCGTTCAACTCGAATCCCAACTCACCGGACAAGCGCCTCGGGGACGGCACGTACAGAGGCGTCACCACCGCGGGCGATACGCTCGGGTACGAGTTTACCATTCTGTCGGCGTACCCAGATACGACGGGAAAGGGTGGGACCGACTACGTGTGGAGTTACAACCGGGAGAATCAGCGGAAGGACCGCGGCGCGTGGCACCAGAGCGCCGTGGGGCAGATCCGCTATGACAGCCTGACCACCTGCGGCGACAATCCGCAGGGCGAAGGCACGGGATCGGGAGACGCTCCTATGGTGCTCGCGGCGGAGAACGACCTGCTCTGGGCGGAAGGCTTGATCCGCCGTCCCGCACCGGATTTGGCGACGGCGGCCACGCTCATCAACAAGACGCGCGTCGGGCGGGGCGGCCTCCCAGCCGCCACGGCGGGCGACGCGAACCTGCTGGGTGAGCTGCAGTATGAGCAAGACGTCGAGCTGCCGGGATCGAATATCGCGCCGTACTACAATCAGCGGCGGATCGACAAGCTAGAGCCGAACACGCCGCACGAGATGCCCGTGCCGGCGAAAGAGTTGGGCGTGTTGCAACAGTCGCTGTACACGTGCGGCGGGGCGGCACATCCCGACGGCAGCTGTGCGTTACACGCGGGGCCTGTGGCGCCGGCCGTCGTCGCGGCGCTGGTCACGAACGCACCACGGGTGTGGGCTGCGATGCAGCAAGAGTCGTGGGAGCAGTTCCATCACTACGGCATCAAGAGCACGCGACGACAGTAGCTTCGACCGACACCACAGCGGAAGGGAGTAACGCATGCAGAAGCTACTGGTTCGGCTAGTCGCTGCCGCGGCGATGGTCGCCGCGTGTAGCAATGACACGACGTCAACGCCACCGGTCGTCGCTACCGTGACGATAGTGCCGGCGTCGGACAGTGCGCAGGTCGTGGGTGTGAATGACACGATGCTGGTCCCGCGTGTCGAGCATTTGGCGGCCGTACTGAAGGACGCCGGCGGCAATGTGCTGTCTATCATCCAAGTCGGCCAGGAGGTGGCTTGGACCAGCAGCGACACGACCTTGGCGAAGGTGAGCCGCTACGGCGTGGTAACAGGTCGGGCGCCGGGGTCGGCGACGATCACGGCGGCGATCGAGGGGAAAAACGCTACGTCGGCTGCCAAGCTGGTCGCGGTGTCGGTCGCCTCGGTGAGCGTGAAGCCGGACAGCGTGACGGTGGGCAGCACCGTCCAGATCCAAGCGGCGCCTTTGGACGCGAGCGGGGACACCCTGGTGGCGCTGGAAATGATATGGTCGAGCAGCGATACGACCATCGCGATCGTGACCAACGCCGACAGCTTGGGCGTGGCACCTGGCCACAAGGCCGCGGTCAAGGGCCTCGCCGCCGGTACGGTGACGATTACGGCCAAGATCTCAGGCGTCAGTGGAGTGGCCGCCGTCAAAGTGAAGCCGTAGCTCGGCGCGAAACACGCGACGGCGGGTTACCGTGCACCGGCCATAACGGCCGGTGCTACGGACAAACAGTGTTGCTGCGCACGAACGGTGCCACGAAGCTCCCGGTGATCGACAGCACGCCCAGGGGATCGGTGTAGAGATCGACCCGTTGGGCCGTGAATGTGAAATGCCCGCTGATCACCTGGCCGCCCGGAACGCTGTCGATCTGCATCACGACGAGCGCGCCTCCCCGACGCGAGTAGCTGCCGATGCCACCGGCCAGTGCGCTCCACACTGCCCACGGGCGCGGTGCGGCACAGATGGCCGGCGGTGCGGTGGACGAGGATGGATCTTCGGCGGGGCTCAGGGAGTCGATCGCGTACGCACCGGCCGCGATGATCGAGTCCGGGCGCGTGATCTGAACGCGCTGCGCGGTCACGCCGTTGTGGACAAACGTCCCGATGAGCTGGAAGGCCCGCTTGCCGCTGCTCGCGAGGAAATTCGCGGCGCGCGCCGGGCCACCGACGTGGGTGATGACGGTGCCGCGCACCGAATAGAAGATCTTGCCGCCCGTCGTGTCCGCGAGGCGCATGACGTACACCGCCCCCGTGTCCGCGAGCGAGTCGGCGTGCCCGCTTGCCGAGTCGATCGTATACGCCGAATTGCTCGGCGCCTGGAACCAGACCGTGGCGGGCGGGGGCGCGTTGCTCTTCAGCACGACGACGGGGACCCGCAGCGTGTCCCCAGGCATCATGTACACCGTGTCGAGCAGCAAGGTGATGTCGAGCGGGTCTGACACGACGAGCAGCGCGCCGCCCGTGAGGCCCTGCGCTTGCGCCGTGATCACGACGGCCCCTCGTTTCCGACCGGTGATCCCTCCGGCCACGGTGTCGATCTGAGCGATGGAGGTGTCGCTGCTCGCCCAGACGATCGGGCCGGGCAACGCGGGATGGCCGTCCGGGGCGATGTAGGTGACGCGGAGAGCCGGCAACCGATCCCCCACGAACATCGAGTCCAGCACGGGCGAGACCTGCACCGCCCCACGGCCGCTCCCTACGCCAAGGTCGCCGCAGGCAGCGAGCGCTGCGACGCCGAGCAACGCCAGGACTGATCGGGGCATGGGCCTAACAGTAATCCCAGCGACATGGGAACGCGAGAAGGGCGTGTAAGAAATGAACGGCAGCAGGCTGGTCGCGAGTCTCGGCGTGGTATGGCTCTGCGCGGGAGCGGCCTGCCGGGGGAGGGGGGGGGGCCCGGCGCGTCCAGCCGTCTGGCACGACGAGGCAGGATATCGCTGGCGCGCGCTCAGCGTGCCCGCGAGGGGCGGTCCCGGGTTCACCGAGCTGCCGCCGTCGCAGACCGGCATCCGATTCACCAACACCGTCACGCTCGACAGCGCGCTCTGGAACCGCCACCTGGCGCAGGGCGGCGGCGTCGCGCTGGGCGACGTGGATGGCGACGGCCTTCCCGACATCTACCTGACGAGCAACCAGGGCTCGAACGCGTTGTTCCGTAACCTAGGCGACTTTCACTTCGAAGACATCACCGCCCGGGCCGGCGTCGCGCTGACGGGCCGGCACTCGACCGGCGCCGTGTTTGCGGATGTGGACGGGGATGGCGACTTGGACTTGCTGGTGAGCACCCTTGGCGGGGGCGTAGCGGCGTTCCTGAACGACGGCCACGGTGTGTTCACCGAGCGGACGGCGGAGAGCGGCCTCGCCGCCCACACCGGCAGCATGACGATGACGCTGACCGACGTGGATGGAGACGGGCATCTCGATCTCTACGTTGCCAACTACAAGACCCGCTCCGCGATGGACGTCTATTCGCCTCGTGAACGCGCCTTCGACCAGGTCGTCCGGCGGGTGGGGCGGGGCTTCGAGGTCGTGCCCAAGTTCCGGAAGGATTACCGGGTGGTGGACCGGCCCGAGTACAACTTGGTCTCGATGCAGCCTGAACGACGGGAAGGGTCACTTCACGCTCGTGCCCTGGACCAAGGGGCGGTTCCTCGACGAGACCGGCAAGCCGCTCGCGGCGCCTCCCGAATACTTCGGGATGTCGGCCAAGTTCACCGACGTGAACGGCGATGGCGCGCCGGACCTCTACGTCTGCAATGACTTCGAGGATCCCGATCTGTTTTGGCTGAACGACGGGACCGGGACTTTCCATGCCGTGCCCCGTCTCGCCGTCCGCAGTACCAGCAACTCCTCCATGGCGGTCGACTTCTCCGACGTGGACCGCGACGGCAACGTCGATATCCTGGTTGTGGACATGCTGGGCCGGGGGGCGCGCCGCAAGACGCAGGTCCCCACGCACACGCCCCTGCCCAAACTCGCCCCGCGGATCGACGATCGCCCCCAGTGGCAGCGCAACACGCTGCTCCGGAACCGCGGCGACGGGACCTTCGAGGAGATCGCGGCCTATGCGGGAATCGAGGCCTCCGACTGGACGTGGGACGTGCTGTTCCTGGACGTGGACCTGGACGGTTACGAGGACGTCCTCGCCACCACCGGCCATCTCTGGGACGTGATGGACGGCGATACCTGGGACCGGATTCAGACGACGTTCAACGGGAGCGAGTGGCGAAGGGAGTTGTCGTTCTTCCCGAAGCTGGCCTTGCGGAATGTCGCCTTTCGCAACAACGGCGACCTGACGTTCACCGACGCCGGGACGCGCTGGGGGTTCGCGCGCGAAGACGCGATTTCGCACGGCATGGCGACGGCGGACCTGGACGGAGATGGTGATCTGGACGTGGTCGTGAACCGGCTCGACTCGCCCGCGGCGGTGTTCCGCAACGATGCGCGGGCCGCGCGGGTTGCCGTACGGCTGCGCGGCCGAG
>WNFM01156544.1_pt3 | contig 11002 bp, 9 predicted proteins | sample 5400271 | NCBI WGS metagenome assembly WNFM01 (sample SAMN13153352, study PRJNA577476) | soil metagenome | isolation source: 60 cm saprolite on Douglas fir-dominated hillslope | place: USA:California | collected 2013-09-17 | reverse complement strand
CCTTCGACCTGCGACCGCGTGACCCCCGGCTAACCTCCTATTGCCGCTGCCGCGGCAACGCTCTGCGATCTTCTCTCGCCCTTAAGTTAGTGCGTATGCCCGGTGGGAGAGGGATGGAGTCGTGAGAGCCTTCTCCCTGTGGGACAAGGTGCCCGAAGGGCGGATGAGGGGCGGTACGTACCCTTCTTTCGTGATGTTCATGACTTGTGCAGAGGTTCCGCCCTCGACAACCCCACCCCTCCTCCGCTACCATCCGCCCGCCCTGGAAAACGGTCTGTTCCACGTGTGTTCCGAGCGCGGGACAAGGGCTCACCGCAACAACCTTTACGGAGGACCTATGAAGTCATGGACTGTGCGCGCACTGGTCCTGGCGACGCTGATGCTCTGCGTCGCCGGTGCAACCGGTACCGCTCTGAATGCGCAGGAATCCCAGCCGCCGGCAAACGCCAGCGTCGCGCAGGCGACGTCGACTGCTGCTCCAACCACGGCCGAGGCAAAGACCGAGGCCAATCTCGTACTGCCGGACCTCGGCAGTGTCTCGTTCTTCGGCATCAACGGCCGGACCCTGCTGATGTCGGGCCTGTTGGTCTGCTTCCTCGGCCTGGTCTTCGGCTTCGTGATGTACGGCAAGCTCAAGAACATGGCCGTGCATCGCTCGATGCGCGAGATCTCCGAGCTGATCTACGAGACGTGCAAGACCTACCTGCAGACCCAGGGGAAGTTCATCCTGCTGCTGGAAGTCTTCATCGGCATCATCATGATCTTCTACTTCGGCGTGTTGCGGCACTACGGCACGACGCGGACGGCGATCATCATCCTGTTCAGCCTCGTGGGAATCGCCGGCAGCTACGGCGTGGCGTGGTTCGGCATCCGCGTGAATACCTTCGCCAACTCGCGGGCGGCGTTCGCGTCCCTGCGGGGCAAGCCATTCCCCACCTACGACATCCCGCTGAAAGCCGGCATGTCGATCGGGATGCTGCTCATCTCCACCGAGCTGGTGCTGATGCTCTTCATCCTCCTCTTCGTGCCGCGCGACTACGCCGGCCCGTGCTTCATCGGCTTCGCCATCGGTGAGTCGCTCGGCGCCGCCGCCCTGCGGATCGCCGGCGGCATCTTCACCAAGATCGCCGACATCGGCTCCGACCTCATGAAGATCGTCTTCGACATCAAGGAAGACGACGCCCGCAACCCTGGCGTCATCGCCGACTGCACGGGCGACAACGCCGGCGACTCCGTCGGTCCGACGGCCGACGGGTTCGAGACTTACGGCGTCACCGGCGTGGCCCTCATCACGTTCATCCTCCTGGCCGTATCCAGCCCGGTGGTGCAGACCCAGCTACTGGTCTGGATCTTCGTCATGCGCGTGCTGATGGTCATCACCTCGGCGTTCTCGTACTTCATCAACGCCGCCATCGCCTCGGCGAAGTACAAAAACGCGGACCACATGAACTTCGAGGCGCCGCTCACCTCGCTGGTCTGGATCACCTCGATCCTCTCCGTCGGCGTCACCTATGCCGTCTCGTATCTCCTCATCCCCAGCCTCGGCGGCGACACGACGATGTGGTGGAAGCTCTCCACGATCATCACCTGCGGCACGCTGGCCGGTGCCATCATCCCCGAGCTGGTCAAGGTCTTCACCTCCACCGAGTCGCGCCATGTCCGCGAAATCGTCACTGCCGCGCGTGAGGGTGGTGCCTCGCTCAACATCCTGGCCGGCCTCATCGCCGGCAACTTCAGCGCCTACTGGATGGGCCTCACCATCGCGGGCCTGATGGGCGTCGGAGCCTGGATCGCCACGATGTTCCCCGTCGGGGCCGGTGCTCTGATGATCGCCCCGGCGATCTTCGCCTTCGGTCTCATCGCTTTCGGATTCCTCGGCATGGGCCCCGTGACGATCGCCGTCGACTCCTACGGTCCCGTCACCGACAACGCCCAGTCAGTCTTCGAGCTCTCCACCATCGAGACCATCCCCGGCATCGCGGACGAGATCAAGCGCGACTTCGGCTTCACTCCTTCGTTCGAGAAAGGGAAGGACTTCCTCGAGGCGAACGACGGCGCGGGCAACACGTTCAAGGCCACCGCGAAGCCGGTGCTCATCGGCACGGCCGTCGTCGGCGCCACGACGATGATCTTCTCCATCATCGTGCTCCTCACCCACGGCCTGACGGTCGACGTGGAGAAGCTCTCGCTCCTCCACCCCCAGTTCCTGCTGGGCCTGGTCTGCGGCGGCGCGGTGATCTACTGGTTCACGGGCGCGTCCACTCAGGCCGTGTCGACGGGCGCCTACCGCGCCGTCGAGTTCATTAAGGCCAACATGCACCTCGACAGCGGCGCTACCAAGGCCTCGGTCGAAGACTCGAAGAAGGTCGTCGAGATCTGCACGCAGTACGCGCAGAAGGGCATGTTCAACATCTTCCTGACCGTCTTCTTCTCGACGCTGGCCTTCGCCTGCTTCGAGCCGTTCTTCTTCATCGGCTACCTCATCTCCATCGCCCTGTTCGGTCTGTACCAGGCCATCTTCATGGCCAACGCCGGCGGAGCATGGGACAACGCCAAGAAGATCGTGGAAGTCGAGCTGAAGGAGAAGGGCACGCCGCTGCATGCCGCGTGCGTCGTCGGCGACACGGTCGGCGATCCGTTCAAGGACACGTCGTCCGTGGCCATGAACCCCGTCATCAAGTTCACCACTCTCTTCGGCCTCCTGGCAGTCGAGCTGGCTGTGGAGATGAACAAGGCCGGACAGGGCACCCTGTTGCGCGTCCTCTCGGCCGTCTTCCTCCTGATCTCGATGGTCTTCGTCTACCGCTCGTTCTACGGCATGCGCATCCACAGCGGCTCGGACCCGAAGCACGCCTAGACCTGCACCAACCTGAGTCTCCTGGAGGGCCGCTGGGATCAGCGGCCCTCTTCGTTTTGGTGCGTGCACAGATAGCGCGCGAGCGCATCGAGTGACGCGCCAGGGCGCAGCGGCGTTTCGAAAATCGCACGGACGTCGGTCGCGATCATGAGCAACAACATTTGCATAGTTACGGCATTATTGTTAATCTACGTGCGGACTTGAAGACCGCGCCTCGCGGATCTCAGCAACCGTTCACGGACGCAAGAATCCAATGCCGAACCTCGTCCCGCACGCTGTGCCGGAGAACGATCCTCGCTCTCAACCCGCCAATGGCACCTCGGCGGCGCACAATGCCGCGCCGGAGTCGGCCGCCACGTACTCCGTACATGAGGGAATCTGGATCACGAACGCCGAACTGGCGACGACCTTCGTCAACAGCCGGATGACGACACTCCTCGGCTATCGCAGCGAGCAGATGATGGGTCGACCGATCGCCGACTTCGTTGACGACGAGGGTCGCGCCAGCCTGGCGGCGATGTTCATGCGCCTGCGAACCAGCGTGACCGAAGGGGCTGAGGTCTGTCTGCGACACCGCGACGGCGGTCTGGTACTCGTCGTGCTCGACCTCCGGGCGCTTTTCAGCGCCGAAGCCGAATTCAAGGGCGTCCGCGCGTCCGTCATCGACGTGACAGCCCTGCGGACCGCCGAGCTACAACTGAAGGGATGCCAAACACGGCTCATCGAACTGGAGGGACGCCTGCAACAAGCCGAGCGCATGTCACGCCTCGGCCGCATGGCCACCTCCGTGGCGGATGAGCTCAACAGTATTCTTACCGGCATCCAGTCGTTAGCAGAGACGATCCTCCGCGATGCGACGGGCGACCCCCGGACGCACGAGTCGGCAGCTCGAATCACCGACAGCGTCGCCAGCGGCAAACGCGTAACGCAAGAGATCCTCCGCTTCACGCATGCGCCGGAGCCTACGCAACTCCACAAGGGGGAGCCGCGGGCCGACAGCGCACTCGCAGGCTCAACATTCCCCCTGATGACGCAGACTCTGGCACTCGTAACGACTGAGTCGCTGCGTAAGCTGCTGCTGGTCGAAGACGACCCGGCGGTCGCGATGGGACTTGTAACGCTGCTGGAGATGGATGAGTTCGACGTCGCCCTCGTTATCCGCGGTGCGGAGGCCGTGGAGCGAATCGAGGCCTTCGGCCCCGACGCCGTCGTACTCGACGTCGGCCTTCCCGACATGAGCGGCATCGCCGTCTACGAACAGATCGCGCGGCGCTGGCCCTCGCTCCCCGTCCTCTTCTCCACGGGCAGCGGCGACGAGAAACTGCTCACCCATGTCCTGGCCAAGCCGCACGTTGGCTATCTGCAGAAGCCCTACGACGGAGAGTCGCTGCTGAGGGCGCTGGGGAGGTTGAGGCGGAGTGGTTAGTGGTTAGGACGGAGACAGGCTCCCGAGCAATCTGCGCCTCGTGTGCGTTATCCTCTCTCCATGAATTTGCGAGTGGTTCTCGAGCCGAGTGACGAGGGCGGATTTACCGTTTACGTTCCCGTTCTGCCTGGGTGCATCAGCGAAGGTGATTCGCGCGACGAGGCACTCGCCAACATACGTGAGGCGATCGACTTGTACCTCGAGCCAGTACCAGACGATCTAGCTGGCACTGAAGATCTCGAATTCGCTGAGCTTGTCGTTTGAGCAAGGTTCCTTCACTCAACTATCCTTTCGTCGTGGCTTCTCTACAGCGAGCGGGGTGGGTGGTCGTCCGTCAGCGCGGTAGTCATATCCGAATGCATAAGCAAACTGCGGCGGGCCTGCGCAAGATTACCGTACCAGCACACAAGCCGATCAAACGGTCCACACTCGCAAAACTGCTCGCGGACGCTGAATTATCCATCGAGGAGTTCTTGTCGTTGGTCTGACGCTCTGTCACGGGGCCTGATTCGTCGGACTTAGCTACGATTTCGCCGATCACACGCCTACTTCGGCGTCGCCGCGCCTACATGCCCCGCCGCACCTGCTCGAAGAAGGCGACGAGCTTCGGGGAGAACGTCGCGGGATCGAGGCGGAGGGCGCGGTTGAGTTTCAGCGCGGCCCTGAAGTCGTCCTCGGCGGCGCTCACGTCGCCGTGGCGAGCGAGCGTTGCCAGCGTCCAGCGGGTACAGCCGCGCAACATGTAGACATCGGCCCCAGGGCTCGAGGAGACGACGGCGCTCAGCAACAGGTCGGCTCGAGAGAGGTCGCCTGAAGCGTATGCACGCCAGGCGGGCTCGATCGGACTCGGTCCCGGAGCTGGCCCCGGTACGGGGACAAGAGGCGCAAGGGGCTTCACAGCCTTCTCTGCCAGCGTCTTCTCCCCCTGCTCGACGTCACCCTTTACCCGGGCAATCACCGCCTCGGCCGGATGGCCGTCGAGCTGTTTCTCCAATGCCTGCGCTGCGCTCGGCGATTGACGCGCATCGAGGAGATGTCGCTTATAGATCTGCACGGCGACCCGTGCCGAGACCAGCGTCTCGCTCTCGACCTCCGCGGGCGCCGGCGGCGGTGGCTGCGGCACAGGTTTGGCCGGCTCCGGCCTGGGCGGCTGAATCTTTGGCGGCTCCTGCTTTGGCGCGGCCGTCTGGGTTACAGGCGAAGTCTGCGTCTTCGGCTGCGGCGTGTCGTCCATGGGAACGCCAATGACGATTTCGCGAGGTTGCGGCTTCGGCGGCTGAGGACGGGAGGCCTTCTCTTTCTTCGCCGCATCGGCCGATGTCGCAAAGAGGTCCCGAGCCTGGCCAGCCAGATCGGAAGCGTGGTGATAGGCGGTCACGTCTGTCCCTGCTTTGTTGAACGTGTCGAGCGCTTCCTGCAGCTTGCGCAACGCAGCGCGGTAGGAGTCGCTGCGGTCGGCACCGGCGGCGAGCGCCGCCGCTTGGCCGTCGAGTGCTTTTCCCACGGCCGCGTTGGCCGCCTTGCGGCTCTCCGCCGCAGCCGTCTCCGCGTTGTGCTGTTTCTGCGAGTTCGCGCGCGCGACCCACTCACGCAGCGTGCCGAAATACTGCGTGTTCTGGACGACACCTTGCTCCTCGGACGTCTTGAGCTCCCGCAGAGCGCCATCCACGTCACCGAGGTTGTAGCGTGCGATGCCGAGCCAGAAGTGAGGAACGTACGTGATGATCACATTTCCGGCTCGCGCCGACGTGCTCTCGTTCGGCATCTCTGCGATAGCCCGCTGCAGTGCGTCGGCGCCATCCTTGTACCGCTCGCCGCGCACGGCGGCCACGCCTTTGTTGTACCAGTCGAACCACTTCTCCGCGGCTGCAAGCGGAGAGACGATCATCAACGCACACAGGAGAAGGGTTACCGGCCGCCTCACTGTCGCGCCTCGAAGCGAGGCACGGCCGCTTGCCCCGGGTCTTCGAAACGCGCCGTGAGGGAGGCCTCTCGATTGGCGCGAACCTCGACGGTCTGCGTGAGGGCCCGGCGAAACGCTGGGTTCGAAAGCGTGACCTCGTAGCGACCCGGAGCGAGGTCGACAGGTACCGGCGTGACGAGCGGCGTTTGCAGATCGACCGTCGAACCGTTGTCGAGATTACGGATGCTCGTAACGTTGGCCCAGGGAAACGCATTGATCCCGAGGTGCCCTTGGGCTAGAGGAACCGTCGCTGCCGTATCGACGCGCGGCTTCTCCACCGTCACAGTCGAATTCGTCGGCGGTGGGGCAGGCTTGCGAGTGACCATCACGCCAGCGGTGATGGCCGCGATCACTGCGACCAGCGCGCCGAGGGTCCAACCCATCCGCCCCCGCGGCGGTCTCGATACCCCCGCCAACGTGGGGGCGACGGGTGTGCGGGAGATCGAGACATTGGCGAAGTTCTGCTGCGGCGGCTTTGGAGCCTGCGTCTGGATCGTGGCCCGCATGTCCGCCTGAGTCGTTGCATGCGGTGTCAACTCGCTCATCACCGGCAAGGGAGGGGGAGCCCCCGGGGTGTCATCGAGCGAGGGCAGCAGAGCCTCGAGCGCGCGTGCGAACTCACGAGCCGTGGCGTAGCGGTTGGTGCGATCCTTCTCCAACGCCTTGAAGAGCGCCGCCTCGAGCTCGGGTGATGCGGTCACGGTAGGATTCACGCTGCGCAACGCGCGCGGCGCCACCGAGGCGTGCATCATGACGAAGCGGTGAGGCGTGTCCGCCTGAAAGGGCGGTACTCCGGTGAGCATTTCGTAGAACACGATGCCAAACGAATAGAGATCGGCGCGGCCGTCGATCCGCTCCCCCGGCGGCAGCATCCCGAGGTGCTCCGGCGAGCAGTACTTCCACTTGCCGACGAACATCCCCGTCTTCGTCCGCGCCTCACCCTCGTCGCCTGACTGCTTGGCGATGCCGAGGTCGATGATCTTGACGTGCTCTTCGCCATCCTCATCGCGGGTGATCATGAGATTCTCGGGGCTGATGTCGCGGTGCACGATTCCCGCGCGGTGGATGGCGTCGAGACCCTGCAGGGCCTGAATGGCGAGACTGGCCGCATAACGCTGCGAGAGCGGACCTTTCTCTACGATGAGCTCGTGAAGGTTGATGCCTTCGATGTACTCCCAAACCATGTAGTGCGCGTCGTCTTCGAGGGTGGAGAAGTCGAAGAGAGCGGCGACATTGGGGTGATGAATTTTTGTCGCCAGGCGCGCCTCGCGCAGAAACCGCTCATGCGAGCCTGGATCATTGGCGATGTTCGCCCGCATGAGCTTCAAAACCCGCAGGGCGTTGAGGTGGATGTGCAGCGCCTTGTACACCTCCCCCATCCCGCCCACCCCCAGCTTGCCGAGGATCTGGTACTTGCCGTCGAGCGGCTGCTCGAGGTGGCGGCGGAGAAAGTCCGTGATCGGCTCGCCGCAGTGCGGGCAAGCTTTGAACTTCGAGTCGATCTCGGCTCTGCAGTGGATACAGAAGAACATGAGTGGTTAGTGGTTAGTGGTTAGAAACAACACCGCTGAGCCGGTGGCCTTCCTAACCACTGACCACTAACCACTTTCTCCGAGATTATAAGCGCCATGCGTGAATCCAGGTTCCAGGTCCACACGGCAGTACCTGAGTGGATTCCCTCATCGAGCTCGACGGACCACGCACGCGAACGGAGATGGTGTACGGGTGATTGATGGTTGGTTAGTGGTTAGCAGGGCGACTCGTCCGTTCATCCTCCTAACCACTAACCACTGATCACTAACCACTATCAACGTAGAATCCTCGCATGTCCGAGAACTTCGACGTCGTGGTCATCGGGGGCGGCACCGGGGGGCTGGTCACGGCATCGGGGTGTGCGCGCCTCGGGCGGCGCACGGCGCTCATCGAGCGCGAGGCCCTCGGCGGCGACTGCCTCTGGACCGGCTGCGTACCGACCAAGTCCCTCATCGCCACGGCGAAGCTCATTCATCAGATGCGCAACGCCGGCGACTATGGCCTGACACCTGTCGACGTGCAGGTGACACCGCGCGCGATCATGGAGTCGATGCGGGAGCAACGCCGCCGCGTCGCGCCACACGACGACCCCGAGAAGTTCCGCAGACTCGGCATCGATGTCATCGAAGGCAATGCCCGGCTGGTCGCGCGCAACGAGGTCGAAGTCAACGGCCGCAGGCTCGTCGCCAGAGACATCGTCATTGCCACCGGTGCGCGCACCGCCGTCCCACCAGTGGAAGGCCTCGCCGAGCACGGATTCCTCGACCATCGGACGTTCCTGGATCAGGACACGTTCCCGGCATCGCTGCTTCTACTTGGCGGCGGCTACATCGGCATCGAGTTCGCTCAGATGTTCCGGCGTTTCGGCAGCGAGGTCGTCGTCGTCGAGATGCTCGACGAGATCATCAACAAGGAAGACGCCGACGTCATCGCCCGCGTCCGGCAGATTCTCGGCGAGGAAGGCATTCCCCTCCGCACCGGCTGGGCCGCCAAAGCGGTCCGACGGGATGGCGCAAAGAAGGTCGTGACCATTGAAGACCGCAACGGCCGCCGCGAGGATCTCGCCGTGGACGAGGTCTTCGTCGCTTCGGGCCGGCGCGGGAACACCGAGAACCTTACCTGCAGACGTCCGTGCCTCGGATCTGGGCATGCGGTGATGTACACGGGGGGCTGCAATTCACACATGTCGCTGCCTACGAAGCGACAAAACTCGTCCGCAATCTGCTCTTCCCGGGCAAGTCCGCCGTCAACTACGACGATGTCCCCTGGTGCCTCTACACCGACCCGGAGGTAGGGCACATCGGGATGACAGAGGCGGAAGCCGTCACGGCATTCGGCGAGGAGCGCGTGCGGACGTACCAGGTGGAGATGGACGACGTGGACCGTGCCATCGTCGATCGCACGACGCGCGGGTTTGTGAAATTCGTCTGCGATGAAAAGGGGCGCATCCTCGGCGCACATGCGCTCTGCTCAAATGCGTCGACCGTCATCGAAGAGATCGTCCTGGCGCGTAAGCGTGGCGTGAAGGTAGGCCAACTCGCCCAGCTCGTGTCGCCCTATCCGTCACTGGCCGATGTCATCCAGAACGCCGCCGCAAAGTACTACGAGGGATTGGGCGAGAGCTGGATCGGCCGCCTCGGGAAGAAGATCGCGGCCTGGTCGCAGTGAGCAAGTGGTTCACCCCTGAGCGGGGCGGAGGGCGGGTGGGAGCGAAGGGTCAAATCGCGGCGCCGGGAGTTGTGGCTCGAAGCAACTGCCTTTGGCGCCACACTGAGAGACGGCTCACGCGAAGACGCGAAGACACGAAGGAAGATGCGAACGAGGTGTTTCGAAGAAGCTCCTCCGTGCCTTCACGCCAAGGCGACATGCTCGCTGAAGAGCGCGAATCATGTTCTCTCTTCGCTTCTTTCTTCGCGTCTTCGCGTCTTCGCGTGAGGCGCCTTTAATCCGAGCGTGCGAGCGGACGTTTGCCAAGGACGTCAGCGAACGTGTGTGGTAGCCGGATCGTTGCGATCCTCGCGCCACGGCGGGTGGTTGAAGTGGACGACGCGGTCGACGTTGAGTGATGCCACGGCGGCATCGAACGTCATCGTCCCAATTTGGCGCCAGCCGGTGATCTCGCGCCGCTGTTTGAGGGCAGGGCCGCGGGTGACGCCCTGATCCGACGTCTCGATCCGGAACACCAGCTTGCGCTTCGGCGATGAGTCACCTCGATCGTAGATCTGTGCCATGACCTCATCGCGAAAATCGAGCGCCTCTCCGGAAATCACCGGCTGTTCCGGCGCCACGGTCAACTGCATGAACTCGGGCGTGCGTGTGGGCTCGCCCTTCCCCTTGCCGAGCTCCGCGATCTGATAGACCTGCCGGGCAGACGGCTGCTTGTCCGCGAACATGAAGACGATGCCGGTGGTCAGCAGGATCGGCAGGCCGCTGCCACGACGGCTCGCAGTCGTGTTCGGAGCGTTTCGGAGGATTGCCTCGTTGATGCTCCCGCTGTCCTCGCCGCCGATGTCCTGTTGGGTGATGAAGCAGGCCGTCGGTAACGGCGTCGGATGCTCCGGATCGCTGGTTGGGTAAACGCGGCCTGCGAGCGCAAGCGAGCGTGTGTACCCCCTCCGCGTCTCTGTGCAGCACGTCGAGTAACGCGCGATCATCAGCCCGCGGCTGCCCTTGCGGAAGTAACCGCTGTACGGAGTCTCCTCCGTGATTTCCCACAAACCGGTGAGACCGATTCCATTCGGGTGAAGGAGACGACGATAGCCCTGGCCGTCACTCCCCCAGCGAAGATCGGCGTTGGACGCGACCGCTCGCTTCGCCGCATCGAGGAAGGCCCACGACTTAGTGAACGATAGGAGGCCGCGGAGCACGCTGCCGAGCGTCACGGGAAAGCGCGCGAACGCTGACGTGCCTGGTGCGCCCCAGGTCGTCTGGTACGGGTTGGCGAACATTGCCTCGCGCACGTTCGAGAACCGTGATGTGAAGGCCGCCCGGTCCCCCACGGTAAGCCCCTCGATACCGAAGGGCTCGTTCATCGAGCTGTCCATTGGAACCTTCTTTCCGGTCGCTACGACCACTCCGCCGTCAACCGGTGGCATGGGTATCGTTCGCTACATCGTCTTCAGGAATGCGATCAGCGCCTTCTTGTCAGCATCGCTCAACCCCGGCTCACCCTCGCTCGCCGGGAGATAGTCCGTCCCGAAATAGTGCCCGCGATTCACGATGA
>WNFM01356545.1_pt1 | contig 11003 bp, 7 predicted proteins | sample 5400271 | NCBI WGS metagenome assembly WNFM01 (sample SAMN13153352, study PRJNA577476) | soil metagenome | isolation source: 60 cm saprolite on Douglas fir-dominated hillslope | place: USA:California | collected 2013-09-17 | reverse complement strand
GCCACGACGCGCTATCTCGGCCACCACTATCCCGCCCAGACGCAAAACGAGGTGCCGATTCCGTTGGTTGCCGAATGCGACGATGGCTTCCTGCACGATCACCTGACCTTCGCCGTCACGCGCGAGGATGTCTGGGCGGCGCTGGACGGCGCAAGCCGCGACCCTGTCGTCGAGGGGTGTGTCGGTGCGGCGACCGGCATGGCGCTCTTCCAGTTCAAAGGCGGCATTGGCAGCGCTTCGCGCCAGGTGGTTACCGACGCCGGCGAGTTTATGCTCGGCGTGCTCGTGCAGACGAACTTTGGGCGCCGCCCGCGCCTCACCATCGCCGGGGTGCCGGTGGGCCGCGCCCTCACCGACCTGCTGCCGGAGGATCCGACGCCCGAGGGCTCCTGCATCGTCGTGGTCGCGACGGATGCCCCGCTGCACGCGCACACGCTGCGCCGGCTCGCCAAGCGCGCGGGACTCGGCCTGGCGCGGACCGGCTCGACGGCGGGCGATGGGAGCGGCGAGATCATCCTGGCCTTCTCCACCGCACAGCGCGCCCCACTCAAGGCGCCGGATGGTCTGCGCCAGCTGACGGTACTTGCCGAGGGCGGCTATGGCACCGTCGGCCTCAACCGCCTCTTCGAGGCCACCATAGACGCCACCGAAGAAGCCGTCGTCAATGCGCTGCTTGCCGCGACCACGACCACGGGGCGCAACGGCCGCGTCCTTCATGCGGCGCCGCACGATCGTCTGCGCACCTTGCTGGCGGGAGGCTGACATGAAAGAGAAAGATGCCGCAAATCTGCCCATGCTGTCGTTCGCAACCCAGCATACGTGGGAAGCCTGGCTCGACGAGCGCCAGGCCGACGCGCCAGGGGTGTGGCTGAAGATCGCCAAGAAAGCCGCTGGCTCACCCTCCGTCTCGTATGCCGAGGCGCTGGAAGGCGCGCTCTGCTACGGCTGGATCGACGGCCAGAAGGCCCCGTTCGACGACCAACACTGGCTGCAAAAGTTTACGCCACGCCGCCCGAAGAGCGGGTGGTCACGCGTCAACTGCGCGAAGGCCACGGCGCTGATCGCCGCCGGCAGGATGCAGCCAGCTGGGCTGCGCCAGGTGGAGCTGGCCAGGGCCGACGGGCGCTGGGATGCGGCCTACGACTCGCAGCGCACGATCGCGGTTCCCCCCGATCTGCAAAGCGAGCTCGCCAGACGCCCGGCGGCCCAGGAGTTCTTTGGCACGCTGGACAGCCGCAATCGCTACGCCATCCTATACCGCATCCACACCGCGAAGAAACCTGAGACGCGCGCCGCGCGCATCCAGAAATTTGTGGACATGCTCGTGCGGCGCGAGAAAATCTACTCGTAAGGTGCCGGTGCCCTAACCCGTCCCACACGGCACCCTACGCGGGCGCCAGCGGCGGCCGACGCGTGTGCCGACGCGTGTGCCAGTCCGTCGCCAGCTGATAGGCGTGCCCGAGCCGCAAGAGCGCTTCCTCCTGCCAGTGCGGCGCGACGATCTGTAGCCCAATGGGCAGGCGGCTGGAGGTGAAGCCGCAGGGCAGCGCCAGCGCGGGCTGGCCGGTGAGGTTGAAGGGGAAGGTGTAGCGCAGGGTGGCCCCGGCCGGCTCCTCGCGGCCGGCGAAGAGCAGCGGCGTATCCACCTCGGCGATCTTGCGCGGCGGCACCGGCAGCGCCGGCGTCATCAGCACATCCACTCGCGTCAGCAGCGCATGCAGTTCGGCGCTGAACCGGCGGCGTGCCTGCTGGCCGTGGATGTAGTCACTGGCGGTGTAGGCCTCGCCGCTGCGGATGCTGTTGCGGATATCCGGGCGATACAGCTCGCCGCGCGTGTCCAGCCAGCCCTGATCTTTGTGAAAGGTGTATGCTTCCGGGCGCTGCACGGCGCGATAGACGCCGATCATGTCATCGATGTTGGCGGGCATGGATACCTCTTCGACGGAGGCGCCCAGGCCCTCGAAGACGCCGATCGCCGCGCGCACGGCGGACTCGACCTCAGGATCGATACTGCGGAAGAAGTACTCGCGTGGGACGCCGATGCGCAGCCCGCGCACGGCATCCTCCGGCGCCCGCACGCCGGCGACGGCGCTGGCATAGTCGCGCGGCTCGCGCAGCACGCTGTCCGGGTCGCGCGGGTCATAGCCTGCGATGGCATCCAGCAGCAGCGCGCAGTCTTCGGCGGTGTGCGCGATAGGGCCGGCGTGGTCCAGCGACCAGCTCAGCGGAACGATGCCATGCCGGCTGACGAGGCCGAACGTGGGCTTGAGGCCGGTGACGCCGCACGCCGCCGCGGGGATGCGGATGGAGCCGCCGGTGTCGGTGCCGAGCGCGCCCAGGCACTCGCCGGTGGCGACAGCCGCCGCCGAGCCGCCACTGCTGCCGCCCGGCGTGCGCTCCAAATCCCAGGGATTGCGGGTGGGCGGCGTGACGGTGCCATAGGCGAACTCGTGCGTGTTGGTCTTGCACAGGGCGATGGCGCCCGCCTCGGCCAGCCGTGTCACAGCGGCGGCATCTTCCTCGGGCACCCAGTCCGCCAGCACAGCGGAGCCGGCCGTCGTGCGCACGCCGCGCGTCTGGTAGAGATCTTTGATGCCGAGGGGAATGCCGAATAACGGCCCGAGGTCGGCGTCCTCGGCGTTGCGCGTCTCGTCGGCGGCGCGCGCCCGTGCGAGGGCCGCCTCGGCCATGACGGTGACGCAGGCTTCGATCAACGGGTCCACCCGCGCGATGACGTCCAGACACGCCTGGGTCAGCTCCCGGCTGGAGACCTCGCCGCGCCGCAGCAGCACCGCCGCCTCGGCTATCGTCGCCGGCATGTCATTGCCGCCTGCCGCCGCGTGCTGTCCATCCATCGCCGCACCCTCCCTCTCGCGTTCCCTTGCGTTCCCTTGCGTTCCCTTGCGTTCCGCGTCCACGCCAGTCCGCCGCTCATTATACGCCCGGCCGGCGGTGGTGGTGCGTGGGACCGCAGCGTCGTCTCGGCCATCACCGAATTTACCAGCGGATATCTGACGCTGCCGTCCACGCTGTGTGTGCTACGGTTGCTCTCGCCGGTCCGTGGGGACGCGTTCGCGTTGGAAAACGCTCTCCCTCCCCACCACATCACCTGGAAGTCCACCAGCCAGAACCGCAGGAGCACACGACGCCAGATGGAAAGCACCTCATGCTCATTGAAGATCAGCCGCTAGACCGCGAAGACATCCAACGCCAGCCATCGGTTCGCCTCTCCATGGCGCCGCGTCGTTCGTGTCGCACCACAGTTTCACGATATATGTCCGCCCGACCACCTGCCGCTCGCACTGAGATGAGGAGTTTCCCCTGCACCCTTTTCAGGCACTGAGCCGCTACTGGCGACTGCTGGCACGCTATCTGGGGCCCCAGAGGCCGCGGATGGGCCTGCTGGCCGCGATCCTGTGCGGCACCATCGGTGTGCAGGTGGTCACACCGCTGCTGGCGAGCCGCTTCATCGACCAGGCCACCTCCGGTGGAGCGCCGGGCGACCTGATTTTCTTGGCGCTGCTGACTATCGGCCTGGCCCTGGCGGGACAGGGCATGGCCGTCGCCGAAACCTATGTGGCCGAAAATGTGAGCTGGACGACCACGAACGCGTTGCGCGCCGACCTGCTCGCCCACCTGCTGCGGCTGGATGCCACGTTTCACACCGCCCATACGTCCGGCGAATTAATCGAGCGGGTGGACGGTGACGTGGCCACCCTGGCCCGCTTCTTCTCACGGTTTGTGGTCTACGTGCTCGGCAATGGCCTCCTGGTGGTGGGTGTGCTCGGGCTGCTCTTTCACGTGGACTGGCGGGTCGGTCTGGGGCTGAGCGCCTTTGTCGTGCTGGCATTGGTCAGTATGCTGCGCATCCGCGCCCTTGCCACACCCTCCTGGGCCGCGGAGCGCCAGGCCAGCGCCGAGTTCTATGGCTTCCTGGGCGAATACCTGGCCGGCCTGGAGGATATCAAGTCCAGCGGGGCGGGCGCGTTTGTGCTGCGCCGCTGCGCCGAGGTGATGCGGTCGTGGCTGGCCGCGAGGCTCAAGGCGGAGATGAGGGGCTACACCATGGTCGCCAGCAGCCAGGGGTTGTTTGCGCTTGGCACGGCGGTCGCCTTTGCCGTGAGTGCCCTGCTGTTCAAGGACGGCACGCTGACCATCGGCAGCGTCTATCTGATCTTCCAGTGTACCAGGATGCTGCGCCAGCCGACCGAGCAGATCCGCAATGAAGTGCAGGACCTGCAACAGGCGAGTGCCAGCATCGGCCGGGTCGAGGCGCTGCTGGCCATGGCGCCGCGGCTGGCCGATGGCCCCCTCGCCGCGCTGCCGCCGGGGCCTCTGGCGGTGGAGCTGGACGGCGTCTCATTTGGCTATGCGGAGGGCGCCCTGGTCCTGCGCGACATCAGCGTGTGCCTGGCGCCGGGCCGGGTGCTGGGGGTGGTGGGACGCACAGGCAGCGGCAAGACAACGCTGACCCGGCTGCTCACGCGCTTCTACGATCCACAGGCTGGTGTGGTGCGCCTGGGAGGTGTGGACCTGCGGGCGGTCCGCCTCGTGGCGGTGCGCGCGCGCATCGGCCTGGTCACCCAGGAGGTGCACCTCTTCGACGCCAGCGTGCGCGACAACCTGACCCTCTTCGACGACGGCGTACCGGATGACCGGATTAGCGCCGTGCTGGACACCCTCGGCCTGGCCGGCTGGCTGCGGCAGCTGCCGCGCGGGCTGGACACTCCGCTGGGGCCTGGCGGCGCCGGACTCTCCGCCGGACAGGCCCAGGTGCTCGCCTGTGCACGTATCTTCCTACGCGACCCCGACGTGGTGATCCTGGATGAGGCGTCCTCGCGCCTCGATCCGGCCACGGAGCGGCTGGTGCATGCGGCGCTGGGCCGGCTGCTGGACGGCCGTACCGGCATCATCGTGGCGCACCGGCTCTCCACCATTGCCTACGCCGACGACATCCTTGTCCTGGAGGACGGGCAAGTGCGCGAGTACGGGCCGCGGCTCGCCCTCGCCGCCGACCCCACCTCGCACTTTGCCGGGTTACTGCGGACCGCCACGGAAGAGGTCGCCATGGAGGAGGTTGCCCCATGAAGCCGCTCCCGACCTGGCGCTACCTGGCGAAAATGGCCAGCTACAGGCCCTGGCTCTACCTGCTCCACGCGGGATTGTGGAGCGTGATGAACCTGTCGGCGCTCCTCACGGGGCTGATCGCCAGCGCCTTCTTCGATGCGCTCACCGGGCACGCGCACCTGCCCGTCGGCACAACAGGGCTAATCGCGCTGCTGATCGTGATCGCCGTGGGCCGCGCGGCCCTGTGGCTTATCGCTGGCTGTGTCGAAATCATCGTGCGGTTCATGATGAGCGGGCTGCTGCGCCGCAACCTGCTGCGGCATGTTTTGAAACGGCCGGGCGCCCATGCTCTGCCCTATTCCGTCGGCGAGACCATCAGCCGCTTTCGCGACGACGCCTTTCAGGCCGAGGATAGCCTGGATTGGACCGACGAGATTGCGGTCCAGGGCTTGTTTGCCCTGGTGGCGTTCGTGGTGCTCTGGCATGTCAACGTCCGCATGACCCTCATCGCTATCCTGCCCCTGGTGCTCGTGACGGTGGTCGCGCGGCGGGCCAGCACCGCGCTGGACCGCTACCGTGCGGCCAGCAGCCAGACTACCAGCCAGGTTGCCGGCGCCATCGGCGATATCCTGGCGGCGGTGCAGACGGTGCAAGCCGCCGGCGCCGAAGAGCGGACCGTGGCCCACTTCCGACGGCTGAACGACCGGCGCCGTACCGCCATGCTGGCCGATCGCGTCGTAACGCAGGCCTTGGAGGCCGTCACGGCCAACACAGTGAGCGTGGGCACGGGTCTGATCATGCTGCTGGCGGCGGGCGGCCTGCGCGACGGCAGCATGACGGTGGGCGACTTTGCCCTGTTTGTCTCCTACCTGGGCATCATCGCCGACTTTACCGCCACGCTCGGCCAGTTCCTGGCCCACTACCGGCAGACCGGGGTGGCGTTCGCACGCATGGATGTCTTGCTGGATGGCGCTCCACCGGCCGCGTTGGTGGCGCCGACCCCGCTGCATCTGCGCGGGCCCCTGCCCGCCGTGCCACCGCCGGCGAGTAACACATCCGGCCGGCTAGCCCTCGTGGAGGTGCGGGGGCTGAGCTATCACCACCCGCAGTCGGGACGCGGGATCGCCGCGGTGGACCTGCGCCTGCCGCGCGGCACCCTGACGGTGGTGACGGGGCGCGTCGGCGCGGGCAAGACGACGCTCCTGCGGGCCCTCCTGGGCTTGCTGCCCCGCGAGGCGGGCGAGATCTGGTGGAACGGCCATGTTGTGGACGACGCCTCCTCCTTCCTGGTGCCGCCCCGCGCGGCATACACGGCGCAGGTGCCGCGCCTGTTCAGCGAGACGCTCAAGCAGAACATCCTCCTCGGGCTCCCAGACGAGCCTGCGGCCCTGGCCGCAGCCGTGCGCGGAGCCGTCCTGGAGCATGACGTGCAGGCGCTGGAGGCGGGGTTGGAGACGCCGGTGGGCACCCGCGGCGTCAAGCTCTCCGGAGGTCAGGTGCAGCGCGCGGCAGCGGCGCGCATGTTCGTGCGCGCCGCCGAGCTGCTGGTGATCGACGACCTGTCGAGCGCGCTGGATGTCGAGACGGAGCGCGTGTTGTGGGAGCGTCTGCTCAGCAGCGGCGACGTGACGTGCCTGGCTGTCTCGCACCGCCGCGCCGTGCTGCGCCGCGCCGACCACATCGTCGTGTTGAAGGATGGCCGCGTCGAGGCCCAGGGCACGCTAACCTTCTTGCTGGCGAGCTGTGCGGAGATGCGGTCCCTCTGGCACGATGCCGGCGATCCCAATGCCCTGCTGTAACTCCTGGCCCAGCGTGTTCTGTTGAGCGCCCCGCTATGAAACAGCCAGGCGCCAGGAAGGGTGTGCTCAGGAGGCGTCGAAGGTCGCCTTGCAGCCGGCGCAGCAGAAGTAATACGTCTGGCCGTCGCGCGCGGAGGTATGACGCGCCGTGGCGATATCCACCGTCATGCCGCAGATGGGGTCGGTGGCTTCCAGGCGGGCGGGTGCCGGCCTCGGCCAGCACGCTGAACGCGATCTCGGCCGGCACGAGCGCCGCGCCGGGCAGCCCCTTCGGCCGCTTGAGCAGCGCCAACCGCTCTGGCGGCACCTCCGCCGTCCGCAGCGCGGCCTCCACCGCGGCAAAGCGCTTCTTGCTCGCCACCAGCCCGACGTAGCTGGCGCGGCTCGCCAGCGCCGCCCGCACCGCTTCCTCGTCGTACTCGCCGATGGTGGCGACGACCACCAGGCTGCGCGGCGAGAGCAGCCCCGCCAGCGCGCCGAGATCGGGCACAAGGCGGTCGGCGTCGGGGAACGCCTCCATGTCGGCTTCGGGGTCGCAGGCCCACACCTCGAAGTCCAGCACGGCGCCGAGGCGGGCAAGCGCTCGCGCCACCGGCGAGCCGCCGATGACGACCAGCTCGGTTAGCGGCACGAATGGCTCGATGAAGACCTGGAGCTCGCCCTGCCCCGCGCACAGCATCGGCATGCGCACGACGCCCTCCTCGCTTGCGCCTGCTGTCTTGACGTCTGGACTGAGCACAACGAGCCGGGCGGAGCCGTCGCGCAGCGCCTCCAGCCCCTGGCGCTGAACCGTCGGCCCGGCGCAGTGGCCGCCGATCCAGCCCTGCACGGTACCGTCCGGCAAAATGAGGGCCCGTGCCCCCGGCGTGCCGGAGGCGGGCTGGTGCGCCGCCACCACCGTCGCCAGGGCGAACGGGCGGCGCTCCGCGCGCAGGCGCTGCGCTTCGGCGAAGATGTCGGCGCGCATGATACAGGTCTCCGTAGGTCTGTACGCTAACTGGTGGGCGTCTCGCTCTGTGTCGCGCTCGGCGCCTCGATGTGCTCGCGGAAACAGTCGAAGAATCTCGCCGTGAGCTTGTGCGCGGTCCCCTCCAGCAGGCGCGCCCCGACGCTGGCGATGGTGCCGCTGACGGTGACGTCGGCGGTCCAGGACATGGTCGTAACGTTCTCCGGCTGGGGCGTCAGGTCCATCGCGGCGCGTAGCTGAACGCCGCTGCCGGCCGCGTTGCCGCGGCCGACCATAGCGGCATGCGTGGGCGGCTGGACATCCACCCGCTGCACGTCGAGGGTGAAGGTGGCCTTGACTGCGCCGACGCCGACCGCGACGGTCGGCTTGAAGTGGTCCGGCCCCAGGATCTCCAGCGACTTGAAGCCGGGGGCGCACGCCGCGACCTTGTCGGGGTCGTTGATGTGCTGCCACACCGTCGCGATCGGCGCGTTGATTTGCTGCTTGCCTTCGAAGTGCATGACTGTTACGCCTCCGCGATCCCATGCTCCTGGAGGATCGAGTAGACCTTCCAGGGGGTGATTGGGATGTCGAGATGGGTGACGCCGAGGTGGCTGAGCGCGTCTACCACTGCGTTGACGATGGCAGGCGGCGCGCCTACGGTGGCCGACTCGCCGACGCCCTTCGCCCCGAACGGATGGTGCGGCGACGGCGTGGTCGTCTTGTCGGTCTCCCACGCCGGCGTCTCCATCGAGGTCGGCAGCAAATAATCCATGAAACTGCCCTGCTGGATGTTGCCATCATCGTCGTACGTGATCGCCTCGAACAGCGCGGGCGCCATGCCCATCGTCAGGCCGCCGTGAATCTGCCCCTCGACGATCATCGGGTTGATGATGTTGCCGCAGTCGTCCACCGCCACGAAGCGGCGAATCTTCACCTCGCCGGTGCCGCGGTCGAGATCCACGACGCAGATGTAGGCGCCGAAGGGGAACGTCAGGTTCGGCGGATCGTAGTAGTCTACCGCCTCCAGCCCTGCCTCCATGCCCTGCGGGTGGTTCGTGTAGGCGGCGAAGGCCACCTGCTGCATGGTGACGGCGCGGCCGGGCGCGCCTTTGACCTGGAACTTGTAGTCCGCCCACTCGATGTCGTCTTCACTCGCTTCGAGCAGGTGCGCGGCGATCTTCTTAGCCTTGTCGCGGATCTTGCGCGAGGCCACGGCGGTGGCCGCGCCGGCTGTGGGTGTGCTGCGGCTGGCATAGGTGCCCAGGCCGTACGGCGCGGTGTCGGTGTCGCCGTGCTCGACGGTGATGTTCTCGACCGGCAGCCCCAGTTCTTCAGCCACGATCTGCGCGAAGGTGGTCTCGTGGCCCTGCCCCTGGGTCTGCACGCCGATGCGCACGATGGCCGAGCCAGTTGGGTGGACGCGGATCTCGGCGCTATCAAACATCTTGATGCCCAGGATGTCGAAGGTGTGCGAAGGGCCGGCGCCGACGATCTCGGTGAAGGTCGAGATACCGATGCCCATCAGCTCGCCACGGGCGCGCTTCTCCGCCTGCTCGCGGCGCAGCTCCTGGTAGCCGACCTTGTCCATCGCCTTCTGTAGCGCGGCAGGATAGTTGCCCGAGTCGTACTCCCAGCCGGTGGGTGATTTGTACGGGAACTGGTCCGGCGGGATGAAGTTCTTGAAGCGAATCTCCGCCGGGTCCATGTTGAGCTGCTGCGCCAGGGCGTCCACGATGCGCTCGATGGTGTGGACCGCCTCGGTGACGCGGAAGGAGCAGCGGTAGGCGACGCCGCCGGAGGGCTTGTTGGTGTAGACGCCGTCGACCTCGACATGCGCCGCATCCAGCGCGTAGGAGCCGGTGACGATGCTAAACAGGCCGGCGGGGAACTTGGAGGGGTTGGCCGCCGCGTCGAAGGCGCCATGGTCGGCGATGGTCTTGACGCGCAGCGCGTGCATGGTGCCGTCGCGCCCGGCCGCCAGCTCGGCGTGGATGTGATAGTCGCGCGCGAAGCTATCCGCCTGCAGGTTCTCGGAGCGGTCTTCGATCCACTTGATGGGCACGCCGGTCTGAATCGAGGCGACGGTCGCGATCACGTAGCCGGGATAGACCGGCACCTTGCCGCCAAAGCCGCCGCCGATGTCCGGCGAGACGACGCGGATCTTGTGCTCCGGGATGCCGGAGACGAGCGAAAAGACGGTGCGGATGGCGTGCGGCGCCTGGGTGGTCATGTAGATCGTAAGCTTGCCCTCGACCTTGTCGAAGGAAGCGACGCAGCCGCAGGTCTCGATGGAGGAGACGTGGATGCGCGGGATGTAGAGATCCTGTTGGACGACGACCTCCGCCGCGTTGAAGGCCGCGTCCGTCTTGGCGGCGTCGCCGGCCTCCCAGTGCCAGATGTGGTTGGACTTTTGCTCGCGGTCGGGCCGCACGAGCGGCGCGTCTGGCTGCAGCGCCTTCATCGGGTTCATCACCGGTGGCAGCGGCTCGTAGTCGACGTCGATCAGCGTGATGGCGTCGGCGGCGATGTAGCGCTCGGTGGCGACGACCGCCGCGACCTCTTGCGCCTGATACACGACGCGGTCCACCGGCAGCACCATCTGCTTGTCGCCCATCAAGGTGGGCATCCAGGCCAGACCGGCGGCATCCAGGTCTTTGCCGGTGATGACGGCAAGGACGCCGGGCAGCGCGAGCGCTTTGCTGGCGTCGATGCTGACGATCTTGGCGTGCGCGTAGGGGCTACGCACGATGTCCATATAGAGCATGCCGGGCAGCTTGATGTCATCTACATAGCGGCCGCGCCCACGCAGGAAGCGGGGATCCTCCTTGCGCTTCACGCTGTGGCCCATGCCGTGAATCGGCGCCTGTGCTGGAGTTGTCATGCTGACCTCACCTCCGCTCCCGTGCTCGCGCCCGCCGAAACGGGGACCTCCTCGGCGCCCTGCATCTTCCTGGCGGCGTACTGGATGGACTTGACGATGTTCACATAGCCGGTGCAGCGGCAGAGGTTGCCGGAAATGGCCTTCCGGATCTCGGCCTCGCTGGGATGAGGGGTGCGCGCGAGCAGGGCGGTCGCCGTCATCATCATGCCCGGCGTGCAGAAGCCGCACTGGAGGCCATGCTCCTGGAAGAAGCCCTCCTGCACGGGATGCAGCACGCCGCCCTGCTCCAGCCCCTCGACCGTCGCGA
>WNFM01195047.1_pt1 | contig 11003 bp, 9 predicted proteins | sample 5400271 | NCBI WGS metagenome assembly WNFM01 (sample SAMN13153352, study PRJNA577476) | soil metagenome | isolation source: 60 cm saprolite on Douglas fir-dominated hillslope | place: USA:California | collected 2013-09-17 | reverse complement strand
AATTCGGTAGATTGCAGCTTCGCGCACTGCTCGCCCGCTGGTCCGAATGTGGCAACGTCGTTCTGTTCCTCTCCGCGGGCAATGGCCGTAGCGAGGAACAAAAGCGCGCCACCAATCATCGCTCCCGCCTTGATGTTCATCGCTCGTTGCCGCTCTCCTTTAGTGTCTGTGCGTGCTTCGCCAGTCATAGCAGACACGTTTTGCGAACGCCCTCCGTCGATACGACGATGCCAGAACCCGCTGTTACGGTTTCACTCGCCCGAATCGGACCGCGCGCGTCATTTTCAGCTGTGATGCGCACTAGAGGCAGATCCAAGCTGCCACGTGCGGCGACCACCTATTTCTTCCGTAGTGCAATAGTGACGGCTCCAATCGGCTCTTGAGGACATCGGGCGACTTCCATGTCGCCGTTGAGTCTAGCCGACTCATATTCTCTTGCTGTCCAGCCCCTGACGCGCCCCCAGGTTAGAACTTCACCCGAGCACCTAGATTGAAGGTGCGGCCGATGATGTCGTACACAAAGAAATTCGTCGGGTAAGTGATGAAGTTGAGGGTCAGCGGCAACACAGGCGGATCGCGGTTCAGCAGGTTCTCAACGTTGCCAAAGAGCTGAATATGGACGCCGCCAACGTCCTTGAGCGAATACTGAAACCCTGTCCGCAGATAGAAGACGCCGGAGCCGCCCCTGAACGACGAATTGGGAGGGTTCACGGAATACAGCCCGCAGCACAGCGCCCCAACGTAATGCTCTGCCACATTGAGCGACCACCGATCAACCGCATACGTGACCCCGGCATCGGCATTCCAACGCGGAATTGCGGAACCCACCGCCTCATAGGTGTTTCCGAACAGGTCCGTCGTCTTGCCATGGTTGATCTGACTCCCATTGGCGCGAAACGATACCGAACCGCGCCCCGCGTGCAGCAGCGTGGCGACAGGAATCGTGTATCCGAACTCTATATCAAACCCATTGACGGTGAGCGAGCCAGAATTGAAGAGTCCAGCAGTGACGTGGGTCAATGTTCCAGAGCTGTCTCGTGTCAGGTCCTTGCACAGATCGGCATCTCCCCGACCGCAGCCGTCGAGGACCTGCTGCGGGCCCAGGTAGGACACGGCGCCGCTGATCACCGTGTGAAAGTAGTCGATATCCGCATGGAAGTCGCCGGCCGCGGAGAATTTCAGCGCCAATCCCGTCGTCCAGGTGTCCGCCCTTTCCGGCTTCAAGTTTGCATTCGAGTTGAGAGTCTCGGTGACTGGAACGGTCTGGCCGTTCAGGTCTATCACGGGGCCGACAAAATTAGCCGGCGGCGCGAATAGCTCCGAATAATTCGGCGCGCGAATATCGCGCGAACGGGCGGCGCGGAGTCGAATATTGTCCGTGACCTCATCCGTCAACCCAACTTTCCAGGTCGTCACCGATCCCACCAAATTGTAGTGAGTCTCCCGCACCGCCGCGTTCAGCCCAAGCCGCTGCGCCAAGGGCTTGTTGTGCAACAGCGGAAAGTCCGTCTCCGCGAAGGCTTCTGTCACGTCGATCTTACCGATCGGCGACGATCCAATTGGGTCCCACATGCGATTGGGTACGGTGGGATCGGGTGGAAGGGAATAGGTTTGGCTGCGGTACTCGGCGCCCGCAGCTATCGATACCGGACCCACCCAGTTGGAGAAGGGCTCTCCTTGGATGCTCGCATCCGCCACTTGCTGCCCGATCGTGAAGTGCGAGAAGACGTTTGGCCCAAAGACGTAGCTGATCGCCTGGGCCGAGGGCGAACCTTGCCCAAAGAGATTCAGGGGCACGCAGCCGTTGTTAGGCGAGGCGAGCGTCGACCGGCAGACCACTCGGCCCGTCACGGGGTCGGTGACCGCATCGAGCGCCAGGGCAAGATTGGGGCGCAGTAGGTCGCCCCCCCAGGAGTTGTTCAGCGTGGAGGTGCCATCCGCGTAGCGGAGAGTCCAGATCCAACTCTTACCGAACTTGCCCTCTAGGCCGGCGACGATCTGGTGGTAGCGGTTTTGCCCCTCCTGGCTCATCGTGGGCATATCGATATTGACCCGACTCATCGTAAAACTGTTCTGACCGGCCGCCTGCATGGCGGCACTGAGCGAGGCGGGTAGGAAGGCGTTGTCATTGTGAATCGTAATGTTGTTAAAGTCGCCGAAGAAGTCGTCGGTGAAGTTATTGGGAAGGCCGATATGGCTGGCCGCGTAGTTCCCTTCCAGATAGCCGGTGACTTGATCGTTGAAGGCGAACGACAGGCGACTGTACACGGTCTCGCGCCGCGTGGAGATGAGCAGGGTTCGCAGCGATTGGTAATTGGTACCGTCGCCGCCGATCGTGGCATAGGAACCCAGGGGAGCCGTGCCAGGATTGAACTGAATGGGGATGCTTCCGGGCAGAAACTCCGTGCCGTTGAGCAAACCGCTGGTGATCAGTCCGCCATAGGCGGTGTTGGCACCGCGCACGTTGGTCGATAGTACGTAGTCATACGGACCGCTACCGCCAGCCTGTGCCTTCGATACGATGCCCCACTGAGCTTCGTCCCAGGCGCGCCCGTCGCTTCCCTCGATGCCGTCGCTGTTGGTGGCTTCCGTGGCCACAATGAATCGACCGCGATCGCCGGAAAAATGGGTGCCGAAATTCAACGTGGCCTTCCAGTTCTTATCGTCGTGATAGGCCGATTCACCGCCCTGCAGCGATCCCTCGAACCCTTCGATATTCTTCCTCAGCACGATGTTAACCACCCCGGCGATCGCATCGGATCCATAGACCGCCGATGAGCCTCCGGTCGCCACGTCGACCCGCTCCACTATTCCGGAGGGAATCATGTTTGAGTCGATCTCCCCAGAGGTGTCGAAAGGGGCATATCGATGACCATCGACGAGCGTAAGCGTTCGGGTAGTGCCTAGCCCACGAAGATCGAACCGGCTTGCGCCCGCGCCGACATACGCGAAATTAGAGGCCTTTGCATTGCTGCCCGGTTGAAACTGAGTCATCTTGTCTGGCAAGTCCGCCAACGTCGTGGTGCCGGCTAGATTCAACTCATCTCCGGACAGCGTCGTAATGGGCGTCGGAGATTCAAAGTCGCTGCGCTTGATGTGCGTGCCGGTTACGACGACTTCTTCTAATTTGGTTGCAGCCTCAGAACTCTTGTCCGAGTTTTGGTTGGCTTGTGACGAATTTCTATCTCCTCCTTCGGAGGAGGACGACTCAGACGATGCTCCTTGATAATCCACCTGAGCCACGCGAAATCGGTCCCAGAAGGACTTCGCTTTTCCCACTCCCTGAGAAACCCTCACCTCCGACCCCTCTGCGGTAACCTGGTGACGGGAGTTTTCCGTTGACATGGAGAGATTGGAATGGTAGCTGGCGGACATCGGGACGATGGTGATTGCGTCGTTCTCGAGGTATCGATAGGTAAGCCCCGTGCCGCTCAAGAGCTGCGTCAGCGCCTCATCGAAGGTGAGGTAACCCGCGGCGCCGCCTGTCTGGTGATCGCTGACGAGCTCGGTGCGATAGACCAGCTGAACATCCCGCTCTTTTGTGAGGGTTCTGAGGGCGGGCGCCAGGCCCTGCGCCGCGATGTTGGTTGGCTTTCGAATGGCGGCTTCGGCGTCCCTGGCCGCTGTGACGGCAACTAGACTTAAGCACGCTACCGCCACTGCGAGTGTGATACGCATTATTGCTCCCCCGCCTCCTACGAGGCCGTATATGGCCGTCGTCCAACGCGGCGACAGCTTCATGTTGTTAAAGAGCGGGGTTATGGGAATTGTGAATACCACAGTGCGACAATATTTCTGCTTAGGCCTTTCAGGTTCCGGGGAGACCCGTGGGCGTAACGTGGTCGGCGGCGCCCGGTCATTTCTTTGAGATGCGGATCTCCCTGTCCGTCTCTTCAACGACAAGTTCAGGCTGAGTGCGCAGAAATTTGAGTAGCAGCGCCGGATCGACCGATGAAAACACTCCGCTGACATGAATGTCTGCGAGGTCCGGATCCTGAATGACCAATGGGCGCGTGTTGTAGCGGTTGAATTCCTCGGCGACTTCGGTGAGTGGCGAGGAATCGAATACGAGACTGCGCTGGGTCCATGCTGTTACGGCCGCAACGTTGGCTAGTCTTGGTGACGCAGTGAAAGTGGCGGCGGGTGTTACTGTGACTTGTTCGCCGGCGGCGAGGAAGATTGCGCCGTTCGCGCTCAACCCCTGCGCAAGACCCTCACCCTTCCCACTCCGCAGGCCCCTTTCCTCTCCCGTCACCTGGAGAGAGAGAGTTGAGGCATGTTGGTGTTGACGCGAGGAAGGAACATCGGCGTCTCCATTCTGCGCGTGAGCGGCGAGGGGCCGCGGGTGAGGCTCTCCAGACACTTCCACCTTGCCTTCGACCACGGTGACGACCGTTCCGGATGTCTTTCGATACACATCGAATTGCGTGCCGACGGCGCGGACGTAGGTTCCGTCAGCGCCCACGATGAAAGGTCGCAGCGGATTCTTCGCGACTTGAAATAACGCTTGGCCTTCGATGAGATCGATGTCTCTTTCTGCGTCAGAAAAGCGCACTCGTAAACGCGACCGGGAGTTCAATTCTACGGTTGAGCCGTCGTTGAGAACGATGGAACGTTGCTCGCCGACGCCGGTCGAGTACATGTTCCGCTGTCCGTAAAGCCAAGTGCCGGCGAGAGTAAGCAACGCCGACGCGGCCAGTCCATAGTAGAGGCCAACCTTTCTGAGGGCGGGTGTTGTGCCGTTGCGCCGACTCGATTCACTTGCTCCCCGCGTTCGGAGGGGCAGCGGGGATTCCAAAGGGACGATGTTTCCCTCCGCGCGAGCGCGGGCGATGAGTTCGTCGGCGATGGCGTTGACACTTGGATCGATCGAGGCAACGTCTTCCCATATTCCGGCCATCTCGAGGTACGCACGCAGGTGTTGAGGGGATTCGCGCAGCCACGCGTCGAGCCGCTTCTTCTCACTTAAGTCAAGATCGCCTTCGCGGTTCTTGACGATCCAATCGCTGGCCTCCTCGTAAATTTGGCTGTTCATAGCGTCCCTACTTTGTTTCCGTTAGACGCTGCCGGCAATGCAGAAGTGCCTTGCTCAGATATTTGGCGGCCATGGCCCGAGAGAAGCCGAGCTGCGCACCGATTTCTTCCAGCGTATAGCCGTCGCGGCGGTGTAAGAGAAGCACGGCTTGAGCTTTCGGGGACAGCTGCTGCAATGCTGCTTGAAGTTCTTCAAGTTGCTGCTGCGTTTCGAATTGCCTGGCGGGATCACTCCCCGGAGCTGATTCCAATTCGTTGATCAGGGTCGTGATCTCCACCGCCTCAGGGAGGGCAGCGCGGCGCAGCACATGTTGATGGAGTACGTGAAATGCGATCGTATAGAGATAGGCTTCGGAGTTGCGGATCGTTTCGTGGTGGTCGATACGTAATAAGCGCAAGAACACCTCTTGAGCCAAGTCCTGAACGTCAGCCGCCCTGTGCCGCAGACGCGACGCGAGAAACCGCCGCAGACGCTGGCCGTGCTGCTGCTCGACGTCCGCCACGAAGGCCTGTTTGTCGCTTAAGCCCAAGTCCTCTCCCCGATAGGCACACGTCCCCAATGTTAAAGAGCCCTGGGAGCGGAAAAGTGAATACCCGGCTTCCGTACCGCTTTAGTACAATATCGTGGAATCAGTGACTTACCGTGATATCAGCGGTTCCAAACGGAATCGCTACGATGGTGATGGCTCCTTCGGCGAGGTCACGGTAGGCAAGCTCCGTTCCATTGAGGAGCTACGTCAGTGCTTCTTCGAATGTTAGATTGCCACTGGCGCCGCGGGTCCGGTGCGCGCCGACGAGTTCGGTGCGATAGACGATCTGAACGTCCCTCTCCCGGGCGAGGGTTTGCGGCACGGGTACAAGCTCCCGCGCAGCGGTATTCGTGGGTTGTCGCGCGGCTGGGACAGCCGCTGTGCCCGCGGGGATTCCGACGATGGAAAGACAAATGGCAGCGGCGACCACGCCTATGCACTGACGCTCCTTCGCCATGGCGCAGGCTGCAATAGCTGTGGCCGTCCTCCAATGCCATGTCCGCTTCCATGCAGATGAAGAGCGAGTTGGCCGGAAGAATGAACACCCGCTGCGAAGATTCTGGCACAGATTTAAGGCTAGTCTTTGCCGCAGTCAACGGCCATGCTGGATTCCTCCTGAATCCTTTTGATCTCTGCCGCGCGCTCAAGGCTGGGCAGCGCACAGATTCGGCGCATTTCGTTCGCGGCTTCTTTTTCGATTTTAGCGGTCTCCGCCGCGCTGCGTTGGGCGGCGCTGGCACAGGCGCCGAGGACGAGCACGCAGGCAAGCGTTAGCCATTTCACAGGCGCCATCACGAGTTTCCCCTGCCGGAAGAGTCTTAGCCCTCCGCATAGTCCCAAGGGCCAAAGATACCTCACCTGGGCTCTGGTGCGTTAGGAGGCGCTTCGCGCCAAATTGTGACTTGATGCCAAGTAGATCACGCCGGGCGCAACCACCGCCCTTATCAATCAATGAGTTCGTCGGCCCCAAATGCCGACGTGACGACGTTCGCCACTAATGCACCAGATCCGGACTTTGTGGCAAGGACGGGACTCAAGGGGATCGCAAACTCGCACTCCAAGTAGCTCAATTTCCGGCGTTGGTCAGGGACGCGCGCTACAGTTTCTTAGTCATGGGTAACGTTGAACATCAGATAAATCGCCCGTCCCGGCTCCGGCTCGAAGTATCGACCATTGCTCTCATTGACGATGACCGAACCGACGTACTCGCGATCGGCGAGATTGTCCACGCGCACGAATTCGGAAAAATGCCACCCCTTGGGCGCCTGTTCGAGGCCAAAACTCATATTGCCCAGCCAGTAGCCGCTGGCCGCCAGGGAATTCGCGTCGTTCGCGAAGATGCGCGCCCGCGCGATGAGCTCCAGGGTTGCACGCAGACCCCATTTTCTCGCCCGCCAATCCAGTGCCGAGTACAGGGCATTCTGAGGAACTGCCGGCAGGCTTTTGCGTCCGGAGACGACCTCCGCTCGCATCCAGGTGTAGGCGAACCGGGTGCTCCAGCCTGCGCCGAGTGGTTCGGTTAACGCCAGCTCGACACCTCGCCGTTGCGTGGCCGCAATGTTCTGGTAGACCGTGCGGCCTCCGCTGCTTCGCAGGACCGCCAGCTCATCCGTCGTGCTGGTATAGAAGGCACTTAGGTCCACGACCAAGCGCGCCCCGTGCCGCTTAACGCCGAGTTCATAGTTGTCGCTGTGCGCGGCACGCAGCCCCAGATTGAGGCCTGGAATCGTGCCATCGACCGATCGGTAGGCGAGATCGTTGAGAGTGGGCGTCTCAAATCCGCGGCCGAATGAGGCGTAGAGCGCGAGCTTGTCGATCGGACGGTAGGTCAGCCCTACCACCGGGCTTGTCGATTGGAAGTGCACGCTGGATTCAGCCGGCAATCCTGTCGCGACCAGTTCGTTGGTCGAATGAACCTCCACGCTGCTGTGGCGCAGCCCCGCAAGGATCCTCCACCGCTCACCCGGGTCCCACTGGGCCTGGAAGTACTCGTCCAGGTCATGGACGCGGTTGGTCTCATCCCGGCGCAGTGCCCCTTCGACGCCCAGGGAGCTCCCAATGAAGTTGAGGTAGCCTTTGCGGGCTTCGTGCAGGTTGTCGTAACTCAGGCCGGCCGTGAGTTGCAGCGTTGCGCCGCACAGGGCGCGCGCTACCGTCAGATGCAGATCACCGCCACCGAAGATACGACCCAGATCAATGACACCGCCAGGGTGCGTTGCCAAAGCTTCGACCGACTGGGGGATTGCCTGGTACTGAGTCGTCGCCCGATGGCCGCCATAGAGCAATGCCGAGACCGCCAGGCTCTCGCTGACGACGCGTTCATAACCGACCCCCACCTGCTCCTGGCTGAGCGACTTGCGGGTGTTGTAGGCCAGCGCATTCGTGCCCGCCTGGGTCGGATTTGCTAGTTGCGCCTGCGTTAGACCCAAGGGATCCTGTACAAAGGGGGACTGCACGGCATTGGCCAGGAGCGTAAGGCGGGCTCCCGGCGCCAGATCGATACGCAGCTTGGTGTTGAAGTTGTTGCGCTCCGCAGCGCTGTGCTGCCGGTAGCCGTCGGTATCGAAATGCGCGGCATCCACCACATAGTTGAGCCGTCCGCTGGTCCCTGCCCCCTTGAGCGCGATGCGGCGCAAGCCGAAGCTACCCTCCGCAGTGCTCGCCGTGAACGCCTCTCCAGGTGGGCCATCCTGCGTAGAGATCGCGATGACCCCGCCCGATGAATTGCCGTACAGCGCCGAGAACGGCCCGCGCAGAACCTCGATGCGGTCGACCGATCCCAGATCAAACTGTGAAAACTGCCCCTGCCCATCGGGCATGGTTCCGGGAACGCCGTCCGCATACAGACGCACGCCTCGCACACCGAAACTGGAGCGGGCGCCGAAGCCGCGCACCGAGATCTGCAGATCCTGCGCATAGTTCTGGCGGTTCTGCACCGAGAGACCGGGCACTTCGTCGAGTGACTCGGACAGGTTGACCTGCAATCGGCCCATTTGAATGCGCTCGCGTTCCACTACATCGATCGACACCGGAAGGTCCAGGGCCGGCTCCGGTGCGCGCGTCGCCGTGATCACAATCGGCTCGGGCGAATCGGCTGCCGACACCACGGTTGGCGGACAGGACAGCAGAAACGCGGACAATAGGGCGACGACGGCACGAGCGCTGTCAGTCGGTACTCCCATTGCCCCGTAAGAGTGTGGTGTCCACTTCCTCACTTGTTGTTTCTCCATCGTTCTCGCCTATGGTCGATGATTCGTCAACGTGGAAGATCTCGCCGACGGCGGCGCGCCGGCGTCCAGGATCGTTGCCTCCGATAACGTTGTGCAGAGGTCGGATTAGAAAGGTGGATACGTCCATCGCAGCCTTCTTTTAAGTGCGCCACCTTGCCTTTGCGTAGGGATAGACCAGCGTCCCGGAAGCGAGGTTTGACGGTGAAACGACCGCTTGCGTACGAACACCCTTGAATTGCGCCAAATCGTTGCCGTCGATGTTCTGATATTGCACTTGGAGGACTCGTGCTTCAGACCAGCTGCCTCCATCACCAAACTTCACATCACCCAGAATCGTCTTGAAGGTATGGCGGCGAGTGAATTGCGCAAGCTTCTCATCGTCAAGCGACCCCGATCCGGCGATCGCCTGCTCGATGATTTGCGTTTGAGCGTAGGCTTGCGGAGCCACGTAATACCCGAGAGGATCTGCGCCGGCTCCTTCAGCTCGCGATTGATATTCCGAAATCACTTCCGCGATACCTGGAAACATCATCTTCGGCACAGGCAACCAGTACTCGTAGTTGACGACACCGTTCAGAAGCGGGCCCAGTGAAGCCTTAACTGAGCCGTTTTGGGGGCCAATCATTGCCCCGCCCACCATTTTCGGCTCAAGCCCAACAGTATTAATTGCTCTGAGCAGTCCCGCCGAGTCGTTGAGATAGGAGCAGAGAAACAGGATATCGGGATCAATCGCCCCTAGCTCCTGGATCAGTGGCCCAAAATCGGTAGTCGTGAGGGGGTATTTGGCTTCAAAGATTGTCTGGAAGCCGTGCCTACTTGCGTGCCCTTTGGCGCCGGCTACCGGGTTCTTCGAGAATGGCGCGTCCGCTGCCAGGATTGCCATTGATGTGGGCTTTGGCGTTTGACTAGCTGCAAGGCTGAAGAAGCCTTCTGTAAGTGCCTCGTTCGGGTGTGGACCCGTTGGAATCATTACAAAGTAGTTCGCGTAGGCGAGTGATGCATTCACGGCCAACGCCATGAGCGCGACGAAATATCGCCGTCGCTCAATGATCAATGGCATTGCCGGCGCAACGGAATTGTCGCCATAGCCCCCAATCAGCAGATCGACGTTCTCCTTATCGAGAAGCTGCTTGTAGATTTCGGGGACGAGGGCCGCATTGGTTTGATCGTCGATGCATATCATCTGCACCGCTCTGCCAAGCAGGCCGCCCCTTCGGTTCACGTCGCTTTCCCAAATCTGATGGGCGAGACGAGCCGTCTTGCCATTTGACGCAAGCGGGCCGGTTAGCGACAGACAGTATCCAATTCTGAGAGGCCGGTCAGTCATGAATCCCTCATCCTCCGTAGGCCGGATCGATGTCCTAACCGTGCTTGAAGGACGCCTGGAGATTCAGGAACACGCCGAGCTGCTCGAAACGCCGCAAAGAAGCTTAGGGAAGCTTGTCGAAAAACATATAAATGGCGGCTATCTTGCCGTCGCGGGCGACAAGGAAATCGGTTCCGGCGTACTCGGGCCACCCAGCGGACCCGCCCCGCATCGCCGATCTCCTCGGGCGCAGAGATCGGCTGATATCGAAAGTCGGGATGAGTGGCCTTGACCTTGCCGGCGATGCGCTCGATTTCGTCGCGGCCGCGATGAGGGCCGCTGTTCGGGTCGTAAAACACCCCGTCTTCGTGCCAGATCTCCTCGATCGCCTTCCGCCGGCGTACCGGATCGATCTCGGCAAACACGTCACTAAGGTTGCGAAGCATCAGGGTCGATATACTGTAAGACATGACACTTCCTTCCGGTTGGCTACTGACAGTGACATCCGTTTCCCTTGAGGGGTAGGAACTCGCAGATTCCTAACCTCGCCGTGACCGGAAGGCCTTCCGCAGCTCATCGGTGAAGAGCTTTGGCTGCTCAAACGCGGCGAAGTGCCCGCCCTTGTCGACCTCATTCCAGTAGAACAGGTTGGGCCACAGCGCTTCAGCCCAGGCCTTTGGCGGGCAAAATATCTCGTGCGGAAAAACCGACGCCGCCATTGGCAGTTCGATCCGCCCGGCAGACAGGCCCGCCATGCCGGCGTGGGTGTTCTCCCAGTAGATGCGGGCCGACGACGCGGCGGAGTCGGTGAACCAGTAGAGACTGATATCGTCGAGCATCGCATCGACGGAGAGCTCATCTTCAGGATTGCCGTGGTTATCGGTCCACGCCTGGAACTTCTCG
>WNFM01188182.1_pt1 | contig 11003 bp, 19 predicted proteins | sample 5400271 | NCBI WGS metagenome assembly WNFM01 (sample SAMN13153352, study PRJNA577476) | soil metagenome | isolation source: 60 cm saprolite on Douglas fir-dominated hillslope | place: USA:California | collected 2013-09-17 | reverse complement strand
TGCCTGCCGCAACTGACCAGCCATCCGCCGGGACTGGACCGGGCGATGCGCCGCCTTTTTGAAACCGCCTGAACCTGAAAAGAGAAGATGAGTGTTGAGAGTTGAGTGTTGAGAGATGACTGCGAGCTGCTTGCTGCAACCCTCTCAACCATCAACTTTCATCCATCAACCTGCTTCATGAGCGACGTCATCCAAAACTCTCTCTACCTCACGACGCCGGCCACGTTTGTCGCGCGCGACCATTTGACCCTCCAGGTGGAAGTGCCGGTCTATCCTCCCGATCTGCCGCCCGAGGAGCGCACGCGGGAGCACGCGACGGATTGGCGGAAGCTCTCCATTCCCATCCATCATCTCGAATCGGTCTGCACCTTCGGGCCGCGCATCACGCTCACGGCACCGGTGCTCGACCTCTGCTGGGAGCACGGCGTGTCCGTGAATTACCTCAGCGAGGGCGGCTACCTCCAGGCGCGCGTCACCGGGGTGGCGGATACCAGCGTCACCCTGCGGCGCACCCATTTCCGCGCCGCGGATGTACCGGCGAAATGCGTGGCGGTGGCCCGGCAGATCATCGCGGGCAAGATCCAGAACAGCCGGAACTCGCTCCTCCGGGCCGCGCGCGAGGCCGAGAATGCGCAGGAACAATCCAGCCTGGGTGAAGTGACGGACGCGATGGCGCGGCAGTTGCACGAACTGGGCCGCCTGACTGCCAGCGATCTCGGACGCGAAGGCGCACTCGATGCCCTGCGCGGCAGCGAAGGGCTCGCCGGCCAGCAATACTTCAGCGTCTTCCGCTTTTTCCTGAAACAGCAGCGCGAGAGCTTTGGCTTCACCACCCGTTCGCGGCGCCCGCCGCGCGACCGGATCAACTGCCTGCTCAGTTTCCTCTACGCCCTCGTGCGGCACGACTGCATCGCGGCGCTCACCGCCGTCGGACTCGACCCGTTCGTCGGCTTCCTCCACGCGGAACGCCCGAACCGGCCGGCTCTGGCGCTCGACCTGATGGAGGAGTTCCGCGCCTGGATCGCTGACCGGCTGGCGATCACGCTGATCAATCGGCGCCAGATCGGCCCGGAGCACTTCCGGGAGCGCGAGGGCGGGGCCGTCGAGTTCACCGACGCCGGACGCCGGCTGGTCATCACCGCCTACCAAGAGCGGAAGAAAGAAACCATGCAGCACCCGCTGCTGGAGCAAAACCTGCGCATCGGACAGATGCCATTTATCCAGGCTCGCATTCTGGCGCGCCATCTCCGCGGCGATCTGCTGGAATATCTGCCGCTGGTTCCAAAATGACCCCATGTTGATCCTGATCACTTACGATGTCTCGACCGTCGAGCAGACGGGCCGGCGGCGGCTGCGCCGGGTGGCGCGGGCGTGCTCGGATTACGGGACTCGCGTGCAAAAATCGGTCTTCGAGTGTCAGGTCGGGCAGAAGGAATGGGTGGAGTTGCGGGACCGTCTTCTCACGGAAGCCGACGCGGGAGAAGACTCGCTGCGGTTTTACTTTCTCGACGAGGAAGCGGTGCAGCGCACGGAGCATTACGGAGTGGCAAAGCCGGTCGATTTGACTGAACCTCTGATTTTGTGATCCCGCTTCCGCGAACCCCAAGTGCCGGGCAAACGCCGCAGGTTTCGCGCTTGTGCTCTGGCTCCTGTGGATCAATGGGTTACGATTGTTCTTTGACATCAGAAACGAGCCTTGCATCCACCAGACTGCGAGGTTCGCGAAAAGCCTGCAGTAACACTTTGCGGCCGAGCCCATTGGCAGGGCCGCTATCGCCCCGGAGGTAACTCCGGGGCGCGGATTGAAACACTGAAGGCGGCGACGAAATCATCAAGGTAACTCCGGGGCGCGGATTGAAACACTGAAGGCGGCGACGAAATCATCACCGAGGGCGGATCGCCCCGGAGGTAACTCCGGGGCGCGGATTGAAACGTAGTAGCTGGCCGGGCCGGCCTGCACGCGCCCGCATCGCCCCGGAGGTAACTCCGGGGCGCGGATTGAAACCGCCTGCGCGATGCGATGAGCGATCCCTCGATCGATCGCCCCGGAGGTAACTCCGGGGCGCGGATTGAAACTTCTGGCTCGCGGCCGAGCGCTTCACGATCTCGGCATCGCCCCGGAGGTAACTCCGGGGCGCGGATTGAAACCGTCTTGTCTTCCATGCCGTTCCACGGAAATTCCGATCGCCCCGGAGGTAACTCCGGGGCGCGGATTGAAACGCTTTGAGGACCGTTACGAAAGTGGTGATGAAAAGATCGCCCCGGAGGTAACTCCGGGGCGCGGATTGAAACCAATTCCTTGAGCGCGCGTGAAAACTCGGCGTCGGATCGCCCCGGAGGTAACTCCGGGGCGCGGATTGAAACGCACGCGGCCGGTGGCGGCGTCTCGGATGGTGAGATCGCCCCGGAGGTAACTCCGGGGCGCGGATTGAAACAGGCGCATGGATGTAGCCGCGCACGCGGCCGTGGATCGCCCCGGAGGTAACTCCGGGGCGCGGATTGAAACCTCCTCGCGCACGCGCAGCTCGCGCCGCGCGGCAATCGCCCCGGAGGTAACTCCGGGGCGCGGATTGAAACTGGCACGTTGCGGCCGATGCTCGCTTACCTCGCGAATCGCCCCGGAGGTAACTCCGGGGCGCGGATTGAAACTTGAGGAAAGCGACGACCTGCCGTTCGTCGAGGTATCGCCCCGGAGGTAACTCCGGGGCGCGGATTGAAACGTCGCGATGCAGCCGTTGCTGAAAGCGAGCGTGCATCGCCCCGGAGGTAACTCCGGGGCGCGGATTGAAACCATTTCAGTGCGGTCAGGATGATCGCGGGTGAAAATCGCCCCGGAGGTAACTCCGGGGCGCGGATTGAAACTTCGCGCCTTGCGCGGCGGTGGCAAATGCGGTGGATCGCCCCGGAGGTAACTCCGGGGCGCGGATTGAAACAGCTCGTGGAGCAGCTCCTTGTACGCCGCCCGGCATCGCCCCGGAGGTAACTCCGGGGCGCGGATTGAAACATGATCGGGGTCCCGTCGAAAGAAGTGGCAAGGCGCATCGCCCCGGAGGTAACTCCGGGGCGCGGATTGAAACAGGCTTTGGCGTTGGTGGCGGAGTCAAAGTCATCGATCGCCCCGGAGGTAACTCCGGGGCGCGGATTGAAACATCGGCGGCGCGGCCCTCCGGGCCTTTGAGCACGATCGCCCCGGAGGTAACTCCGGGGCGCGGATTGAAACAGGCGCGCAGGACGGCGAGGCGCTGGCCCGCGAGGATCGCCCCGGAGGTAACTCCGGGGCGCGGATTGAAACACTGCGCCGCGCGCGCGATGCCGATGCGCTCCACATCGCCCCGGAGGTAACTCCGGGGCGCGGATTGAAACATCAGGAGGGTTGATGGTTGAGAGCTGAGGGTTGAGATCGCCCCGGAGGTAACTCCGGGGCGCGGATTGAATTTACGGTCGCCCAATACCTAAAGAGAAGGTATCCGCTTTGGAGACGAATTCCTCTTCCGTCGGCCCAACACCCCAGCAGAACCAGTCCGCCCGAAGGCAGATTGATTTCCGCAATGGAGCGTCGAGACCGACGAGGAGGGTCTCACGCCGCGATCTTCCGGAGTTTCCGGTCGATCTGCGGTGTGGTGGCGGGACGGGCGCGGCCTTTGGCCCAAGAGCGCAGGGCGCTGATCTGCTCAGCCATGAGCTTCGACAGCGGCACGAAATCCACGAGCACTTCGTCGATCGTGAGGTCGGTGGGCTCCGCCTCTTGATCGAACGCGCGGTAAAGCGCTTCGATGAAGACCTGCTCGATCTCCGAGCCGGTGAACGACTCGGTCGCCCGAGCCAATTGCCGCAGGTCGAAGCTCGCCGCGTCCCTGTGGAACTTCGCGATCTGGATCTGCCAGATGGCTTCGCGTTCCTCCCGCGCGGGAAGATCGACGAAGAAGAGCTCATCCCAGCGCCCCTTGCGGAGCAACTCGGGCGGGAGCTGGCTGACATCGTTAGCGGTGGCGACGATGAACACCGGGGAGCGCTTTTCCTGCATCCAGGAGATGAATGAACCGAACACCCGCGAGGAGGTCCCGCCGTCGGTGGAACCGGAGCTGCGGCTGCCGGCGAATCCTTTCTCCAGCTCATCGATCCAGAGCACGCACGGGGCGATGGCTTCCGCGGTCTGGATGACAGAACGCATGTGCGATTCCGACTGCCCGACGAGCCCGGCAAATATCCGGCCCGCGTCGAGCCGCAGCAGTGGGACGCCGAACACGCTCGCGGTCGCCTTGGCCGTGAGCGACTTGCCGCAGCCGGGAATGCCCAGCATGAGCACGCCCTTCGGCGTCGGCAGGCCGTATTCCTTGGCCCGTGGCGTGAACGCCTCGCGGCGCTTGAGTAGCCACTCCTTGAGCACGTCGAGGCCCCCGATCGAGGCGAGGGACTCCTGCGTTTCGATGAGTTCGAGCAGGCCATTCTTTTTCACCGCCTGCGCTTTCTCGCGTGCGATCACGACGGCATTGAAGCCGCCGGTCTCAACCACGGAAAGCGCACACGCGTTCTCGGCAATCGGAAATCATTTCCGATTTCGGTTCCGGCAGCTTCGCGGATTTGGCGATGCCGCGCAGGACGTTTCCAAGCTGCTCGGCGCCGGGGAGCGCGAAGTCGATGACGGTCAGCTCGCGTTCCAGCTCCGGCGGCATCGCCAGGCGGCAGCCGAGCACCGCGATGGTTTTTCCGCAGGTTCTCGCCTCGCGGATCGCGTCCTTGAGCTTGCGGATCAGCACCGGGTTCGGCTCGTCGAAGAACAGGTGGAAATCCCGCAGGAGCAGGATCGAGTTCTCCGGCAGTTCGGCCGCGGCGGCGAGCACCTCCATCGGCTCGTTGCAGTCGCGGGCGGTGCCTTTGGCGGTGTCGATCAGCCCTTCGGTGATCGACCAGGCGAAGAGTCCGTGCTTCAGCTCCGCGGCGACGGCTTTGAGTTCCGCCTCCACGCGCTGCTCCTCGTGGCTGACGAAATAAAGGCCGGCGTAGCCGGCCCGGATGTAGTGAGTGAGTTTCTGCCTCATGTTTGTCTCCTTTCGCTAATGGTTGAAGTGTTCGTGCTCCCAGTGCAGGCACCGCTCCCGCGAGGGATCTGAGAAGAGGAGCGTGCCTGCCCGGTCCCGGACTTCCCATTGCTGGGTCGAGTCGTTGAACTCGATCATCGTGAGCCGGTGGATTTTGAGAGCGCCGAGCGCGGTGAGCGGAATCGCCTCGGTGTAGAGGCCGCAGACGATCCCATTGGGTTTGAAGGTCAGGACGTTCATTGTCCCAACCGCTGCTGCGCCCGCTGTTGCGAGCGCTGGTAATACTCCGGCTTCTTTGAGCGGGTCACGACGGCGCCCAGCGCTTGTTCCAGATACTTTGTCGCCTGCTCGCAGTCGGCGTCCTTGAAGGCGACCGCCTCGATGGCGATCTCGCCCGTGGACTGAACGGTGACTTCGATGGTGCGTGCGCTTTTCATTTGGTTCACACACCTCCGATTACGAGTTTGATGGCGCCGTTTTGGCCGGCCTTGCGCTTCACGGAATGCCCGCGTTTGCGGGCCTCGGCCGTGTCCTTGTGGACGGCGTAGAGCTGGAGCAGCCGGCCGAAGTTCGTGCCGACTTCCTTTTCGACGTGGCCCTCCCACCAGTCTGTCGTGAGGCCGTAGGCGCCGTCGGGCTGTTGGTTCACGGCGACGTCATAGGGGCCTTTGAGCCGGATGACTTGATCGCCGTGGACGGTGTTCGTGCTGTAGCCGCGGGCGGTCGTGTTCTTGACGACTGCGAGACTCAGCTCCATGCAGGCGCGTTCAAGCGCCGCGATGTCCTTGATCTGCGTGGTGATGGTCGCGAAATGACTCATCGTTTTTCTCCTTTCGTTGATAGGTTGCGTTCATGCGGTGGGTCCATCCGGCCGGATTCGATCTCCACCTCGTCGGGGTGCAGAAAGATTTGCGCGGCCAGCCCGAACGGCTCCCGCTGCAAGGTGAGGTTGATCAGTTCCACGGCTTGACGGGCCTGCTCCTCGTCGTTGCCGTGGGTGATCTCTCCGGCGTCGAACTGCAATGACAGCCGGTGGACGGTGATGGTCTTCATCGTTGCCTCCCTTTCTGAATGGTTAAAGAGCACGGGTGGGCGTGTGCTTGCACACCCACTCCACCGTGGTCATGGTTTTGATTTTCCGGACCGTGATGATCGCGGCCCCGCCGCCGTAGGCGTCCACACGCGGTTTCGAGCAGTCGTTCGACCACTCGAAGCTCACGCATCCCGCGGGACTGAACTTCTGCAGCAAGTGCTGGATGAAGGCGCAGACGGCATCGATGCCGCCGCAACTCGAATGGAGCCAGAGACCCCATTTGCCCTCGGAGCTTTCCGCGTCTGTGTCGAAGACCCAGTCCTCGATCACGTCCGTGAGCGACGCCGGAAAATCCGCGGGCAATTCATCGCCCAGGTTCCCGGCGCCGGCTTGAGTCGCCAGCTCGATCGCATACACCTGCGCGGGTTCATCCGGCAGCGGCACGATCACGCTGAAGTTTGTGAAGTAATCGGCCATGGATTTCCTTTCGTGGTTTTGACCCGCCCCGCAGTTCGCGCTGACGTGCGGCGCCGAGGGGCGCGTTGGTTTGTGTTTGTTGCTTTTGGATTCTGTCCGCTCGATCTGGCGAATGCCGAACGACCGAAAGGCCGCCGCCGGATCACACGAGCTCCCCGCGACGGATCGCCGAAAGAATGCACTCGCGAAGTCCGTTCAAGGATTTATGCGTTCCTTGGATATGACAGCATCGAACTTGTGCGAAACGCTGAAGCTCCGGATTGACCGGACCGTGCGGTTGCGCAAAAGCTTGGGCGGATTCGTGAATGCAGCGCTCGCCGAGCCGATACGTGCCGCGCTGCCCGCCTTCCTGTTTGCTGATTTCGAACCGGAGGCAGGCTGGAAGCCGGGCACATTGCCCGCACATCAAGCCGGAATCCGGCTGATCCAAGGGACGGCGACCGTCGTGGCGGAGAAGGATTTCGCGCAAATCCTGCAGGTAGGACCTTCAACTCCTTTCGCCGCGGTGTTTGTTGAAACGATAGCGGTTGCGAAAGCTCCTGTCGCCTTCTGCGAATTGCTGGTTCGGCCCGCGGCGGTGGACGAGGCAACCGACGGCGAATTCCTCGATTTTGGCGGCGCCATCGTCGGAGTCTTTCGCCATGGGCAACGGGGCGATTTGCGGGTGCTCTACTCGCGTTCTTCCGAGGAGAGTCTTTGGATTTCGTCCGGCTTGAACTTCAGCTTGGACGATGCGGGGCGCGTTTCGGATTGGCTTCGGATTGGAATCCGCCTCGATCGGCGAACGGAGCGATGGAGCTTGCGCGTCAATGACGTGGAGGTCCTGGCTGGGTTGCGAGCGATGCCGGGTGAGGCCGCTGGGCTCCCGCCTCCCGCTCTGGCTTTACGGGCAGAGAGAGCAACCGACATGGGTCGATGATCTGCTCGTCACCACGGTTGAACCTGCGGACTTGGAAAATATGATTGAGTGGCAACAGCGCCGTGCTGCGCGTCGCCAAGTGCCGGCCTCCGGAGAGGCGGGAGAGAAGATAGTCACGCGGGCGTTGCCGTCGCGCGACCTGCGTTCGCGGCAGCCAGCGATCCGGGAGGCAACCCAGAAACTGATCACGCCCGTGCTGCGGGCGTGGGACATGATGCTGCAAATCGGTGATTCGACGTTCAAGAGCGGTCCGGAGGTTGAGATCGAGGGCAGAAAGACTTCCCTGGTCGTCTATGGCCCGCGCTACGACGACAACGGTCGGCCGTTGCCTGGCACCGTGACGATCACGGCGGACGCGGAGTTGCGTCCCGGAGTCGATCTCAGCCGGATTCGGTGGATGATCGCCGAGGTCAAGAAATGGCCCGACGATCTAGGCGAGGTGGTAGCGGCGGGCGATTTTCGCAACGGCCTCGTGCAAACCGCCACCATCCCAGAAGAGTGGATTCGGAAGGCGACGACTGTCGCCGTATGGGTGGCGCCGGAGAGCGGCGATGTGGCTTGGTGGAACTTCAAGCATCGCCAACGCGAGATCACGCCCGCGCCGTAAAGTCTCCCGCGCGGGTTAAAAGGTCTCTTCCTGGCAAGAAGTGAGGACAATCCTGCGTCGCGCCGGTGGTTCCGGAAGAATGTGAACGCCGGCACGAGCACAGGATGAGTCGGTGCTTTAAGTCTGGATCTTCCTCCGGCCGATCTGTCCGAACTGCTCGACCGCCCGTGATGCGGGCATCGTAGCGAACACGGGTGCGGTGATTGCCGCGCCATAGTCGTGCGTGCTTTCGCATTCGCGATCGGCGCTCCCCATTAGAACCGAGCGGGTGTGCTTGCAAGTGCGTGAGCCGTCCGCGGCGGTGCGTTTGCACCAGCCGGGGCAGTCGCAGCTCGTCGAGCCGTCCGCGTAGAGCAGCGTCTGGTATCGCTTGTCGCCTCTGGAGGAAACAAACGTCCAGCAACGTGCGATGGCGGCGGGCTTCATGTGGAATCTCCTGTGCTCCCTCCCTGCCATTCGCTGACGCACGCCTTGTCCCCGCTCGCCGTCGTGCTGATCCGCTCGGGCTCGACGCCTTCGATGTCGAAATCGAGGATGCGCATGGTGACGCCGTTGGGAATGCCTTCGACCGCGTGGATGACGCCGCCTTCCATCGTGATGGTGATGACTTTCTGCAAGACGGACTCGCTTGAGAGGGCAGCTTCCGAGGCCGGAATTTCGACGCTCTCCTCCGGCACAAATCGCAGCTCGTTTTCGACGAACTCATTGCCCTCCTCGTCGAGGAAGACCCGTTCATCCTCGCGCGTCGCGGTGCGCTGATCGTCCTAGAAAATGTCCGTCGTGCTCTCGTAGTCGAAGTCGATTCCTCCGATGGCGTGTTCCCGCGCTGAGCCGGGAACAATGAGAGCCCGGCCACTAAGCCGTTCGAGCGTGGCGATAATCACCGTGCCGCTGTGCGACATCAGGATCATGCGTTGGTTGGCCATGTTGGTCTCCTTTCGTTTGATGGATGGGCGCCGCTTTCAGGCCGCGAGGTGGAAGCGCCGCTCTCCGAGCTGGCCGAAACGCTGCACGAGTTCGCTGGCATCGGCCTGCGCGAGTTCGCGAGCTTTGCCGGCGAGGGCGCTCAAGCCCTGGCGCAGCTTGCGCTGCGCATGGGCGCTGTCGCGGTACTCCGCGGCCGTGCGGGAGAGCAATTCGCGCCGGACGGTTTCGAGCTGCTCTTCCATCGCCGTGTCGTTGGCGAAGTTCATCCCCTTGAACTGGTCGATGAAGCGGACCAGCCGGTTGAGGGTCTTTTGATGGACGCCATCGGTCTTGCCGTCGCTGATGCTCGAGAGCATTTCCTGGCAGAGCTGCGCGGTTTGCTCGCGCAAGCTTGCGACACAATCGGCGACGAAGGCTTCCACGTCGCCGCGGATTTTCGCAGACGCCTGCCGCGCGGCCTGTTCGCGGGCGCGAATCAATTGCTGATGATCCGCGAGGGTGACCAGATCGGCGTGCAACTGCTCGGGCACCGCGAGCTGGAAGAGCGTGACGTCGAAGCCGAAATACTTTTCCAGCGACATCGGAAACGCCGACGCAATGGCCGCGACGAGCCGGTCCGGATCGGAAACGAGCTTCGCCGCCACGGTGCGCCATTCCTCCATCGCGCTCGTGCGATGCCGCGCGTAGTGCCGAATGAACCCTTCCTTCGCCTGCCAGAACTCAGTTTCGAGTGCGGCGAGTTTGTTGCTGACTTCCGAGAGCTTCGCATTGGGCAGGAAATGGCCGATGCCGTTCAAGAACGGGAAGGTGTTGCCGTCGATGAGCGCGTGGGCGCGGCCTTCGATGAGCGCGAGATCGGCGGTGGCTTCCTTGGGCAGGAGCCGTTTGTGGCCGAGGCTGATGAGCCGGTCGGAGACGTCCTGCGCGTCGAGGCCCAAGTCCTCGGGCTTGAGTTTTTTGCAGCCGCGCCAATAGCGCACGCTGGCGTTGATGAGCACGCCCTCGCGGGTGAGCAGGTCGAGGAGCTCGTGGTGTTGTGTGTTCAAAATTTGAACCTCCTTTGATGATGTGCGCAGGCGAATGCCGGCGCAGGGTTGAGCGGCAGCGCGAAGGAATTGCTGCTGAACAGGTGCCGTCCGTCCGTGCCGACCACATAGTGCGCCTTCGGCTTCGATACGTCGATGAACGCGCCGTTGAGGATGAGGCGCGTGGTGTCGGTGCTCGCGCATTGCAATGCGTCATGGACGGCCCGGCGGAGCGCTTCATCGAGGATCGTCGGCTCGCCGCGAATCTCCGCGATGGGCGGGAATTCCTCCGCGGGCAGCGATTCGCACCGGTGCTCGATGAAGTCGCCGCCGATCGGGAACTTGAGCGCGACGCGCTGCTTTTCCACGGGAGCGATGAGCAGCAGTTCGTCACGCCCGCAGGACTTCACGACGTTGTTCAGATCCTCGAATGGCACGAGGAATGTGACCGGTTCGCCCTGCTCGGTCGCGTCGAGGCGGACGATCGCCGCGGTGTCGAGATCGGTCGCGGCCAGTTCGATCTGGCCGCTCTTCGTCCGCTCGACGCGGACATGATTGAGCACCGGCAAGGTGGTGCGTTTGCTGATGACCTTGGCCAAACCCGCGAGCGCGGATTTGAGTTCGGTCACCGGCAGCGTGATGGGATTCATGGAATGTCTCCTTTCGGTTTGAGGTTGGTTTGAGATTGCTGGGTGAATACGCGAACGGCCCGCAGGCCATTGAAGGCGTGCGGGCCGTTTCGCGTGTGCTGGGTTGCGGTGGATTACAGGATTGTCTTTCCCTTGCTTGGCAGCGCGCGGACGTAGTTGCGGATGAACTCCTTCACGTTCCCCTCGACCTTGAGGAAGAACTCGGCGCCGACCCGCGTGAACTTGTGCGAGCGCTTGGAGGCTGCGGCCAGGGCGAAGTCCTTCACGTGCTTGCGGCTGATGAGCCTCGTGCTCATGCCGCTTGCTCCGTGGGCTCCGCCTTGAAC
>WNFM01167307.1_pt1 | contig 11003 bp, 8 predicted proteins | sample 5400271 | NCBI WGS metagenome assembly WNFM01 (sample SAMN13153352, study PRJNA577476) | soil metagenome | isolation source: 60 cm saprolite on Douglas fir-dominated hillslope | place: USA:California | collected 2013-09-17 | reverse complement strand
TTGTTTTCCGTATGCGAAGCAATGAGCGCGGTCATCTCAATCGCTTGCGAGTGATGCATGATCATGCCCTGCATGAAGGCGACGTCGGTCGGCGAGCGCTGCGGAAGGGTCGCGCGGGTTGCAGGCGGGAGAGTCTTGCTCGGTTTTCCCGGCGCGCCGGGCTGGACTACGACAGGCGTTTTGGCGGAATCGGTCTGTTGCGCTTGCGCCGAAAGTAAAAATGAGATTTCAGGCAGGCACACCGACACCAGTACGCAGAAAATCGGCGCAGTTGCTCGCGCCGACCAAATCTTTCCCTTACGACGATACACAAAAAGCTTCACCGCGTTGAGAACCCACCCATTTTTTATGCACACAAGCTATCACGAAGAAGCAAAAAGAGGGACGGGGAGATACGGATTAACTCGGAAGTTACTGGAGAGAAGCGGTTGAAGAAAAATGGCGCGCCCGGGGGGACTCGAACTCCCGACCTTGTGCTTCGGAGGCACACGCTCTATCCAGCTGAGCTACGGGCGCGCCGGCGTGCTGCGTAAAATTGCAGCGAGACTCCTATTCTAACGTGTTCAGCGTTGATTTGCTGCGAATTCCTCGGCGCGGAAAAATCGACGCCTCACCCTTTGGCCTTTTCGCGGATTTGTCGGGCGAGCTTTTCAATCTCATCCGTTTTCCGAAGCATAGCCACCGACAATATGGTTACCGCATCGGTTTTTTCGATTTCGTCCTTCAACTCCGCGGCAAGTTGAAAGAGTTTCTCTATATTTTTCTTGATGTCTTTCTGATTTTGCTCGAGTACGGCCTTTGCGCGCTTGGAATCGACGCCGGGATCGGGCTGCGCTTCGCCGCTGGCGGTAGGTGGGGCTCGTTGAGTGGGATCCTGTGCAGGTACGGCCCATGCACCAAGCGTGGCTATTCCGACCGCACCAGCCGCCCACTTCAGTGCTTCTCTTCTGGACTCCTTCATATTTCCCCCTGCCGTCCGGCCGACAACGCGCGATTTCCATATTCTCAATGCTATACTCGCCTTGCAAATTGCCTATGTCCAGTGTTCTCAATTTTCTGTCGGGCATCACTCTATCGACAGCTCTCCACCTTCTTGGCATCATTCTTCTCGCTCTATTGGTCAACCGCTTCCTGAAGATTCTAACGAAGCTAATCATTAAACCCGCAACCAGCCAGGCTCGGGCAGCGCAGGCCCGAGAGCAGCAAACGCGCACGCTGGCAGGACTTCTTTACAGCGCGATCAGCAAAGTTGTCTGGGCGGTGGCGCTCATCACTGCGTTTGATCTTTTCGGCATTAACCCGATTCCTGCTTTGACACTCGCAGGGCTCGCGAGCGTAGCGGTGGGCTTTGGCGCGCAAAACCTCGTGCGCGATTTGATCACTGGCTTTTACATCGTTCTTGAAGATCAATATGCCGTGGGCGATACCATTCAGTTTGGCGAGGCAACCGGCCGGGTGGAACATTTGACGTTGCGGCGCACGGTGATTCGCGATGCGCGCGGCGCGTTAGTGACTATTGCGAACGGCGACATTCGAACTGTCGCAAATCTGAGCCGCGACTGGTCGCAAACGTTCGTAGACGTTGCACTCGCGCCGGAGATTGCGCTCGATCAGCCGCTCGCGGCGCTCGAGGCGGCGTCGGCCGAGCTTCGCGCCGATCCAGCGTGGTCCCAAGCAATCGTCGACGGACCGAGGATCCTGGGAGTGCAAGCGCTCGAACGCTCGGCGACACTTGTGCGGCTGCAGGCGCGCACGGCGCCGACCCGGCAGGATGAAGTTGCACGTGAGCTTCGGCGTCGCATTCACCTCGAGCTGCAACGTCGCGGTATACCTCTCAGCAGCGTCCAGCGCATCGAACTAACCAGTGCAGCGGACAATGCCACCGAAGTCGCCAATTCCCTTTCCAGACCCGAGCGATAGCGCGAGGAGCCAGCCCATGTCCAATATCACCTATGAAGAAGTGAACTTGATGCTGCGCTTGTACGATATGCGCCGCGAAACCCGCTTGCGGCAGGCGCGCAATTGGTTTGTCGACCATTTCCATCCCGCCAGCGTGGACGAGTTGACGCAGAAATATCCAGCGGGAACCGACGAATACACGAACATCCGGATGGTGATTAGCTATTGGGAAATGGTGGCGAGCATCGTGAACCGCGGGCTGATTAACGACGAGCTGTTTTTCGAAAGCAACGGTGAAATCTGGGTAGTATGGGACCGCATTCGAAGCGTTGTGCCGACATGGCGGACGGCATTCAAGAATCCGACCGTATTCAGCAACCTGGAAAGCGTTTGCAAGCGGTTCGAGGTGTGGCGAGAAAAGCGGGCGCCCGGTTCGAATGCCGCCATGCGACAAATGATGGAGCAATCGCGGCCAAAGGCGTAGGGGCCGCGGCGTTCGCTAGACCAGGCTCAAGCGGCTGGTTTTCCGTCCGTAAAGAGCGCGACCATTCCGCCTGCATCCAGAAAATCCGACGTCTCGCCTACTGTAAGTCCGCGCCCGGGCCGCGCTGCGTCCAATACCTTCGAGTAGTTTTTCCCCTCGGACCGAGTAACAAAGATGATCTGGCAACCCGCCAGTTCACTGTCCTTGTTAATCCACCGGACTTCAGAGCGCTTTCCTTCGAATGTGACGTCGCGCGTCATCTCCGCAAGCGTCGTCCCGAAGGAGAACATGCCGTAGACGCACCACCGAAAAGTGTTCGCGGTGCGCACCGGCGAGTCGCTTGGCCAATCGATGAAGGCCGCGGACTTCGCCAAAAAATTCGCTTTCCAGACAATTTCGTTCGATGCGGGGTCTTAGGCAGCGCCGATCCGCCGAGCACACGTAAGCAAGATCAAACCTATGCAAACGAGGGCGGACACCCGCTGCACACTGTATTTTGGGCGCGTTTCTGACTTCGCAGCGGACACGTCTACCTCACGGACCTTCCACGCAAGTTCCGCTCCACGTTCCGATGTTTAGTTCGTTCGCATATTGTTTATAATGAAAGGCTTAGGCGGACGATCACTCGCGACTCGAGCAAAGTACTTCCCGCAAAGCAACATTCATAAAGTGTTGGTTCAATTCGGGACACGAACGCGCATCGGAAACTCCGGGCTACGCCTCAATAACGTCTTGACAACGGGTTAGGCCGAGAATGTCGTTCACGCCGTAACTGCGGACGAGGCTCGAGCTGACGAGCGAGCGGCTTCGCCATTGCCTTTTGCCCAACTCTTACGGAGCTCTTCAGCGCGGCGAATAATTCGGTCGGTCACATCGACCGAACTCTTCGCGTCCTTCTTTACGCCACGCCCTTCGTCATCCGGAAAGATTTCCAGAAGCTGTAATTTCTCGAACACGGGTTTCATGGCGCGCGTGGGATTTCGGAGAAAATCCGAGCCGCGAATGCGAATAAAAATCCATCCCATGCGTTCCAATACCGATTGGCGATCCATATCCTCTGATAGTTTCTCGAGCGGATAATAGCGGTCGCCATCGCACTCGATGGCGAGGCGTTTGCCTTCGCCTTCGACAACTAGATCAATCCGGAATGTTCCAATTTTCCAGTGCGGAGTGACGCGATAGCCCTCGCTGGCAAGGCGCTTCATGACATCGCGCTCGAATGCCGACTGTGCGCGCTTTTCCTTTTCCTCCAGCGTCCGCATCAGGAGCGCGGGGTCCTCCGCGTGCTCGATCAATTGGCGGCGAAGGTCGTCTGGTTTTAAGTCGTTGTTCGGGCTCAACGAGTGGACAATCCACATCTGATCCCGCGCCCGGCTGGCGGCGACATTAAATCGCTGCTTAAAGAGTTCCTGATCTCGCAAGGAAAGCGCCCCATGCTGGGCCGTGTCCACCAGAGAAATAAAAACAACGTCGCGCTCATCTCCCTGGAATTGCGCTGCATTTCCGCAAAGCACACGGTGAAGTTCATATCGATCGGGCGAGACATGCGCGCGAATGAGATTGTCAATCTCGATGGCTTGCTCATCGCCGACCAAGGACACCACGCCGAAACTCAGTGGCTGGCCTGCGTCGTTCTTTTTGTATTCCGGCTGCTCGATCGCTGCCGCGACCAGCGAAGCGACCGTAAGGGCTTCCTGGCGATTAATCTTTCCGTCGCGGCTGGACCCAGAAACCCGGTGCGCCAATGTGTGCGGCCGCAAATGCACGCGGCTCGCATCGCGCAACGGCTTAATTCGTCCATCGTAGGAAACCATGTTACTGAACTGAATGATCTCCGGCACGCAGCGGAAATGTTCGACCAGGCAAGTCGTACCGCCGAACGACTGGCGCGCCAGGTCGTAAATCGAAATCTGCCCGTCATATAAATCGGAATTCGGAATCCCGCGCAAGTATTGGTAGATAAGATTCTGGATCACACCCAAATCCTGCCCAACAGCCGACGGACTTACCTGCTCATGATCGCCCACAACCAGAACTGTCTTGCCGAGGTACAACGCAACCAAAGCCAGCACATCACTCTGGCTCGCTTCGTCGATAATCACCACGTCAAAGCGGGTGGTCCGCGGGTCAAAATTTTCCACGACGCGTGAAAGTGGCATCACCCAAACCGGCACAGCACCGCGGCAGTCGCTCATTTTTCTTGCCGCTTCTCCGCGCAGTAACGAGACTCGAATGCCATGGCCTTTGCCAATGCGGCGAATCGTGTCCAGCCACCCAACCAAAGCCTGGCGCTGCCGGGACGACGTTCGCCGGGCTTGCGATCCCCAAGCCCGCTTGTCGATCAACTCAACCGTCGCGCGGCGAAGCTGTTCCCTCATTTTTTCGCTCTTGCTCTGTAACGTTTCAAGCGAAACACTCGACCGGCGATCGAGTTCGTCGTTGAGTTGCCGCCACGTCCAGGCTGACGCCACATCCCGCGGCGGTTCGCCGCGTCCGTGAACCCCGGTGCGATTGCGAATAGCGCCAGCCCACGCCGGAGCCGCGGTCTCTAGTTTTCCAAGCAGCGCACGGCGCAAGTCAAGGTCGGCCTGTTTGCTTTTCAGCTCTAGCAACCGCTCATAAGCCTCGCCATAGCGATTCGAATTTTCATCGCTCACCGCTGCCAGCAGTTGGCCGATGACCTTTGAAGCTTTGGCCACACGCGCCGCCAGCTTCAGTTTGCCCTTCAACTCGCTGCGCTCTTCTTCCAGCTCGAGCAACCTCAACTTCTTGAATCGGGAGTCAAGAATCGGGAGTAGTGTTTCCGTCACCGCTTTTTCAATCCGCGCGAGTTCGCCTTCTGGACCGAGGACGGCCGGTTGCTCAGCCAACATTTTTTCCCAGCGGAATCCTAGGTCTTGCAGTTTTTGCTGCAACGGAATCCAGGTGTGTTCCTGCCAGTCCAGGCAGTTCTCGATCGTGTCGCAATACTGCATCAAAGTTTTTTCCACTTCGTCGCCCATTTCGGTGGATCGAGGGGCGCCGAGAACGGCCACCTGACGATCCCAACGCGCTCCAAGATCGTCTCTGAGCGCCTTCAAGCGCAACAGCCGGCGCAGCGCGTGAAAATGCTCCGGCAGACGCGGACGTGAATCGTTTATGGTTGCCTGCTCGATGAATTTGCTCCAGGACTTGTGCGTAAACAGGACGAAAGAACCAAGCTTTCCACTGGTTTCAAGATGCTCGAGAATTTCGTTCACGATGCGTTCCTGATCTTCGCGCGGCGTGTTCACGGCGGCTTCCGGCCCATACTTGACGAAGGATTCCTGGCTGTTCGCCGCCTCACGGTGCACCAATCGCACGAAGCTCACCAGTTGATCCCACAATTCACGGTGCACCTCGCCATACCTCCCGGCGTACACGGCCGCGAGTTTCCATTTGTCCTTGCCGGAGAGTGGCTCAACTGCTTGCGTGAGTGCTGCCATCAGCGACGCAATTTCGTCGGGCGAAGTTTGCACTGCGCTCGACTCCCACAGGTCCGCCCGCAAATCGAGCCCTTCCATGCCCAGGCGATTGCGCTCGCTGACTGCGGCTTCAAACTCTTGCGCCGTCGGGAGATCATGTAGTTCCGGAAGGTGGCCAGACAGCTCCGCTTCGTCTTCTCGCGACACGGAAACGCTGGTGCGATAAAGGTCCGCAAGTTCACCCGGAGACAGCGGCAGCGGAGCAACTGCCGCCACTGGCCCCGGAATCCATCCGTGCATCTCTTTTTCTGCCGCGACTTGTCTCGCGGCGTCGGCTGGAGCGCAAGACTTTCCGCCAATCCCTATACTCCGATATTCATCGGCGCGCGCTTCCATCAATTGCTTTCGCACTTCACTAAGTTTCGTGAGCAGTTCATGCCGCTCGCCCTCCAGTTTCTTCGCTTCCAATTCAAGCGAACCCGCGTCGGCTCGAGACAAGCGTTCCGCGATCGAACCGACCGCGCTTTCCAGCTGCTTCCGGCTGTCGAGATCGCTTTCCAGCAGACTTACGCACAATGGACGAAGTTCCGGAACGATGTGGTGTCGCACCATTCGCAACGCTTTCGTCGTGTGACTGGTGACCAGTACGCTTCTTCCTTGCGCCAATAAATGGCCGACCAGATTGCCGATGGTGTGCGTCTTCCCCGTACCCGGCGGACCTTGCACAAGCACACCACCGTGTTCCTCAAGCTGTTGCGCAATGCGGACCTGTTCCGGATTGGCCGGCTTACTCAACAGCACATCACGCTCTGCTTCGTGAGACTCGGCGAGGGTTTGCTGCGCGACACCGGGATCGGCGATGGGTAACTCTTCGCCAACAATATTCAGAAGCGACCACGGCAGGTCTTCTCTCGTCCGGAGATCGGCGAGAATTCCCTCAATCGCCGCCGCGAATCCGAGTGTGCGCGCCCGCAAGAAAAGGACCGCCTCGCGCCCAATCTTCGGATCGCTTGCCCCCATTTCCGGCGCGCTACCTTCCAAAAACTCGCCGCGGGGAGACAGCTGAATGACTAGCCGCCTCAGAAAGGCGGAGGTGGCTCCGTTCATTAGCGGGTGAAAACCTTCTTGTTCCAGTTCCTCGCGACACCGCCCGATCGCGCGGCCGTCGACGTCATTCATCGATTGGAACAGTGCGGAATACAATTCAACGGGATAATCGGCTTCACTTAGAGTGAATTCCGGTACGGCTGCGTCAAACTGCAATTGCAATCGTTGCAGCAGAATGGGGTGAAAAACCCCGCCCTCCGCTCGCCGCCAACTCAGGATTCCATCACCGAGAATGAGTTCGACACGCTCACCTTCGCGATCGATTCTTCCGTATAGGGCGTATAGTGTCTCAAAGAGTTTCATCGCAGAGCGCGCTGGCTTTTCTTTTCGAGCCCAGTCGTCGCGCTCCGCTTTCCACTGCGCGAAGCGCGCCGCTCGCTCCGGCTCATCCTCGAAGCGGGCGATCGCGATTCCTCCGGCTCCTTCTGAGTCTTTGGCGGATTTCTCGAGCGTAATCTCGCAGGAAGGATCGTCCCAGCCGCTGCCAAGCCAATCCACAATTCCCTCTGGCGGCTCCGGTGGGCGCGTCAATTTTGGGCGCTGCACCTTCAACACGTGGCTTGCGCCTTCAGTGCTCGCGACTTCTTGATTCGACTTCTTCGCTCTGCCGGTGTTCGCTTTCACCTCACCGCGCTGGACAGCAGAGTGTTCCGGCAGATCGCAAAGTCGCAGACTCCAGAGCTGTTCACGGATTTGGCGCTTTGCCGGATTCCGGTGCTGGTTTAGTGCTTCAAGGTATCGAAATACGCGCGTAAGTTTTTCGCGCGCAATACGCAATTTATCGGCTTCCATAAATTCCTGCCTCTTCGCAGACACGTGTAGAGATTAGAGGGTGGGCGGTGGAGAGTTTAGATTATCAGTGTGCTGGGCGGAGCCTCAATGGTACGCCACTAGTACTGCCCAATCGGCGCCCAATACTCAATACCGGCCGCTCCGGCTACCGGCTTTGCGCAGCTGCGCCATCCGCAATCAGATTAAATGCGAATGCGATCGCTTCTTTCAGCAAAGAAATTTTCTGTCAGCAGGATTAGCGGAATTGAAATAGTCGCGTCAGAGAGCAGAGTCGACCGCAGTTCCCGCCGCAGCGAATACCGTGTCCATCTCGGCCCGCGCAATTGGAAGGAACGAACGAACAACCATTGGATCGAACTGCGTTCCGCTCGATGCAATCAGCCTTCTCGCGGCTTCTTCGAAGGGCAGGCCTTTGCGATACGGCCGCGAAGACACCATCGCGTCATACGCATCAATGACGCAAACAATTCGCGAGACGATGGGAATCTCGGAATTTTTCAATCCCGCCGGATACCCGTTTCCATCCACACTTTCGTGGTGGTGCAGAATGTCCAGCGCCGCCGACTCAAATCCCGGCAGCATCCGCAACACAGCCCATCCATAATCCGGATGTTTCTTGATCAGAGCGTATTCGTCCGCGTCCAGTTTCCCTGGCTTTCTAAGTATCGCATCCGGGATTCCGACTTTCCCGATGTCGTGCAGCAACGCGGCCACTTCCAAATTGCGCAGTATATTCTCGTCCAGCCCTAGTTCCTGGCCCACGCGCAAGCCCCATTCCGCAAGCCGGGTACTGTGCACTCCGGTGTTCAAATCTTTCAGGTCGAGCAGTTGATTGAATGCACAAATCACGGAATTGCGTAGTGCCGATACCTGCTCCTCAAGAACCTTCACGCGAAAACCTTCCGGCGACGGGACCAACAGCTCGCCGGAAGGCATCGACAATGAATTACCGGGGTTCAACTTCTTCACCAGCTGAGGAACCACGCGCTGAGTGTCTGGTATGTGTCCAACCGACCATGGTTCAGGTCCGGCGTTAGAGTGCGTGCGTGCGCCAACGCGCTGGCTGCTTTGCTCTGGTTGAGTCCGCTCTTCAAATCAAGGCACAGTGCTACCGTGCCGGCCACGATCGGCGAGCTGAACGATGTCCCCGACGAGCTGCCATACGTGCCGCCTGGATACGTGCTGATGATGTTTTCACCGGGCGCCGCTATCCATACGTCTGCGGAACCGTAATTTGAAAAGGACGACCGCGTGTCGTAGTTCGTCGTGGAAGCCACGCCAACTACGTTCCCGTTCAAAGCCGCCGGGTATACGCGTGCGCTGGTGTTCTCGTTGCCGGCCGCGGCAACAAGAATCACGCCCGATTGATTCAACCGCGAAACGGCATGCGAAAGCGCGCTCGACGGTACCGACAGGTCGAAACTCATGTTGACGACGTTTGCGCCGTGCTGCTGCGCATAGTAAAGCGCCGCGATGATGTTGGACAAGTACGCAGTGCCATCTGAGGAGAACGCCTTGAGTGGCAGAATCCTCGCAGCCGGAGCAACCAGATGGATCAGTCCGGCCGTCATCGTTCCATGTCCGAACGCCACATAAGGACTGCCGTCAAGGACTGCAGCCGTGGACTGATCCAGCACCGCTGCCGTCGATTGCTGTACCACGACCGGCTGTTGATCCTGCGAATTCTGGTTTACTGGCCCATTCGGCAAACCAGCGACGTCTGCCCACTCCGAAGCTCCCGCTTGATTCCGCGTAAAGTCGTATCCAGGCAGCAACACTGGAACAAGCGCCGGGTGATTCGGGTCCACGCCCGTGTCAATGACCGCCACAACTCCTTTGCCGGTAACGCCAAAGCCGCCTTGCGCATCGCGTAACCGGATAATGTACGTAGCCGGTTGCGCCGCGTAGCCATGCCACACCACCGACCCGTAGTAATTAACCGGTGCTGTATCGGACAGCCCAGCGCCCACTTGCTGTTGCGAAGTCTTCGGCAACGGCAAAACTTGATCGGGTTCGACGCTCTGAATTCCAAGCAGCGCTTCAAGCAAACTGCCCAGTCCATTTAAAATGTTCGCTATGAGATTCTGTGAAGAAGTCACCAGATACGTCTGGCCGACGTTACCGTCAAGAGACCCCTGAACTGTGCATCCCGCGGAGGCGCACAAGTGCAGAACGCTCAATAGTCCGCCGGTCGTTCGAACGATGTATCGCTGATCTGTGGCCGCGGCACTCGTGCATGTCATTACGGCCAACGCGAACACGAACGCAAGCTTGAGAGTTAGTTTTTTCATATGTTTTTTGTCCATTGCAGTTACACCCGCCGCCCGCTCGTTTCTCTCAGTTCTCGGATGCCCCTCAAGCCTTGCGAATTCTCCGAAATCTGACTATGGTACGAGTGGCTCTTTGTGACTTCTCCTTGGTTCACAGATTCTGGTACAGAAGTACCAGGAAACTTTTAGTCAACCGCTCTGAGCGGATCGCCGCCCCGCGTCGGCCCGGGGATGTAAGACAACGCATCCCGCAGCGACACAACGATCGGTTTCTCCGCGTGCCCCAGAAACGTAAGTTCCAGGTCGCCGCGATTTTCAATCTCTCCCTGAAATTCCCCGAAATTGTTGGTTACCGTCTGCACCGTCTGCCCGCGCCGATTCGAAAGCGTTACCGGGATTCCCTTGCCAATCGAGTCCGGCTGCGATGTGTCCATCAGCTGCCCAGTTACAGACAACCGGGTGTCCCCGGGCTTCGCCTCGATGTTCACGTCAATCTGAAACGGCGTCGCGGAAAACAACATCTGCCGGCTTTGCATTCCGGCCGATCGAGCACCGGCGACTGCGGGTGCCCGAAAACTGTCAAAAATCATTTCCGCGACAATCCCGACCAATCCCGGCTGCGATTCGAACCCGGCATTACCGTAGGCTGCCTTAACCACGCGAATCGCGTCTGCAGGCGGCTCAAATCTTGCGTCCAGCGCGGCCGAACTCTGCACTTTTCGCCATACCGCAACTCGTTCCTTGCACCGCTCGCAGCCCGAATCTAGATGCATTTGCATCTCCTGCCGTCCCGGCGCCTGATTGACCCCGGTAACAAAATCGATCCACTCCTCTGGCGAATAATGCGTCATTTGCTCGTTCTCCCTCAGAACCTGTCTCTCAACTTCCCCGGTGCGGGCCGGGGTTTCCGTACACAGATAAGGGTAGCTTAGGAGCAGAAAAATACCTCGGTGAGATATTTAGTTAAGCGGCTTATTATCAACAAGTTGGCCGGTCAAAAAGAAGGGC
>WNFM01040631.1_pt1 | contig 11003 bp, 15 predicted proteins | sample 5400271 | NCBI WGS metagenome assembly WNFM01 (sample SAMN13153352, study PRJNA577476) | soil metagenome | isolation source: 60 cm saprolite on Douglas fir-dominated hillslope | place: USA:California | collected 2013-09-17 | reverse complement strand
TCGCCTTGGGACGGCGTCAGTGTCGTTGATCCGCAGCATCTTCCCTTCAACAAACTTCCTCCGCCGGTGCATATCGAGCAGGTCGCGGCTGACCGCAAGGTTTACGACGCGACTTATAATTCAGCTGGTGCTGCGAACGGACAATTGAAATTGCCTGCGCTCCTGCGAGATCTGGAAATTGACTATACGGCGCTCAGCCTAGTGGTACCGGAGAAGGTGCGCTTCCGCTACAAGCTGGAAGGCTGGGACAGCGACTGGCAAGACGTCGGCAACCGACGGCAAGCGTTCTATAGCAATCTTTCGCCACGCAACTACCGCTTCCGCGTGATGGCTTGCAATAACAGCGGCGTGTGGAACGAGACCGGGACGTTCCTGGATTTCTCCGTCGCTCCGGCGTACTACCAGACGATTTGGTTCCGTTCGTTGTGCGTGGCCGCGTTTCTGGCATTGCTTTGGGTGCTCTATCAATTGCGACTGCGGCAACTGGCGCGGGAGTTCAACGCAGGACTGGAAGCACGCGTCGGCGAGCGGACGCGCATCGCCCGCGAACTCCATGATTCGCTGCTGCAAGGCTTTCAAGGATTGATGTTCCGGTTGCAAGCGGTGCGCGACCTGCTTCCCGGGCGAGCGAGCGAAGCCGTGCAAGCGCTCGACATCGCTCTGGAGCGCGGGGACAAGGCCATCGCGGAACGCGAGTCCATCATGGGCGACAGCGACATTGCGCAGGCACTGACCGCACTTGGCAAGGAACTGGCGCTACAGAGCGGAAACGGCTTAGTGCCGCGCGTGCGCGTGCTGCTGGAAGGGAAACAGCGAGAGCTGAATCCCATGCTGCGCGACGAAATCTATCGAATTGCGCGCGAGGCGCTGCGAAACGCGTTCCGCCATGCCCGAGCGCAGAAGATTGAAGCGGAGATTACCTACACTGATTTCGAGTTTCTTTTGCATGTTCGAGACGACGGGGATGGGATTGATACTGAGGTTGCCAACCAGGGAGCGCGTGCAGGACACTGGGGGCTGCCCGGAATGCGCGAACGCGCGAAGAGCTTTGGCGGGAATCTGGATGTCTGGAGCGAACACGGAGCGGGAACGGAAATTGAGTTGAGTGTTCCCGCGGCAATTGCCTACGGCAAGTCCGAACCGCGTCGCAGATTCCGGTTCTGGCGAAAGAAGATTGGGGAATCCGATGGGCGGCAGTCCTAAGATGGGCACGAGTCCTACAGTAATTCGCGTTATGACGGTGGACGATCACGCGCTGATACGCGAAGGAGTCGGGGGGCTCATCGCCAATCAGAAGGATATGAGTTTGGTTGGCGAAGCGTCGAATGGGCGCGAGGCGATTGAACAGTTCCGGTTACACCGGCCGGACGTCACTTTGATGGACTTGCAAATGCCAGAAATGAATGGGATCGATGCGGTCATTGCGATTCGGAGCGAATTTCCGGACGCGCGGATCATTGTTCTGACGACCTACCCGGGCGACGCGCTGTGCAGACGGGCGATGAAAGCCGGCGCGCAAGCGTATATCTTAAAAGGCAACGTGCGGAAGGATCTTTTGGACACGATTCGGGCTGTTCGGGCCGGAAGAAAGTTAATTCATGCAGAAGTCGCCGCCGAACTTGCTACTCATGCCGCCGACGACTCTTTGAGCGAAAGAGAGATTGAGGTTCTTTCCCTGATTGCAGCGGGAAATTCGAACAAGCTGGTTGCCGATCAGCTAACGATCTCGGAGGATACGGTCAAGGGCCACGTCAAGAGCATCCTTTCGAAGCTTGGCGTGAATGACCGCACCCACGCGGTGACCGCCGCTTTGAAGCGCGGAATTATCGAATTGTAAATCGGCTATAAACCACCCAAAAGAGTGTAAGGCGTCCCCCACATTTGGGGATTCGTAGGATTCACTATTCCGTTACATTCGCCTCGTAGGAGTGTGAAATTACTGTCAAGTAAGGGGAAAACTTGCAACGATTGTTTACGATGTTTCCTGGCGGTTGGCCCGGGGCTGGACTCCTCGTCCTGCGCCTAGCCGCAGCTGTTCCACTGATTATTGGTGGCGGCGTTGCAGTTCGAGGTGCACCGCAGTTAGGGCTTTACGCAATATATTTCGCAACGATCGGCGTCGGAATTTTGCTGCTGGCCGGATTGTGGACGCCGGTTGCCGGAGCTTTGCAAGCGATCATCGAGGTGTGGATCTTCTTTTCTAGAGGAGACGGAGCGAACTTGCACCTCTTGCTCGCGGCGCTCGGAGTAAGCCTCGTCATGCTTGGACCCGGCGCATGGTCCGTAGACGCCCGGCTGTTTGGCAGGAAGCGAATTGATATTCGTGAACGCTAAAGTCCCTCTGATGAAGGCATTACGAAGTACCTCCCGCGTTGAAATCAACGGACCTCCATTTGGCTTTCTTGGGCAGAGTTAGTTCTCTATCATCCAAAAGAGTACTTCTCCCCTCCTTGATATAGGCACGGGGCGCGCCCCGAACTAGTTGGGAGTCCGCGACCCCATTTGGGGTTGTCCGTAGACGAGACAAGCTCCACAATGCGCGCAATGAACAAAGAGATCTAACAAGGTGCAACGATTCTAGGTCAGGGGGCAACTCATGGCTAGCAGGACAACATTCATCGCGGATCCAAAGCAGTCTGAAGAGAGACCCAAACACGAGAGCGTCGCCTTGCCCGAAGAAATCAATAAGGGATCGATGTGCGACGAGATCGTCGGGAGTTCTGGGGCCTTGCAAAAAGTACTCTCTCGCGTGGCTAAGGTTGCTCCCGCCGAAGCCACCGTCTTGGTCACGGGCGAAACCGGAACGGGCAAGGAACTTGTTGCGCGCGCCATTCACAGGCGATCTCACCGATCCTCACGGGCTTTTGTCTGTGTCAACTGCGCCGCCGTCCCGCGCGACTTGATCGCCTCAGAGTTGTTTGGCCATGAGAAGGGCTCTTTTACCGGTGCGTTGCAGCGACGCATGGGCCGTTTCGAATTGGCAGAAGGAGGCACGATCTTCCTCGATGAAGTGGGAGAGCTTCCTCTCGAGACCCAGATTGCTTTGCTACGCGTTTTGCAAGAACACGAATTTGAGCGTGTCGGCGGAACTCGCTCCATCCCGACCAACGTACGGGTGATTGCCGCCACAAACCGTAACTTGCAGGTAGCCATCCGGGCGGGCACGTTTCGCATCGATCTCTTCTACCGTCTCAACGTTTTTCCGATTGATATGCCTCCTCTGCGGGAACGACCAGAAGACATTCCTGTGCTGGTCGAATACTTCGTCGATCATTGCGCGAGGAAAGTGAAAAAGAACATCCAGGGGATAACCAAAGAAAGCCTCGACTTGCTTCGCTCCTACCCCTGGCCGGGGAACATCCGCGAATTGCAGAACGTGATTGAGCGATCTGTCATCATGTGCGAAACAGAATATTTTTCGGTCGACAAGACCTGGCTTGCTCAGCAACGGCTTGCGGCCGAACCGAAAACCCCACTGGACCTCTCCGAAAAGCTCGCCGCTCAGGAAAAAGAGATGATTGAGGGTGCCTTGCGAGAAAGCGCGGGGCGGGTCTTCGGACCTTCCGGCGCGGCCACCAAATTGGGCATAGCCCGATCTACCCTGGAGTCCAAGATTAGATCGCTGAAGATCAGTAAGAACGGTTTCAAGAACTTCGCTGAAACGATACCTCGCCGAGCTTGTTTGGAATCGGCTCAGTAGCCCTCGCTGCGAATGCGCTAGGAAATTGGGGGAGCCCCGTCGGTCGCGGCGCTGGGTGCAGAAATGTTGGTCCTTTCGTTGCACGAGGTATCTGCTTTCTATAACGGTCTAGCGGACCGTTTCAGTGGCGAACTACGACGGGAAACCCAACTTTCTGGGCAAAAATGTGTCAGTTTTTGTGTCACTTTTCATGTCCGCATGAGTCCTGTTGAGTCCTTTGCTGTCCGACACTGGCCAACAAAGAAAAGGGGTTGTCGTGCAACCCCTTTTCGTGCAGCGCGATTCGCGGGACTGTCACGGCAGAGGTCGCGAGTTCGAGTCTCGTCGTCCCCGCCATTTCTTTTCAAACCACCTTGGAATGATTGGTCAAGCCAAACTACGCTACGGTTGCGTTCATTCCCACGGCGCTTGGGAACTTAGTCGGACCGCTTGCTTCTCGCTTGACGGGACTTCGGCTTGGGCTTCAGCCTGCTCTGGACCTTGAGGTTGAGCGCCACTGCCTCGCGGATGAGACGCTTCAACGCAGTCTCGGCGATCTTCTCGCCCTCGTGGATGTCAATGGCGCGCCGGACATTTCCGTCGAGGCTCGAGTTGAATAGACCGGCTGGATCCTTCAGCGCGGCTCCCTTGGCAAATGTCATCTTGACGACGTTCTTGTACGCCTCTCCCGTACAGACGATACCGCCGTGGGAAAAGACGGGAGTCCCCATCCACTTCCACTCTTCGACGATCTCCGGGTCTGCCGAGTGAATGAGACCGCGCACTTTCGCGAGCGTCTTGCCGCGCCAGCCGCCAAGTTCCTTGATTCTCTCGTCGATTAACGCGGAAGCAGATTCCATCGAGACGGTGTTCTTCATGAATAGCTCCAATTTTTTGCCTAATGTAGCTGCGCCCGGCGTTAGCGGCAACGGGCACAAGTTCTAGGCCGGGTTTTTCGAAAACAGTCGTCGAACCCAATGACCTTTCCACATCCACAATCCCGAAAGGACAAGTATGGGAACAAAGACAAAGCGAGTAGGAAAGGCGTAATTTGGAATTTGGTCGAACGGACTATAGATATAGCCGATGATTGGAATGGCCAGGACGAGATGAATCCATCGGAAAATTGTACGTTTGGTGGCTTCTTTCATGTTCACTTTGTTCCTCCTCGATCGGCGGTCGCCCTCGTATAGGCCGTGATCATTCTCGCTAGACCCTCAGCCAGCCTCGGAATCCCCGTGCGGCGTAATACGATTCGGCGCCGTTGTGATAGACAAAAACAGTGTTGAAGCGGCGATCACAAAAGAGGGCGCCACCAAGTTTTCTGATGTCAGGCGGCGTTTTCACCCAGCTCGACGTTTTCTCGTCGAACTGTCCAAGTTTCTGCAACTCTCGATACTGGTCTTCGGCGAAAAGTTCAATGCCCATGGCGCATGCCATATCGGCAGCGTTATCTTTTGGCTTGTTTTCTTTCCTGGACTCCAGCGCTTCACGGTCGTAGCAAGAACTTCTCCGGCCTGTCGGACTTTCAGCTGAACAATCATAAAATGTGTATTCGCCCGTCTGTTTGTCGTGGCCAACAACGTCCGGTTCGCCGCCGGTTCTTTCCATTTCATTGAGCGACCACAGTTTGTCGGCATTCGCTTCGAGCTTTGCTTGTACCTTCGCCCATTCAAGACCTTGATGGCGGTTCATGTTTTCTTCAAAACGGGCGCTCAATGTCCAAAGTAGTTCTTTGCGTTGTTCCGGCGACAACACCCTCTTATTGTTCTGACCTGGTTGGCGCATTGTTTTGCGACCTCCTTATGAGCTCAGGGTTTGTAAGTGCAAACCCTGAAACCCGGCTTCACGATTTTTGATCCGCCTGAGGCGGCCAATTGGGCGTTTCGATTCCGAACTGCTTTGCGTATTCCACGTTCAATCGCTGCCATCGAAACAAATATGCCAGCCGGCAGCACCCATTGCGATGAAGCGGTGGCCGATGTTGGTCCACAGCGTCAGGCGTGTGCCGCCAGCCCAGGCTTCGAGTTCCCACCGCATATCGAAGCCACCCCACTTGTACTCAAGCACATTGGGAGCGTCGGCTCGCGTCACTGTTGTTTCGGAAACAAGCGGCGTGGGGGCTCCAACGGTGGTGAGCTTCACCGTGCTTCCAACCGTGCCCAGGTTTCCGTCAGCGTCAAAAGGCGCCCACTCGCGCAGATGCGTCGGATCAGTAAGCGCCTGCCAGACTTTTTCCGGCGAGTGGCGCAGTTCTCTGACGAGAATGAGCGTCCACTTCTCTCCGTCCTTTTGTACCTGCGCCCCGTAAGCCGGACGCGGTGTGTACTGCTCGTGCTGGATCATGTTCCTCTCCTAGTCGTTCAGCGCCGTCAATCCGCGACGGCTGTGCTGGTGAACGGGCGCTCTACCACTTCGCCAGTTGGGTCAGCTGAACAAGATTGCCGCAGGTGTCTTTCAGCATGGCAATGGTCGAGCCGGTTACGTCGGTCGGCGGCATCGTGAACTCGGCGCCGCGCCCCTTGACTTTTTCGTAGTCGCCTTTGATGTCTTCGGTGAAGAACATGATCGCGGGCTGGTTCTGCTGGAAGATCGCCTGCTGATACGCTTTCGCCGCGGGGTTGCTATTCAACGCCAGTTGCAGTTCGACGCCGTTCGGATCCTCGGCCGAGGCCACGGTCAGCCAGCGATACGGGCCCTGGCTGAAATCAGTCTTCTTGGCAAAGTCCAGCACCTCTGTATAGAAGCGCAGGGCCTTGTCTTGGTCGTCCACATATAAGCTGGTCACTTTGATTTTCATTTCTTTCCTCCTTGTTTGGTTCGCGATTTTGGCCGCGTTGCCTTCTGCTTAGGCTTCCTTTTCTTTGCTATTGACTGATCCATGCGGTCGAGGTGGCGTTCGAGAGCATCGACGTGAGCGGACCAAGACCGGCGGAACGGAGCCAGCCAGGCATCCACCTCCTGAAGTGATTCAGGTTTCAGACGATAGAGGCGGCGTTGTGCGTCCACTGTGGACTCCACGAAACCGGCGTCACGCAGCACGCGCAGATGCTTTGAAACCGCCGGCTGCGACATACGAAGTTGACGCTCGATCTCTCCCACCGACTGGTGTGACGAGACCAGAAGGCTCAGTATCGCGCGGCGATTCGGCTCGGCAATGATATCGAACGCGGATTCCATGCATTGTATATACGCTTACGGGCATATACGTGTCAAGGCATATTTTGATTAAAATCGACCGTACCGTCTCCAGCCTCCCAATGAGTTAATTCATTTGCTCTTTACGGCTTCAGATCTCACTCGCCTAGTTTGCGTCGCTGCAGAAAAATACGCTGGAGAGCCCTGCTCGAATGCGGTCGGAAGTCTCGAAATCCAGACGACTTCTCGGATACAATAGAAAAATACGCTGGAGAGCCCTGCTCGAATGCGGTCGGAAGTCTCGAAATCCAGACGACTTCTCGGATACAATCGGTGCGGCCAGGCAGAGTCGAGGGGGGCATCTCCATGAAAAGACGTGAATTGCTGCGAGCCAGCGTGATTACTGGCGCCACCGCCGCGCTTGGGTCTTCCCTGTCGATCGCACAGACTGCAGCGCAAACTCCGGCGCCAACATCCGAGTTAACGCCAGCGCAGCGCGGAGTTGATGCGTCGAACGACCTCGCCGCGCCAGGATGGAAGCCGCTCTTCCTCGATGAGCACCAGAACGAGACGCTTATTATTCTCAGCGACCTAATCATCCCAGCGACCGAAACTCCGGGCGCGAAAGAAGCACTGGTTAATCGCTACATCGATTTGCTGCTTGCAGCCGAGCCGCACGAATCGCAGAAAGCGTTTTTGAACAGCCTCGGCTACATCGATGGCGAAAGCATTCGGCGTTACAAGGCGGCGTTTCGCTATTTGGCGAGGGGCGACCAGGACGATTTGTTGCACTCGCTGGCCTTTCCAATGGGCAACAGCGGTTGGACGGGCGAGGCTGCGGGCCCCGACATAGGTCATGGACATTTCCAGCACCTGAAGCAGCGCATCAGCATGGCGTATTACAGTTCGCAGATTGGCGCGAAAGAGTTGGGATGGGACGGCGCGCCGGCACACGGTGTCTATCAAGGTTGCGAACATTCCGAGGGGAAACACAAATGAGCTGGGTACACTTCGACACCGATCCTCTTGCGCAGACGTACGACGCGATAGTTGTGGGTTCCGGCGCGACCGGCGGTTGGGCGGCCAAACAACTCGCGGAGGCCGGGCTGAAAGTAGCCTTGCTCGAAGCAGGCCGCGCGGTAAGCCCGAAAGAGTTCACCGAGCACATGCCCGGCTACAAGCTAAAGTATCGTGGCCACTCGCCGGAAATTGTGCGCACGCGCCCAATTCAAAAGCAGTGCTATGCATGCATGGAGTACAACTACGAGTGGTTCGTGAACGACCTTGAAAATCCATACAGCACGCCGGCCGACAAACCATTCACGTGGCAACGGCTGCGCGTCCTCGGAGGCCGCTCTCTCGTGTGGGGCCGGCAGAGCTATCGCCTGAGCGACAACGACTTCAAAGCCGCCAGCCGCGACGGCTACGGCGATGACTGGCCGCTTTCGTACGCTGACCTTGCGCCGTACTACGACATCGTCGAGAAATATGTTGGAATCAGCGGCGCGGCCGAAGGCAATGAAATGCTGCCCGATGGCCAATTTCTGCCGGCAATGAAAATGAGTTGCGGCGAAATTCTTCTAAAAGATCGCGTAAAGGCGCAGTTCGGGCGCACTGTAACGATCGGTCGCGTCGCCATTGTGACGCAAAACCACAATGGCCGTCTTGCTTGCCACTATTGCGGACCGTGCGAACGCGGATGCAGCACATTTTCCTACTTCAGCAGCCCGTTCACCACGGTCGCGGACGCACAAAAATCCGGCAACTGCACGCTGATTACGAACGCGGTCGTCAGCCACGTAAACATGAACAATGACCAGAACAAAGCAAGCGGCGTGACCTACGTGGATCGGCTGACGCGGCAAGTGAAGGAAGTCCGCGGCAAGACGGTCATCCTGTGCGCACAGGCGCTCGAGTCGACGCGCATGCTGCTGAATTCCTCGACGCACGAATATCCAAACGGATTGGCAAACTCGAGCGGCGCGCTCGGTCATTATTTAATGGACCATGTCACGGGTGGCGGCGCTACGGGTTACCTCCCAGAAATGAAGATTCGCCCCGATGCAAACGAGCCGCAACGGCCGAACGGAATTTACATTCCGCGATTCCGGAATACACCGTCGAACAAAAAGCATTCTCAATTTCTTCGGGGCTATGGTTACCAGGGCGGTGGCGGCGCAGAGTTCAATTTCTCCGCACAAGGCTACGGCACAACGTTCAAGGACGCAGTGAAGGAAGGCATCTACTCCATCAGCATGGGCGCGTTCGGAGAGTCCCTGGCGCGATGGGACAATCACTGCGAGATCGACACCAACCTAAAAGACGCCTGGGGCATTCCTGCTTTGCGAATTTCGATGACGCATGGCGACAACGAAGCCGCTCTGATGGAAGACGCCGCCACGCAGGCAGCGGAAATGTTGGAGGCCACCGGAGCAAAAGACATCAAAGTCCAGGCGCGTGTCGAAATGCCAGGCATGGCAATCCATGAATTAGGAACCGCTCGAATGGGTGCCGACCCAAAAAAATCGGTGCTCACACCGCTCAATCAAACTCACGACGTCAAAAATCTATTCGTCATGGATGGAGCGAGTTTCGTTTCGTCGGCGTGCCAAAACCCAACGCTTACGATGATGGCCATCACGGTTCGCGCCTGCGCGAATCTGATCGATCGCTTCCGCAAGAACGAAGTCTAGTCGCGCTCGCTTCGTCCCCGGTTGTGCCAACTAATCGCGGACAGCCATTCGCGTTTGCGTCTCTACCAGCGAGTTAACAAGCTTCTCTGTTGCGAACAATTCCGTCAAATCCAGACGCCGGGCGTCAGCGTCGAGCTTTTGCCGCGATGTACGCAACTCTTGCTTTGACCATTCTTTTAACGAGCGACGCAGACAGCGGCTTGTTCAGTGCAAATTGAATCGTGCCCTTGGAGATTGTGTAACCTGCGAGATCAGCTTTGAATTCTTCGATCATCGCTCCGGTCGGAAACAAGCTGCAATGGTCGGCAAACGCGGCGAACCAGATAAGCACTTCTTTATGCTTGAACGCAGGCATTCCGTAACTTATCGTTTCCGTCGCATCTTTGGGAGCGGCGGCTTTGATCGCAGCTCGAATTTTGTTCAACGTTCCTCGAGCCGGCTCGGGCACTCTCGCCAGATACTCGTCAACCGTTTTGGGTTTGGCATCGCCTTTAGTGCCGGATTTTTTCTGCGCTTTCTTCATTCGTTTTCTCCGAACCTTATCCTTGTCAAGACTGGCCTGCGCCGACTCGGTCTTTGTATCAGCTGGGCGAGAGAGATTCAACCCGCCGGCCATTTCTAAAACTTCTGCAGGACTCGCGAAACGACGCCGCTCCTGTGGTACCTTTTGCTCGTTCAGGCACTGTTACAGAATTCTGCGGAGGGAACATGACTGACGACACAAATCCACCAAAAACGAACACGCCAGCTGTTGACCGGCGCGGCTTCATCGGCTCCGCTGCCGCGACAGCCGGACTCATGATCGTGAACCCAGCATTAGTCCGTGGAACTTCCGCAAATTCCGACGTGCGAGTTGGCCTCCTTGGCTGTGGTGGCCGCGGGACGGAAGATGCCAGCAATCTTGTCGATACCAGTTCTGCGCGAGTCGTTGCACTTGCCGATCTTTTTCCGGACCAACTCGAAACGGCCCGGAAGCACTTCGACGAAATTCAGCAAGCAAAAAGCTTTCCTGCCCTCGATCCCAAACAACTCTTCGTTGGTCCGGATGCCTTTCACAAAATTCTCGCGTCCAAAGAAATCGACGCTGTCGTTATCGCAACGCCTCCCTACTTTCACCCGATGCATCTTGAAGCTGCGGTAGCAGCGGGGAAGCATGTCTACCTCGAAAAGCCCGTCGCCATCGATGTTCCTGGCGCACTCAACGTCATCGACATTGGCAAGCGCGCCGAAGGCAAACTCAGCCTCGACGTCGGATTTCAAATTCGCGATTGCCCGCCATTCGTTGAAATGGTCCGCCGCATTCACGAGGGCGCCATCGGCAAGATCGTCTGCGGGGAGGCACACTACTTGACTGGCTACATCGACCGCCCTCAATGGCCCAACGCATCGACCGACGAGCGGCGCCTGCGAAACTGGATTTACGACCGTGTTCTCTCGGGCGACATCATCGTCGAGCAAAACATTCACGTGATCGACATATGCAACTGGATACT
>WNFM01336170.1_pt1 | contig 11007 bp, 14 predicted proteins | sample 5400271 | NCBI WGS metagenome assembly WNFM01 (sample SAMN13153352, study PRJNA577476) | soil metagenome | isolation source: 60 cm saprolite on Douglas fir-dominated hillslope | place: USA:California | collected 2013-09-17 | reverse complement strand
GTCACGACGGATGCGCACTGAAGCCCGTCAGAAGCGGCCCAACTCGAAGGAATAAGCTGGATGAGTTTTGATTCTGCTGGTCAGATCACGATTTCGTTTATGAGCGGGCCGTTTGATGGCAAATGGCTTGCCTGGGATTACCCCAATGAGGGCCGCGATCTTATTGTGACGATTGGGCGGCGTGAAACGTGTGACATCATTCTAAACTATGATTCACAGGTGTCGCGGCTGCACGCCCGCGTTACCTACGACATAGCGGCTGAAACCTTTTATCTTGAAGACAGCGGCAGCCGAAATGGCACGTTTGTGAACGGAGAACGGATTACCGAGCGGGTGCAGCTTCGACCAGGAACCATGTTCCGCATAGGCCGAACGTGGCTTCGACTCGATCCGTGGCACGCCGCGCCAGAAAAAGTTGACGAGGACACTGACAACACGCATTTCTAGATATGTCTGAAGTGTGAGAGAATTATTGACCGTTCTTAATGCCCCATAGGCGCACAGTGCCATCCTCACTGACCGAGGCGACCTGAGTGCCATCCGCAGTGAAAGCTATCCCCGTCACAAATTCACCCAGGTCACGTTCATTCATGAACGTCGTCAGTATTTTTCCGGTGCTCACGTTCCACAATTGAATCGTGCCATCGTTGCTAATGGCAGCCAGCAGCTTCCCGTCCGCATTGAAGGCGGGAGTCCGGGTGCTGCAACCGTCGCTAAACATACCGTTGTTAAGTGGATTGGTATGCGCGCCCGTGTCCAGCGGATCGCGCAAGGTTTTTGGTGATTTGTCCGTTCGAAAGTTCCAGACGTGAACCATAGACGAAATAAACGGGTCAGTTGGATAATTTTGTGGATAGACACCCGGATCGACCCATGCGACAGTAGTGCTATCTGGACTAAATATGAGATCATTCGCTATAGAAACATCTGACACACTGGCGAAGCGTTTCAACGATTTGATATCCCAAAGCTGAATCACCGTGTCTGTATAAAGTGCCAGGGTGGGTATCAGTAAAGCCACTGCTATCAAATGTATTAGAAGGTCCAATTTCGTCGTTCCCCAGGGTGCCGCGCAGTTTCTGTGCGGCAAGATCCCACAACGTCACTGTCCCGTGATCATCAAGGATCGCCAGGAGCGACCCGTCGGGGCTGTAGGTGAGGCCGTAAATATACCTGTCCGGCGCGATCCATTTCTCGATTGGAAGGGTTTGTTCTTGCTCGTTCTCAGGTTCCTTAACTTAACCTTCCTGTCTCGATCAATATAAGCCAATGTCGAACCATCAGGGCTGAAGCTGAAATCATCTGCGTCGAGTGTGGTTTGTTGTTTGGACGCTGGATTCCAAAGAAATCTATTACCGTCGGTATCGGTCACGACAGCAGAGCCGGTGAGGTTAAGCGCGATGCTTAGTGTCCACTGTCCGCCGGTCACGTGCAGAACGATAGGCTGCCCAATTCCAGTGAGATCCCACAGCCGAACTGTCGTGAAACCGTCAGCAGTAAGGAGGAAGTTCCCCTGCCGATTGAACTGAATGTTCCGAAAGCAGCGAGAGCTTGAGCGGAATGGACCACGATCTACTTCGGCATAATCGTCGAACGCGGCCTGAACTCGCCCCGTTGTCACATCTTGAACGACCAGCTTGCTATCCCAGGCCGCCAGCGATTTACCGTCAGGGCTGAGTGCCAGCCCAACGCTGCGGTGATCGGACTTCTCAATTTGCCGTCCGTTCGTCAGGTCCCACACCCGGATGGTTCCATCATCATAGCTGCTGGATACTAACTTCTTGCCATCGGGCGTAAAATCAACCGTGTTGACCTGCGCATTATGTCCGTGGAATATCATTATTTTCTTGCCAGTTCGCAGATCCCATAACCATATGCCGTTTTCGACGCAAAGGCACATGGCATCCCATACTGGTTCGCCGCCAGCTACTGCGAACAGTGTTCCATCGGGACTGAACGCTACACTCGTGATCTGTGGGGAAACATGAATGTCGTGACCGTTCGCGTACATGCCAAATAGCTGGCCCGTTCGCGTGGACCAGATGGTGACTTGATACTCGTTTATACATGCTAAAAGCGAATTGTCCGGGCTAAACACCAGACCTTCGGTGTTGTCGTTCTGGTATATATAACCGGGGGCATATCGCAGCGTTGCAGGGTAGTTGCTGGAACACCCGAAATTTTCGGTCGTCTGCAACGTCGTCTGTTGTTTACCCGTCGTCACATTCCAGACGGAAACGCCATTGGAATTGCCCGCCGCGAACAAGAACCCATCCCGGCTAAAAGTTGCATTTTGAAAATTGGAATAGCTTGCCAACTGTCTGCCAGTGTGCGCATCCCAAACCCAGACTGAATTATCCGGGTCCTCTGCGGCGGTCAATACCGTTGTGTCATCGGCGCTGAAGGCAACGTCATAGATCATGGCGGTGTGCCCTTCCATCACAGATAGCATCTGGTTGGTAGCTACGTCGCGCACTTCAAGGTTGTTGTCACGATCCGCCAGCGCAAGGTATTTTCCGTCCCGACCGTACCAGATGTTTCGATAACCTTCCAACAGGGTTGGGGTCTGCTGATAGTTCTTCGTGGAATACAGCCATACACCCACCGTACTCGGCACAGCCAGTGTCTTGCCATCGGGCGACCAGACACTTCGATAAATCCAGCCGCCGCCCATCTGCTTCAACAGCGAGACCTTTTGTGCATTCTCGGTGGTGATAGGAATTAGTGCAGAGGTTGATGGTCGCGGCGTGGCAGCATTAGCTGCATCTGGTAGATAACGTGGCCCGCCAGACAGTCCGATCAACAAGATGAAAAATGGGCCGAATAAAACTCGAAGCGTTTTTGGCGTCATTGCTTATTCTCCCATAATGGACTGGGCGACTAGGCATTACTGTTGGAAGAGTTTCATCTGCCACTTGCCAGAACTCCCAACTGGAACGTCGCACCCTCGCTGTATTCTTGCTCCCCATCGGCCCCAATTACCGTGACAACCTCCGGTCCGGCAACCGTTGCCTGCTGACCATTGATAATCACGCCTGTCGAGTCATCCAGGCCAACCAGAATGTAGCCCTTAGAAGAATAATAGCACGCTACCAATCAGCGCGACGACTGTACCCAAAACTACGCGCCACGTGATCCGCTCCTTGAAGACAAAATAGCCAATCGGAATCAGGAAAATGGGCGGGAGGGACTGCAAAGTGGTCACGATGCCGAGCGGTGCTAACTGCACCGAGATCAGGGACAGCCATACGCCGATAACTGGACCTGCAATCGTTGCTATCACCACGTAGACCATTGCGCGGCGATTCTGGCGTGCGGCCTGGACGGTTGTGACAAACTGACCACGGACAATTGCCCATACCCACATGACGATCACCGCTGCGGTGAGTCGGATAGCATTGCCGGAAATAGCAGGCAGCCCACTTGCCAACCCAATCTTGGACAGCAAACTACCGCCAGCCTGTCCAACTGCACCTCCGAAGGCGAAGAGCAAGCCCAAGACGTATACCCTGCGATCTTTATGCGCTGTTTCGCTTTGCTCTACCGGCTGCGGTGTGCTAACTACCATTGCGATCCCCGCCATCGTGATCACGATCCCGATGATTTCAATGAAGCCAAGCCCCTCGTGCAAAAATACCCAGGCCATGATCGTGCTCAATACGGGCGCTAACGCCATCATGAGCATGGAGAGGCGCGGCCCAACCAGAACAAACCCCTGAAACAAGAAGGCATCGCCGATTACGAAACCGACGACACCAGACGCGGCCATCCAAAAAAATGTATCGGACGGCGTGCCAACCGGATAAAATGTACCGACGAAAATCCAGTGCAGGATCAGCGTAAATACGAGTGCGAGCGCCAATCGCAGACGGTTGACGACAACCGTACCAATCGCCCGCCCCGCAAATGTGAACAGAACTGACCCAATCGAAAACGCCAATGACGTTCCGACAGCCGCTAATTCTCCAATAAATGGCATAGGATTCCTTGATGGTTAGATGATTTCTGAAGAGGATTTAGTGCGAGAAAGGAAGGCAAAATTGAGCCGCTTTTACGAGCTACTATTCGTTATATTGAATGACTGGCCTGCGGTATATTCCTGCTCTCCACTTGCGCCGATAACCGTGACGACCTCTGGTCCAGCAACTCTCGCCTGCTGACCATTAATTATCACGCCCGTCGAGTCATCCAGGCCAACCAGAATATAGCCCTCTGGCAAGTTCTGCCGCAGCCGCTCCGGGGAAAATCGCCCCGCGATGTGCTCATAATGGGGCATGACGACAATGTTCTTCAGCACACCCAGGCCTTTTTCCCACGCGCCACTGTCCCAATAGTAATCGCACAACACCATCGCGGCGGCTCCGCTGGCGGCGATAATTACGTCCTTGTTCCACGCTCGGATCAGCTTTTGCCAGCCCCTCGACAGCATCGGCTGGATTGCCATCAGTCAGATAAATAATGTCAGCCGTTTCCATTGGCGCGGACATCTCCGGCGCATTGGCGGTGGCAGCATCGGAAATCATCATCGACTCAGCCCACGCGCCGATCTTGTTGAAGTAATTCACACCCTGTTTCGTCGCTTTGCGTGGATTTTGGGTAGCAGCAATCGGCAAGACCACGAGACGCGGTTTCTTGCCCTTCACCGCATCAAGCAGCGCTTTATTGAGCGAGTCGCTTTCTTCCTCAAATTCATTGCCGCCGCATAGTACCACAAGTCCTGTCACAACATCTCTCCGATTTGTTATAATCTTCCCATCATTTGAACACGAATCAGCTATGAGCGTCAACTATCAACTGCGGCCTGCTACTCCAGCCGATGCCGCTTTGCTGCAAGAATCCTGTTGGCCTGAAAGGTCAGTCGATGCCGTTCGAGAACTATTAGAACGCGCCGAAGGACTTTCCAAACACAAGCGCGGCCTCGGCCTTATTGCCGTTGCCGGATACCGGGCGCTAGGTTACGGACAACTTACCATCTGGCCTCGCACATGCGAGATCAGTGATCTGATTGTGACGGCGGACGTGCGCAACCAGGGAATCGGTTCGGCTATCATCTGCGATCTGATTGAGCGGGCGCGTCTCTGGCCTATGTCGCAGGTCGAGATCGGGGTTGCGATGAATAATCCACGTGCGCACGCGCTTTATCTTCGCCTCGGCTTCAAGGACAACCGCACCGTCAACCTGGACCTGGGAATGGGGCCGGAGCCAGTCATGTATCTCGTGATGCAGTTGAAATAGACTGTTGTAATGAGGCTACGTGGCAGCAGTATAGTATAATTAGCTGTACGGAATTCAGGTGAAGAGGCAAACAATAATATGGCGGACATTACTTTTGAGCAGGTCAAGATCCTGATTGAGCAAATGCCGTCTGTCGAAGTAGAACGCCTCCGCGAATGGCTAAACAGTGCGGAATCAGAGCAGTCAATGGCCCAATCGAATGATACTAGCTGGGGTCAACATTTGGTTGCCCTGGTGAACCAATTCGACCTCGACAAAGGTGATCAAATGGATATTTCAGACCCTGAAGCGTGGGTGCGAGAACATCGTCGGACCCAGACACAGAGGCGAAACCCCGGCTGGGGTGCTGAATGACGACTGCGTTTGTAGACACTTCAGTTTTGATTCACCTCTATCGAAAGAATTTGGCAGCTCAGGAATGGTTTAGCCTACAAACCGAACAGCTCTCAGTCAGTTCAATAACCTGGATGGAGTTTATGGATGGAGTGCCAAGCAAAGTAGGACAGACGCTATGCCTTTCCATTCTCTCGCAATTTGAACTAATTCGTCTTACAGATGCTGATCAGGATTGGGCAATGCTTCAAATGGAACTCTATCGCCTTAGTGATGGCGTACACATCAACGACTGCTTAATTGCATCCCTTTGCTATCGTTTGAACGTTCCAATTTATACTCACAATGTAAAAGATTTACAGAAGCTTTTGCCTTCGATGTTAGTCGCCAGGCCGTTCGACGCATAAGCCACGTAATTTCCTGGTCCATCTGGTTATCCGAACACGGTAAAATTTGAAGTCATCGTATGCCGCGAGTCAAAACAAGGTAGGCACAAGGCTCTATGATCAATGTGGGCGGTTGGCTTTTAGTCTCGGCTGTATTCGCTGGATTGTTCCTGCTGGTGCAGCGTTCTGAACGCAAGCGGAGAAATGTATCATTGGTGATTGTGGCAATCGGCAGCGTCATTATCTGGCGTTATGCCATTTACCGGATGTCAGGCGATTGCAGCCAGTTATTCCAGATCGTCTGCGAGAGGGGATTCTTCCGGCAACGGGCCGAGGTCGTTGCCGTCAATACGGTTAATCTCTCTATCCTTACAGCGCTCGTTTTCAATCTGTTGTTCTGGGTCTTCTTTGGACGCAGCAATCCACCCGGTTCCAGTGACGCGATCCAGGTTTTTGGCATGAACGATTAGTGTCAAATCAAATCAAATTTGATTTTTTGTTGGTCCAGCAAAGTTTCCGCTAGGGGACGGGTCAAGACACGATAGATGGGATTGTACGCCATATCAAAAGCTGGCGAATGGTGCATGGCGGGCCAGTGTTCATTAGCGCGGGTCCGTCCAATAAGCACGACGGTTCGCGCATCGAAACGATCAGCAAGTGGCTTGCCCTTGTCTGTCATACGCTGGAAAACTTCCCACCAGTCCGACAATGTATCAAGATCACCCTTAATGACCTTTGAGGAGTCGATAAAGGCATCCAACAATTTCTTAAGGCTGCCATTGAGCGCCAAATAGGGCTGTAGATGCAGCCGCACGACAGCATCTTCCAGGTGAATGCTTTCCAGTAAAGATTGAGTTGGCGCAAGCTGGACAAGCCCGCTTTGCCATTCCAACCATTCTTGTGCTGCCTTGCGTTTGGTGATGGCATGACCGGGACCAAAAACCGCTTGATGCAGCAACTTGTAAATGTCTTGAATGTCGATCTGGGGATAGCGCTGAATATGCCGCTGGATCAGCGCCTCTACCTTCTCAGTGGTCATGGTTTAATTCCTTTGGGAGCAGCCCAGGGCAGATAATACCTCATTCAGCGAGGATGCTGAATCGGTATTGCCGCAACCTTGCTATAATAGTATCGCGAAATCGACGCTCAATATGAAAGGAGCCTGGCACTTGCCCTGCCCTCTCGGCAGTCAGTGCGCCGAATTATGTCAACCTCACGCGGACCAATACGTCACGAACTGCTATCGTGGGCAGAGATCGATAAACTGGTAGATGTCTTGCTGCCGCAGCTTCGCTCCGCAGGCCATTTTGATGCTTTGTTGCTGATTACGCGGGGTGGGATGGTTCCCGGCGGGTTAATCAGCGAGGCACTGAATATTAGCTATATTTTGACGGCTGCCGTGGATTTCCCGTCACAGCAGGGGCGCGCGCAATTTGCAGGCTGGCCTACTTATTTACAATTCCCAGACGAAAAATTAATTACCGCGCGGCGCACATTGATTGTCGATGACGTGTGGGGCAGTGGGCGGACCAGCACCGCAGTTAAAAGTCGCTGCGAGTCCGCAGGCGCAATTCCATTAACCTGTGTGTTTCACTTCAATCCCTATCGATCCCTGTTTTCAAAAGCCGAGCCAGATTTTTATGGCGCTGTCACCGATGCTCACATTGTCTATCCGTGGGAAGTTGACCGTGGAACGCGCGATATTCCAGTTGGATTTCCTGAATCGAATTAAAAGAACGATAATTGATATAGTAAGTGGATTTTGTGTTATTGGCGGCTTGCTTTTAGAAGTAAACCGGCAGCGAGGTCAAAATGTGATGCGCCTTCCCACGCTGATTACCACGCTTCCAGCAGATCGTTTACGAGTTTTACCGTTAGTTGTGATGTATATCACCGATGGCTGTAACAGCCGCTGCGTAACCTGCGATATTTGGAAATTGCCACGCCGTAACATGGATATGGCACTCGTGCGGCGGCTGGTGACGGAATTTCAGGCGCTCGACGTGCGCCAGGTGGTCCTGAGCGGCGGCGAGGCAATGCAGCATCCTGAGTGGCCGCGCATTGCGGAGATGTTCAGAAACGTCGGGATTAAAGTGATGCTGCTCACCAATGGTCTCGCATTGAAGAAGCAGGTCCGCGAGGTAATTGACAATGTTGATGGGCTGACCGTGAGCCTTGACGGCGGTACCTCGGAAACCTATCGTGCTATTCGCGGGGTCGACGTGCTGCCTGCCATCCTTGAAGGAATGCAGGCGGCGGCGGCGGGCGGTGTCCCCATCACGACTCGCACCACGGTTCAACGCGGCAATTACCGCGAGATGCCGCTTATCGTAGACATCGCCAAAGAAGCCGGTGTCAAAAAAGTTAGCTTTCTCGCCGTCGATGTGAGCAATACCGTTGCCTTTGGCCCCCGCTTCGACGAAACTGGACACCCCGCTGCTTCGATCCATGTAGCGCCCGGTCCTGCACTCACCCGCACCGATCTGCCAGAGTTCGCCCGGATACTCGATCACCTGGAACACACGCACACTGCCGATTTCAAATCGGGCTTAATCGCAGAAAGTCCCATGAAACTCTGGCGGCTGCACCGCTACTTTATGGCTGTCAATGGCATGGCAGAATTTGAGGGTCCGAACTGCAACGCGCCGCACATTTCCACGGTGATCGAGGTGGATGGTACGCTTCGACCCTGCTTCTTCCTTCCCGCGATGGGCAAATTTAAGGGTGAATCGCTGGAAGAAGATATTAACAGCCCGCAGGCCCTCGATCTCCGCAGGGCTTATCGGACAGGCGAACGCGCCGAGTGTACGCGCTGTGTATGTCCCTTACACTCCAGCGCGCGCGCCCTCCGCAACGGCATTCAGTAATGTTAGTGCATCTTCCGGCTACGCGGCAGGCGCAGTTTCAACTTCTTCGAATGTTTTGCTTCGGCGGTAATTGGCAAAGGCGATCCCGGCGATAATCAGCCCTGCGCCAATGACAATGGATAAGTCCAATGGTTCGTGATTAGCCAGCGCCCCAAGCACTAACCCCACCGGTGGGATGACATACGTTACCATTGTCGCGCGCGACGGTCCCCAATTGTTGATCAGCGTAAAATACAGAATATAGGCGACAAAAGTATTCACGATTGCCAACGTCAATATCGCCAGGTCCGTTTGTAGCGTCAGTGTCGGGATATTCGGCAGTGGGCGCGTAAACAGGAGCGTAACGACGACGACAACCGTTGCTCCCACAAACATTGACCCGCCCGCCGTTACTATCGGGTCTACGTGCCGTAGATAACGCCGAATGACGACTGCGCCAATCGCATAAAAGATGGAAGCGATGAGCACCGCAAGCTGGCCTGCAAACGGATTAGGATGGTTCGGGTCCACCTGCCGTAAAGCCAAAAGGATTACGCCGCTAAATCCAGCTATTAGACCGAGCACTTTGCCTACGTTAATTTTATCGTCGGTTAGCGCAATGTGAGCGATAAAAATGCTGAACAGCGGTACCGTTGCATCGAGCACGCTGGCTAAGCCGCTATCAATCGTCTGCTCGCCAGAGGTAATCAGCAAGAAAGGGATGGCAGTATTTATCATCCCGACAATCGCAATAATAATCAGCGTTTTTGTGTCGCGGGGCAGCGGCTTGCGCAGCGCCATTAGCGCGATGACAAAGGCAATCGCAGCAAGACCAATTCGACCAGCAACCAGGGAAAAGGCAGTTAACTCTTGCAGGCCAATCTTGATTAACAAAAAGGATGATCCCCAGATCAATCCTACCGCGCCAAACATTATCCAATTCTTCATCAATAGCCTCATCAAATAAACAAGGTAGAGCTTGTGCCCTACCCTGATAATAACCTTCTATCGGGAATGGTCGCGCGATTACGCTTCGGCTTTTTCCTTCACTTCGTTTTCGTCGGCGACAAGCGTAAGACGTTCAGTCAGGCCAACCATGCTAAACAGCTTGCGATAATGCGATCCGAGGCCGTAGGCAAAGACTTTTCGACCCGCTTGCAGAGCATCTTCCACCAGATTAATAATGAGACCTATTCCGGCGCTGTTCATGTAATCGGTAGCGCTAAAATTGAAGCCCATGGCTTTCACTTTCGCACGCGCGAGTTCATTATAAGCGTCATAGGCGGTCTCCCTTGTCTGGGCTGTTACGTCCCGTGGAAAATCCAGGAGGCCGAGAATACCCTCCTGACGTGACCCAACATCAGCTTTTACCATGTAGTTCCCCCCGGTTCGCCCTGCGTATTATTCTATTGGTATCCGATGTTTACGGATATACTACCAACCGAACTTATGTATATTATGTCCTGAGTCCCGACTCAATTCAATAAATCCCTTCGACTTTTCAGGAGCAGCCTTGACTGACAAATCGACTCCAGCCGGTGGCATTTGGTTCCTCATTGTTGTGTTGACGATCATTCTGGCAATCACTATTGGATTACTCGTTAGTACCCTGAATGTCCGCGATCAAGCAGTCAGTGGGGAGGCAACCGCGCTGGCACAGGTTGATGCAGCCGCGACGGCACGGATACAAGCCGAAAACAACGCAGCAACGGCTCAGGTGCGGATGGTCCGGAGCGATAGCAAACGGCTTGGCGTTCAAGCGCTTGGCCTGTTGAACGCGAACGATTCCGGCAATACCGAACTTGCCGCGCTTCTCAGCATTCGTGCGCTCCGCCTGGGCTACAACGCGGATGCTGATCTTGCACTGTCGCAGGTACTTGCCGCGCTTGGCGGTACGACAGTTCGTGGAAACCAGCTACATATCATTAGCGATTCAACGCCGCTGGATCACGCGGTATTTTCGGCGGATGGGAAACAGATCATTGCTCATACGGGGACGGTCCTCAAATGGTGGGATATCCAAACGGGTGCCGAATTACGCAGCCTGCCAGTTGATGGCGATATAGCGGCATTTTCGCCGGATCGCAAGCTCGTGCTAACCACGCATGTCGATTCTGGCGGACAGACCTGGACTGCCTACCTGATTCAGCTAGAGACAGGCACCGAACTTCAGCATTTCACCAGCCAGACAAAATATATCGTAAATG
>WNFM01029410.1_pt1 | contig 11007 bp, 10 predicted proteins | sample 5400271 | NCBI WGS metagenome assembly WNFM01 (sample SAMN13153352, study PRJNA577476) | soil metagenome | isolation source: 60 cm saprolite on Douglas fir-dominated hillslope | place: USA:California | collected 2013-09-17 | reverse complement strand
TGAGCATTACCCCTAAAACTGGCCCCGCGGGTACGGTCATCACCGTTAGCGGGCACCAATTTAGCGCCGGTTTTTCGTATGATATCTACTGGTACTATCTCGATTCGCAATCGGCGTCCTATCTCACCACTGTCACCGCGGATAGCAATGGCAATCTCTCCGCGACGATTAACGCACCTGCGGATATCATTGCTGGACATCACTACTACATCCAGGTATACGGCCCTACGAGGCCAATTGCGCAGGCGGCATTTCTCGCACAGTAATCACCAACGCACTGGCTCCCCACCACTTTTGGTGGTTCCCCCTTCATGCGTACTGGGCCGTGCAGTCCAGTACGCATGAAGATATAAGAGGCTCGCTTGCGAGCCGATATGAGCCAGAAGGCGACGTTCGAATGTTATAAAGACAGGCCATACACCTGAACCTCATATTCAGATATATGGCCTGCTCTGCTGCTCCTATCGGCCTTAGAAGTGCGATTGCGTAGCGGCTGTACCGGTGAAATCGGCGGTCAGCGGCCTGAAGTTGGCTGGCTGCGTAGGATCGACCTGGAAGACGACCGAGTCGCGTGTGGGAACACGCTGGTCGGGTGACGTTCCATAGGTTACCGGGGGCAAGAGGCCACCCAGGTTGACGCTTTGCAACGAAAGGAAGGCATTGTACAGGCCATCGCGCGTCAGGTCGTTATTCGCCATCGCCTTCTTCAGAATGGCATAGGTGATCTCCGACTCGGTATAGCCGAACTCGAAGTAGCCATCAGGTTTCTGGTTGGATGCATACTTAGTGACGTCTTGGAGCATCTGCGCCATACCAGGCTGGCTGGTATCACCCCAGGTAGCTCCCTGGGACATCACCCAGACGCGGGTGAGCAGTGGCTTCAAAGAGGGGACGGCGAGCAGCCCGTTCGCCCAGGCAGGACTCTGGAGAATCCACTGCGGATTGTAGCCCAGCTTGGCCGCTGTACCGACGATGGTGGCCGTGACAAGCGGCAGCGTGGTGAGGAAGACGTACTTCGCCCCTGCCGCTTTCATCTGTGAGACCTGCGCGGTAAAGTCTGTATCGGTCGGCGCGTAACTGGCCTGGGCTACATCGTGCAATTGGTAGCCACTAACAGCCTCTTTGTAGCCGGTCAGTCCATCCTGGCCGTACTCGTCATTCTGGTAGATGATACCTGTGGCGGGACTCTTGACGCCCAGTTTGTTCACAACGTAGTCGAAGGCGTTTTCGACCTGAAGCCGATAGGGAGTCCCGACTAAAATGAGATATTTTTCGCGCGCCAGGGCGGAAGATAGAGTGGCACCCGACACCAGCATATGATCTGCCGCGGCAAGGTCCTTGATGGCGAAAGTGGTGGGCGTTCCCAGGCTGTCAGCTATCATCAGAACCTGGTTATGGATCTGATTGTACAACTGTACCTCAGTTTGGGGGTTGTACTGCGTATCTTTCTCGAGGAATTTCACTTTGTAGCCATTGATCCCACCATTATCATTGACGTGATCAAAGAACACCTCAACGCCGCGCGCCAGAGGGTCCCCAACCGGGGCCGCCACGGGGCCGGAGTAGGGCGAGAGTATTCCCAGGGTGATGGTCTTATTCGCTACATCTACACCGGGACCAGTTTTGAGACTACTCCCACTACTGTTGTTTGAACTGCTGCTGGCGCAGCCAGTGAGCATCAGCACACAGATGACAATGATACCCACGCACGCAAAAAGCGTCTTCCTGGTAAGCATATGTTGCACCTCTTCATTGGGGTATTCGAGACAACGACGGTTGAGTATGGAAAATGCGCTACATCTCTTGCATCCTGCCTGGTTTGACCTGTCGTAAGCAAAAGGCTATGCGCTTCCGCCTCTTGTAAGCGTCGAGTTCCCCGCATCGAGCCGAGACCCGGCTTCTGACGGCAGATCACTTATCTCAGCTGGTTCACCTCCTTCGTCTTTACGCGAATTGAACTTGCGAAGCAACGCCTGGCCCCGGCGTACAAGTCCAAGCACGCCTCCCGGCTCAAAGAGCAGGAAGATAACAATCAGCAGGCCATAAAGAAGGGCGTTCAGATCGCCGCTGCTAATGATGCCAGAACCGCTAGCAACAGGGAGCAGGGAGAAATGATCGATGACCAGTGGCAATCCGAACACGAAAGCTGCGCCAAGGATTGATCCCCAGACGCTGGCGATGCCGCCAATGATGATGGCTGCGATGAACTGGATAGAAAGCGTCAGGCTCCAATAATTGGGGATGATATAGCGACTGTACGAGGCAAACAGCGCGCCAGCGATACCGGCCAGAAACGACGAAAGGATGAATGCGCCCATCTTTGCCTCAAACAGGTTGACACCCATAATCATTGCGCCTGTTTCATTATCGCGTACTGCTCGGAAGGCGCGCCCGGCGCGCGAACGCATGACGTTGTACACAAAGAGAGCCGCCAGCGCTAAAACGATCAGGATCAACAAGAAATACTGCTGGCCGGATGTTAATGCCAGACCAAAGAAGGAGTTTTGCTGGTCGAACGTCGCATCTCCTAGCGCCGGTACGGGAAAAGAGCGTCCTTGCGGACCACCTGTGATACCACGAGCATTCATAAAGATATATTGTCCGATGAAGATCAGCGAAAGTGAGACAATGCCCAGGTAAAAGCCTTTCAGCCGCAAAGCTGTCGGGCCAATCAGCGCACCGACAAGCGCGGCCACGATGCCCGCCGCCGGAAGCCAGATAATAAATGGGAGACCCAGGCCGAGCGGCTCGAGCGGAGAAGATGGCACAGTACCGCCGAGATAGGCAGCAGTGTATGCACCAATAGCCATAAAGAAGGCGATACCCAGCGATACCTGGCCTGTATAACCCGAAAGTACGTTGAGCGCGAGCGCCGCTATTGCCGCTATCAGCGTGTAGTTGACGATCGTGAACCAGTCATCATTGGCTACCGAGAAGAAGATCAGGCTAACTGCTACAAGCAAAATAACGGTAATCCAGCGCGATGCCTTTCCTCCCAGGCGTTGTGAAGACGGTGAGCCAGTGGATACAGCGCTGGCTTTTGGAGGTGCGCTCATATTCGCTCCACCTTTCTTGTACCGAAAAGGCCATAAGGTCGAATAAGTAGCACAAGAATCATAACCAGGTAGGGAGTAATCTGATGAATGCCTGCGCCCAGGAAGCTGACGACGTGGCTTTCATAACCGGCAGTTAGATCCTGCACCAGTCCAATAATGATGCCGCCAACGATCGCCCCGGCGATCGAGTCAGCACCGCCCAGGATGATAGCGGGGAATGCCAGCAGCGCGGCACCTCCCAACGTCGGGTCCATGGCATAAGAACCTATGGCGAGAAAGACTCCGCCAATTGTAGCAATGGCGGCAGCTATACCCCAGGCCAGCGCGTACACCGTGCGAATGTTGATCCCTACCGACAGGGCAGCCTCCTGGTCGAGTGCCGTGGCGCGCATTGCCAGTCCATAGCGAGTGTATTGGAAAAAATAAAAAAGGATTGCGCACAGAATGATCGTCACGATAATTGTCAGCAGGTCGTTCGAGCCAAAGTGGACACCACCGATGTTAGAACCGCTGGTGATTGAATATGGTGCGGCCGCCGGGATAGGATTCGATCCCCATCTCACGATGACAGCGGTACGCAGGATAGTATCCAGGCCAATGGTGATCATCAAGATGGAGAAGACCGGGCGGCCAATCATGCGGCGCAGGACAAAGCGCTCAAAGAGGAGGCCGATCACTACAGTCACCAGGACACCCACCAGTACCGCGAAAATGAAGTTCAGATGCCACTCGAACACTGCTGACGACACAACATAGGCTCCCACCAGCAGCAGCTCGCCTTGAGCAAAGTTGATGACCTCGCTGGCCTTAAAAATAATGGAGAAACCCAGTCCGATCAGCGCGTAGATACAACCTAACGCAATACCCGCGAAGGCTATTTGAAGAAAATAAGCCACTTTCTTTCCTTTCTCTCCTGTTCGCGCTACTATGCGCTATGATCTTCAGTTGAGATGGGCTGAGCGACGGCGGTTCCGCCGAACTCTTCGCCCAGGTAGGCTTTAATGACATCAGGATTGGCCTGAACTTCAGACGGGGTGCCTTGCGCAATGACACGCCCAAAATCGAGGACCAGCACGCTGTCCGCGATGCCCATAACCAGCGCCATATCATGCTCAACCAGTATCTGTGTGATGCCGAGCTGCTCCTTGATATCGAGAATGGCGGCAGCGATATCCTCGGTTTCTTCAAGTCCCATACCTGCAACCGGTTCATCTAGCAAGAGCAGTTTGGGTTCCAGGGCCAGCGCGCGGGCGATATCAGCGCGTTTTTGCAATCCGTAGGGCAGGCTGCCCAGCGGCTGGTTTTGCAGGCGTTGCAGTCCCATTAGATCAAGCAGATGCAGGCAGTAGGCGCGGTTCCTTTTTTCTTCTCTGCGCGTCAAGCCAAGATAGATGCCACCAAAAATGATGCCGCTGCGCATACGTGTATGCCGACCAAGCAGGAGATAATCGAGCACAGTCATCGTGGGGAACTGTCCAAGATTCTGAAAGGTGCGGGCAATGCCAGCACGTGCCACCTGGTATGTTTTGAAACGCTGGAGATCGCGCCCATCAAACATCACCTGGCCCGCAGCGGGCTGATAGACACGCGATAACACGTTGAATAGGGATGTTTTTCCCGCGCCATTCGGGCCAATCACTGCGAACAATTCTCCAGGCTGCACCTGGAAAGAAACATCCGTCAGCGCGTTGACACCGGCAAAGCGTACTGAAACTCCCTCAACGGTGAGCAGAGGTGAGGCATAGGCCTTGAGTGATTGTTCGCCGGTAGGCGCTTCGTTCATATAACCCACCTCCTTGCGGGTCGTCGCTGGCGAAGCGTGCTCATATTGCTGGGCTCTCCTCCTTCATGCAGCCCTAAGTAGAACTTGCGCACGCTTTCGTCCTTTAAGAGTTCGGCGGCAGGCTGCGCCAGTACTACTTTACCCGTTTCTAAAACATAGCCATGATGAGCAATCGAGAGCGCCATTTGCGCATTCTGTTCTACCAGTAATACGGCAGTTCCACCGGCATTTATCTCAGAAATGATGGAACGAATTTGTTGCACCATGAAGGGAGCCAATCCGAGTGAGGGTTCGTCCAGCAAGAGTAACTTCGGATTTGACATCAGACCCCGACCAATAGCCAGCATCTGTTGCTCACCACCTGAAAGATAGCCAGCATGACCTTTGCGGCGCTCACGCAGCAAGGGAAACAGGTCCATTACGCGATCATAAGCGCGGCGCACGCTGACGGCATCACGCGAAGCAAGCGCGCCTGTACGCAAATTCTCATCTACAGTCAGGTCAGCGAAGAGCCGCCGCCCTTCCAATACCTGGGAGATGCCGCGCTGGACGATTTGCGTCGTGTTGCGACGGTCAATCCGCTCACCATCAAAGAGAATGGTACCGCGTATGATGCTGGCTTTGTGAATATTCAGCAACCCGGAAATGGCGCGCATGATGGTCGTTTTGCCGGCGCCATTGGCACCAAGCAGCGCGACCACTGCCTTATCCGGCACCTCCAGTGAGACCCCCTGCACCGCGGGGACAACGTTTTGATAGGTCACTGCGATATCCTGGAGAATGAGCATGGTATACCCTCCTCATTGTTGGTATCTCCTTAGCATTTGGAAGATAGCCTATCGCATGCGCCATCATCAACAGGATTGGGTACGGCTTCCGGTAGTTCGTAGATATGGTTGAGCTGGGCATGGATGGCTCCTTATTGTGAATTGCCAGCTTTCCTACCTGTGGAAGTAAATTTCAAAAAGATATGGATGTATATCTTTCTATTATAGCATATACGCCGTAAGTTACGGGAGAGCCTATTATGTATGTTCCAGGGCTGCGCAAAAGTCTTTTTCAGATCATACCCCGCCGCCCCCCAAAATAAGAAAAAGGGTGTTGTGCCGGTTTTGCGCTCTGCGCAAAACCGGCACAACACCCTTTTTCTTGCTGGGGAGGGGTTTGGTACGTACAAAAAGGGACTTTTGCGCAGCCCTGATGTTCAGTTATAACTTACAACACCATTTCCTCCCTCTCCGCGTGGTTAAACGAGCGAGATGGATTAAAGGCCTGGAGGTTCAGCGTATACCCTGCGAACGGTTCAGGTAAATGGACTTTCCCATCCTCGATATCGCCAGTAAGCAGAGCTTCAACTAACACAGCGGTTATAGGCGCATGCATCAGGCCATGGCCGGAGAAGCCAACAGCATGCACCAGGTTGGTCAGGTTATGATCAAAGCCAATCAAAGGATTGGCATCGGGTGTTGTTCCATAGAAACCACTTGTTGTCGCCGTTAACCCTCCAGCCTCGGCTAATAGGGGAGAGAAGTCAAACATCTGCTCAAGCAGAGCATAGCCATAGTTATCTACCCCATTGTTATGGTTAAAAGGAGGGTCAATGCGATCCTGATCCTCATCACTAAAGGTCATCTCAGGCGCAGCCTCATGTGCCCCTGCCAGCATGAGGAGATCGCCCTCAGGACGGGAATGGGCGCCACGACCACTTCCAACCCCATAGATAGTCATGGGCAAACGGTGCCATTCCTCGCTGCTCATGATGGGCCTGGCTGGTTTCATAAAATAGAGATAACGCTTGAGTGGTACAACCGGGAGAGGCATACCACCTATCCGTTGGCTGACTCGCGCTGCCCAGGCATTGGTCTCATTGACAAACCAGTCAGCCTCGATAGCGCCTTTTGTCGTCTCAAGAGCAACAATTCGCCCATAGCGCAGCGTCGCGCCTATTACTTCTGTATCTTGCCTGACCGTGACACCCAGTTCCTGGGCGCGGCGGAAGCCTTCACTATAGATCATCTGTGGATAGAGAAAGCCATCGGTTGGCCCCCATGTCGCTCCGCTAAGGCGATCAGGTGCGAGATGCGGCCAGCGATCATGGACCTGCTGTGGCGTCAAGAGCTCGACAGGTTCCCCGATCTGTTGTTGCATCGCCGCATTGGCCTGGGCCATTTGCCATACACGTTCCGCCTCCCTGCGGCGGGTCGGTTTCCAGGCTGGCGCTGCCTTTTCAGGATCTTCATACAAAAAGAGGTAGCCATTCTGTTTGATAACGGGCTGTCTTCTTTCAGGGGGAGTTTCTAGTATCTCATGGAACTGCTTATACCACCATTTGGAATATTGCATCCCAATCACCGTCTCCGCAACACTGAATTGGGCTCGTATGCCTGCTGCCGAGCGGCTTGATGATCCGTTTCCAATCTTTGCTTTCTCAAGCACCGTGACACGGAAACCGCGCTCAGCCAACCGAATGGCGGTTAAAGCGCTTGACGAACCCCCACCAACCAGGACAACATGGTCTGCCGATCTACCTCGCGAGAAAGATTGGTTGTTGCTCACGGGATCCTCTTTCTTCTTTGGAATAGCCCTGTCAGTAACCAGATATATATCTTCTTTTGAGAACTGCTCGAATGTTATACTATAGTCTATGATATTGCTTGCCCTGATGAAAGACTATCTTAAGAACTGTTCTCATGCTGATATCGGCACATACTTTGCTTCTATTGTTTTATTTTCGCACCTGTTTGTTTCTTATCGCGCTTCCTCTCTATGCTGCCTCTCTCCTTTACCAACAGTGATCGGTGAGGAAGATGTAGGGCGGTTGCTGGAGTCGTCCTTCGTCACGGGTGTATGTTGTGGGTCAGGAGTGTCCTTTCTTTCACGAATGACGAAAAGAGCTGCTAAGGCCGCAAGGAGAGCAAAGCCTATACAGGCGAAGAGCGCGTATTGCAAACCCGCAGTAACTGCCACTTTGCTGGTATTTCCCCCCTGTTGCAGGAGCGCAGTCGTACGGGCAGATGAAACCGCGACGACAATGGCTAGCACGAGTCCAGAACCAACCTGCTGCGTGGTATTGAACAGGCCTGAGGCCAACCCCTGCTCGTCATTACTGACACCCGCAGTAGCGGCAATCACCATAGTCGCAAAGGTGGGGCCCATACCGATAGAAACCACCAGGATGCCGGGCAAGAGTGTTTCAAGGTAGTTTCCGTTGGCAGCAATCTGGGTGAGCAGGAGCAGGCCAATAATCAGACCTGTTATACCTCCTACCAGGAAGGGTTTGACCCCAAAGCGAGTTACCAGGCGTGAAGCACCATTGGAAAAGATCAGAATTGCTGCCGCCATAGGCAAGAAGGCCAGACCCGTTGTAAGTGCCGAGTAGTCAAGCACCTTCTGCATATAGAGTGTGAGGATGAAGACCAGTGCGCCGAATGCTCCCGGAGCAAGCATACTCACGAGATTAGCCCCTGTGACGGTACGTTGGCGGAAGATGCCGAGCCGGACAAGCGGGAATGCTGAGCGTATCTCAATCACCACAAACGCAGCTAGTAAAGCAGCAGCCAGAGCGAGCATCCCGAAGGTTTTCAGCGATAACCAGCCGATTTCGTTACCCTGGGAGAGCGTGTAGACCAGCACAATGAGCCCCATCGTTACTGTAAGCGCACCGAACACATCAACGCGCCGCTGGTTAACCTGGGCACGGCTCTCACGCAGTAAAAACGGCGCTGCTAACACTGCGGCAACGCCAATTGGCACGTTCACAAACATGACCCACCGCCAGCCGGGTCCAGCGGTAAGGAGTCCCCCCAGAATGGCACCGGCGGCAAAACCTGCTGAAGCCAGAGCGCCGACGAGGCCAAAAGCCTTGTTGCGCGCAGAACCTTCGGCGAAGGTCGTTGTGATGAGCGAGAGCGCAGTAGGAGCAACGAGCGCGGCTCCCAGTCCCTGCACAGCGCGGGCAATAATCAACCAGACATTTGATGGCGCGAGTCCACCCGCCAGTGAGGCCAGCGAGAAGAGGACAAGTCCCAGGATAAACAGGAGGCGACGCCCATAGAGGTCGGCCATACGTCCACCAAGCAGGAGGAAGCCACCCAATGTGAGCGAGTAAGCACTCACTACCCATTGGAGGTTCTGGGTGGAAAAGTTGAGGTCCTTCTGCATAGAAGGCAGCGCTACGTTCACAATCGAGAAATCAAGCACTATCATGAACTCTGCAATGCATAAGAGAGCGAGGGCAAGTCCCTGACGACGTGCCTCTTCTGCGGTAGAAGTCATTCTATCCCCTATTTTTATTTAAACGATAAAGTGTGGTTTATGCAGCATTCTTAAGGACATGCGACAAAAGCACAATGTGAGAGCACTTCAACGATAAGTCATCTCTTCTTTACATACATGGTAACACGAAAATAGCCATTTTTATTCGTTACTCTCGCTTCTAAGCAGCATTTGTCAACTGGTCGACGAGCGAGCAGGACATCTCGCCTATCCTCAACGCGTTGGAACACAGAACAATTTATCGCCGCCTGCCTGGTGTGTAGGTGGCGAAGAAAAAGAACAAGCAGAGTCATCATTGACGCTATTTGGGAACGAATATCCTAAGACCATCTGGGAAATAAGCTTATTGATGGCTATATACAGCATGCCGATAACAATCGCACATTCCTCCATTTCGCCACTCGTCTGATCTGCGGAAGGCGAAGCAAAGGCCATGACCTCCTTCTAGAAAAGTGCTTTGCGAGAAATTCAAGCTCCTGTTTGGCGTGCTACCGGCTGACCTGAGGAGAGAGCACTATAGTTTGAAGAGCAGGCATACCTGTCTGGGTGGCATACCCAAGATAGTTTGTCACCTTTTCAAGTGACCAGCCTGCCCCTCGTACCCGGTAGGCGAAGTCCTGCCGCAAGTCATGGAAGGTGAGATGCTGGATCACTGCCCATTGGTCCTCCGTCGCCTGAGTCTTGAGCGTGCGGAACCAATAGTGGATCCCTTCTTCCGTCAAACGCACGTTGCGCTGCGACATAAACACATAGGTACGGTCTGTATCGCCAGTGGCTTGCAAGTACTCATAGAGGGGCTTGCTGGCATTGCTTAGCAGATCGATATTACGGCCCTTGCTCCCTTTATAGCCCACGTGGAGTCTTCCCACCTGTGGACCAACATGGGTATGCGCCATCTGCAGCCAGGCAACATCGCTCACCCGGCATCCCGCCCAGTAGCCCAGGGCGAAGAGGGCTGACCCGCGTCGATCGTCTGCTTGCTTGACCAACGAGCACAGGATCGAGCGCTGCTCTTCCGAGAGCTGGCAAGGAGCGTGCAGCGGCAAGGGAGGAAGATCGATGCCCCGGGTCGGGTTGCGTTGCAGGAGCCCCTTCTCCTCAATCAGAAACTGAGCAAAATTACTAATGGTCGATTTCACCCGCGCCCGGTGGTTGATACTCAACCCTTCCTGCACTAAATGAGTCAGGTACATCTCTACTGCTGTCTGCGTCAACTGCTGCGGCAGAAAATATTCATTGTTGCCAGGAAGCTGCACAACCCATCCGATGAGGTGACGCACCGTACGCAGATAGGCATCCTTCGTTCCCTCAGCTTTCCCTGATCCTGAGAGAAACTGCTCATACTCACTTACAAGGGTACGAGACGCGTCAATGACATTATTTTCTGGAGACGTCATGGTTTCTTTTCTCTCCCACGTCGGTATAACCCTCTACCGCTAAAATAGACATGAGCGAGGGTTGATTCCTCCTAAAGGTTCATCAGTATCAAACATACGGAAACTCCTCTTATTTCATCGGCTGCCGAAATAGCCTAATACCTTTACGTTCTCCAGGAGAGAAGCGTTTCACCTGTGCTGGCTACGTGAGGCATCCATTCAACAGGAATTCACGCAGCCGACAGCACCATTTTACTCTTTACAGCAGGGATTGTTAAGTAGAGCTTTTCAAACGGAATCCACCTGTAGTAGGGGTCAGCACATTGAATCCTGCTTTCTGTACGTTAAGGCTCCCCAAGCAGGAACAAGGGGCCTCACCGTCAAGAAGCCAGGTTCATCATTCTGCCAGGTCTCCTGCGCAGCGTAGAGCAAGCAGCCAATCCCGACGGATCGGGAACAAGTTCCCAGCCAATTGGGAATCTGTCTCATGACACGGGAACACCTGCTCAGGTATGCT
>WNFM01339437.1_pt1 | contig 11008 bp, 7 predicted proteins | sample 5400271 | NCBI WGS metagenome assembly WNFM01 (sample SAMN13153352, study PRJNA577476) | soil metagenome | isolation source: 60 cm saprolite on Douglas fir-dominated hillslope | place: USA:California | collected 2013-09-17 | reverse complement strand
GCGGGGTCACCTTCGACTACAAGACGCCCTACGTGCAGACCTACAACCTGACCCTCCAGCACGAGCTGGGGGCGCACCACGCCGTCGAGGCGGGATACGTGGGCTCCCGGTCCAGCCACGTCGAGACGTTCGTCGGCTCGAATGGCGTCACCAAGCTCTTGCCCCCCGGTCTCAACGCGAACCTGTACCGGACATTCCCCGACTTCACGGGTGGCTTCAACTTCGCGGGGTCCGTCGGGAGTGGCACCTACAACTCGCTGCAGACGAAGTTCATCCGGCGGATGCACAAAGGCCTCCAGTTCCAGATCAACTACACGCTGGCCGAGGCGCGCGCGAACTACGGGGACCTGCTGAGCGGGGGCGGGTTCGGTCCGGGCTTCCGCGGCTACGACCTCGCCGGCTGGGGAGGTCTGGACAACGAATGGGGTCTCGCCTACTTCCACACGAAGCACGCGCTCGTCTTCAACGGCACCTGGGAGCTGCCCTTCAAGGGCCCCGTCCTGGGCGGCTGGAACGTGAGCTGGATCCTGATGGCCTACAGCGGCCAGCCGCAGACCATCGGCTGCACGGTGGCCACCACGTCCGGCGCGGGGTGCGTCGCCCTGCTGGTCGGGGACCCCTACGCGGGCAAGCACGACATCACGCAGTTCTACAACCCCGACGCCTTCAAGGACCCGCCGGCGGCCACCGCGATCGGGCAGACCGACTTCGCCCCGTTGGGCGGCGAGCGCACGCAGGTGACGGGCCCGCCCTTCCGGCAACTGGACCTGGCGGTGGCGAAGCAGGTCAGGGTGAAAGGGGCCAAGGTCGAGCTCCGCGCGGAGGCGTTCAACCTCACCAACACGCCCAGCTTCCAGCTGCCGTCGGCAACGAACTTCTCCAACAAGGCGACGTTCGGGCAGATCACCGCCACCGCCAACAACGCGCGGCAGATCCAGTTGGGCCTCAAGCTCTACTGGTAGACGGCAAGCGGCAGGATTACACCGGGGGCAGCCCGCGCAGGCGGGCTGCCTTTTTCGTTCGTTCATCGACCCCCCACCCGATCCCTCCCCACGTAGGGGGAGGGGAATGCTTCTGCAAGAATGGCTCCGGTGTTCATCGACGCCCGCCCTATCTCGGCATCGCTTCTACTGGTTGTGGCGCTTGGCGCGGCCACGCCCACCGCCACCTCCGACACGCCGAAGGGCGGCGATGCCTCGATCGAGCTCGAGCTCGCTCGCGCGCGCGTCTACCTGCAGACCGGGGAGCCGGCCCGGGCGGCGGAGCTGATCCGGAGCCTCTTGCCGCGCCGCGACACGGCCGAATTGCGCAATCTCCTGGGAGACGCGGAGGAGGCCGCGGGCAACCTGCTCGCAGCCGCTGAGGAGTTCCAGAAGGCCGCCCACATGGACCCTACCGAGGAGCACCTCTTCGACTGGGGCAACAACCTGCTGCACCTTCGCGCCTACGAGCCGGCCGGCCAGGTGCTCGCGGAGGCCGTGAAACGGTACCCGCGATCGGCGCGGCTCCAGGTCGGACTGGGCATCGCCGAGTATTCACGCGGCCAGTACGACGACGCCGTGCGGTCGTTCTGCGCCGCCGCCGACCTCGACCCCTCCGATCCCCGCCCCTACGTCTTCCTCGGGGAGATGTACGGGGTCTCCCCGGACCTGGCCGACGAGGTCACCCGGCGCCTCGCCCTTCTCGTCCGCACGCATCCCGAGAACGCCCTCGGCCACTTCCACTACGCGATGAGCCTCTGGAAGGGGCGCGCGGACCCCGCTGCAGCGGTGGACCTCGGGCAGGTCGAGAAGCTGCTCAAGAGGGCAGTGGCACTCGACTCGAAGCTGGCTCTCGCCCACTTCCGGCTGGGCGTCCTGTACTTCGATCAGGGCCGCTACGCGGAGGCCGTGATAGGGCTCCGGGATGCCATCCGCCTCCAGCCCGACCTGGCGGAGGCTCGCTACCGCCTGGCTCAGGTCTACCTCCGTACCGGCGAGAAGGCCTTGGCGGAGCGGGAGCTCGAGGCCTTCCGGAAGCTCGGCAACCAGGGAGCGGAGCCGGCCCCACCGAGGTAGCGGCCGTCCGCCGAGTGGGTCACCACAGGAGCGGCGAGCACCAATGCGGAGAAAGCGGCGAGGAGACCCGCTTTCACGAGACGCGGCCCGGAAGCGAGCGAGCATAGTAGGCAAGATCAGCTCACCTCGAGGGCGAGGGCATCGAAGGAGAGGCCGCTCGGACCTCGCGCGATCGACTCGCGCGATCCACCTGTCGCGCGATCCACCTTGACCCTCGCCCCGCGAAGTGGGTACTGTCTCCGTCAACGTAGGCCATGGACGAGAAGGAGAGGACGGGGCCCTGACCATGCGCTCCCGGATGATGCGGTTCGTGCCGCTGGGCCTGCTCGCCGCGGCCTGTGGCTCCGGGCCTTCGCAAAGCCCCGCCCTGCCCGGACCGGCCCCGGTCGTCGCCACCCCGGTTCCCGCCACTCCTTCGCCGACTCCGGACCCTGCGATACCGCCCCCGGATAGCGGCTGCGGCAAGCCCTACCCGCCTCCGATCGGCCGGGTTGCGGTGAAGGTCTACCAGAAGGGCCGCGAGTTCTGGACCATGGACTCGACGCCGCTCGCCGGACCCGACGCCCCGTACTGCTGGGAGATCGGGTATACGGACGGCCGCCGCTACTGCCCGGTGCGCCAGGAGGGACACCCGGAGCGCGCGGCCTGCGAGAACTGGGCGGTCGGAAAGGCCAAAGACACCGGACGCCCTGGTCCGACCTGGACGTTCAAGGACGCGTTTTGCACCGGACCGGAGAGCGGGTGCGAGAACCACCCGGAGAACCAGTACCAGCTCAACGTGTACAAGTACGGGGTGTACCTCGCCTGCGTGCAGAACGGGGTCTGCGGCGAGGAGCTCGCGGAGCCGCGGTGACGCCGGGCCCTGATCCCCCCACCGCACCGAGCCCTCGTCTACTGCTTTTCGTACACCGCGGTCGAGCTCACGGGTCGGCCCTGGGCGTCCGTGCCGGTCTGGGTGATGGTGAGGGTCTTCCCGTCGGCGGAGACGACGCCCTTCGTGGTGATGGTGACCTTGCCCGCCTTCTTCCAGGTGTTCTCGTAGGAGTTGTCGTTGATCTTCCTGGGCGCGGCCGTGTCGGCGTTGGCGTTGCCGGCCATGGCCACTTCCTTCCCGTCGAACTTGGAGCTGTACCCGCCCTTGGTGGCCTGTCCCTCCGCGTTGACGACTTCCGAGCTGAGCTTGATGCCTTCCGGCATGGCTTCGAACTTCAGGGTCTGGGCCTTGGGCGCGGGCCCGGGGCTATACTTCGACTTCGCCAGGTTGAGCTTCCAGGTACCGACCCAGTTGTCACCCGCGAGGGCCAGCGAGCCCGAGATCAGGGTCACACCACACACCGCAACGGCACGCGCAAGATAGACCTTCCGCATTGCGTTCCTCCTCTAATCTTCGTTTCCCTATGATTGGCTCGGAACCGACCGGATCTTACATCCGCTCCTCCAGCGATTTCTACTCGCGGCCGCAGGAAAGCACCGCCAGCTCGACCATGTCCCGACAGGAGGGGGACTCGATCGAGACGGTCGATCAAAAGGGGATCCAAAGCCTGATTGCCGCGGCCGAGAAGGCCAGGATCAAGCGGTTCATCTTCGTCTCCTTCAGGGGAAGGCAATCGGAGGGTCAGCTACATCGCGCTGGAGGATGTCGCCAGGGCCGTGGTCGCCTGCGTGGACAATGCAAGCACGAGCAGGCAGGCGATCCCGATTGGAGGGCCGGCCGCGCTCTCGCAGCTGGATGCGATCGCCCTGGCGGAGAAGACCACTGGAAAGAAGTTTCAGCGGGAGTCCATGACCGCCGACCAGATCAAGGGTGCGCGCGCGGGGAAGCTCGACTCGATGACCGCGTCTTTCCTCGGCCTGTTCGACAGCCTCGCCCGGGGTGATGAGATCGCACCGGCCTGGGCCAGCAAGCTCAACGTGCCGCTCACCAGGATGGAAGACTGGTTCAAGCAAGCGCTCGCGAAGTAGCGGCCCCGCGCGTCAGACTGCGCCAAGCATAATGGCACGTGTATCTGTGGAGGCTCGATGGCGCAGGTCACGCTCTACCTCGACGAAAAGACAGCCGAGAGGGTGAAGACGGCGGCGAAACAGGCCGGCCTCTCGCGTAGCCGGTGGCTCGCCCGGCTCGTCCAGGAAAGGACGGCCACGGAATGGCCGCAGGCAGTCAGGGATCTGGCCGGCGCGTGGTCCGACCTCGAACCCGCGAACGGCCTCCGGCGGGGCACCGGCCGCGACTCGAGGCGGCTCGGTTCTGACCCATGTACGTACTCGATACGAGCAGCGTGGTGTTCTTCTTCAAGGGCGAAGGACGCGTGGGGGAGAAGCTCTTGGCGCGAAAGCCTGTCGACGTGGCCCTTCCGGCCGTCGTGCTCTACGAGCTCGAGGTCGGGGTGCTCCGATCGAAAGCCCCGGCACGGAGGCGGCAACAGCTCGACACGCTTCTCGCCGCGACCCGCGTGATCCCCTTCGGTCCGGCCGAAGCCCGCGCGGCGGCTCGGATCCGCGCCTGATCGAGGATCACTCTCCGAGGCAGAGCCCCACCCGGTGTCCGCTCCCCACGCCTTCGGCGCGGAAGCCGCCCGCGGTGTGGAGAATGCGATCGGCCGGGCTCGGCAGGGCGTCCCAGCCGAGGACGGCGGCCAGGCGTCGATGAGCCTCGTCGTAGCGGAGGTCGAGGTCGCCCAGAGGCGTGCGCGCTCGGAGCGTCCAGACGCCGCCGACCGTGATCGCCTCGAGCCGCGTGACCGTGGCTCCCAGCGCGCGAGACACCGTGGCCCCGCTCCAGAGCCGCGACCAGGGAGCCGCGTCGCCTCCGGAGTGGCGATCGCACCGCCAGACCCGATCATCGCCGTTGCCCCAGACGAAGTGGGCAGAAAGCGGTGCGCCGCCGCAATGGCCGGTGAAGAGCCGGGGACCATCCTGAAGCGCCTCGGCCCGGATGCGGGCCCAGGCCCCGCCGTCGAGCGTCCAGTCGTCCGTCTCTCGGCCGGGTGAGCTCGCGAGAACAACCGGCGTGCCTGGGTTGACCCAGAGGACTCGCGGGCCGCGCCCCACGAACCAGGCGCAGTGCGTCTGGTCGCACACGTCGGTGCTGGCGTGCCGCGGGCCGTCCGCCAGGAAGCGCAGGACGGCCGCGCCCAGGGCGATGCGTCGATCGAGGGCCGCAGCGGGCAGCTCGGCCGCGACCACGCCGGCCACGTACTCCTCGGGCCGAAGCTCGGCGCGGAGGCGCAGCGTCTCGAGCGGGCCCGCTTCGACGGCCAGGCCCCCACGCAGCCGCCGCAGGAAGTGGCGGCCGGGCAAGGCCAGCTCCCAGAGCGATTCCTCCAGCCGGTCGCCGAGACGCAGGCTGAGGCTGGCCTCGGGCCCGACGTAGCCCCGCGAGGATCCGGCCGGGGCGGACCCGAGGTTCCGGGCCACGACCGTCCGTGGATGCAGCGCCTCCAGCAGACCTATGCGCACGCGCGTCTCCGCGGGATCGCGGGGCTCCTTCTTGCCGGCAATCGCGGCTTCCGGGGGTCGCATGCCGCCGCTTCGGGAGCCGGACCAGGGACGGAGCCGGCCCAGCGGCTCGGCCAGGGCCTCCGCAGCCTCGTGGCCGGTGCCCTTTTCCAGCAGCCCCAGGACCGCCCAACCCGAGTCGTCCACTGCGACGACCCAGCCGGAAGTGCCGAGGGGCCGCCCGTCGAGGGCGGGAACGGTGCCGGTCTTGGCCCAGAAGCCGCGTCGGCCGAGGCCGCTCGCCGTGCCGCCGGCCGCGCTGTCTCGCAGGCCCGCGAGCACGTCGCGCCGCGTGCCTTCCGCTTCGTTCCAGGGCGTGCCCACGAGCCGCGCGTAAGCGCGCAGGAGCGCCTCGGGCCGTGCGGTCACCGCGCCGTCGTCCGCCCCGAGGCCGATCGCGGCTTCGGGAGTGAGCAAGCTCGGTGGGACAAAGCCTTCGGCGCGCAGCGTCGCTTCCAGGACCGCCACCGGCGTCTGGGCTGCCATCTTCTTGAAGTAGGTGTTGCAGGACACCGCGAGGGCCCGGACGAGGCCAACGCTGCCGTGGCCGGAGGGCCGCCAGCAGCCGGACGTGGGCTTGCATTGGACCACCGGCGGATCTTCCCCGGGGTGCGCGCGGGCCCAGGCCTTCGCGACGAACGGCTTCAGCAGCGAGCCGACGGGCAGAGGCCGATCGTCCCCCCGCGAACCGTGGATGGCTCCGTTCTCGAGCCGCCAGAGGACCAGCTCGGTAGCGCTTGCCGGGAGAGCCAGCGCGAGGAGCGCCGCGAGCGCAAGGGGACGCATGGACCGACGGCCGGCCTACTCGGCGCCGAAGGCGAGTCGCTCCGACCAGCCGGTGGCGGTCTGCCTTCGCTCGAGAGCCAGGGTGTTCGTCGAGGGCATCTTCCGCTCGCGCCCAGCGATTGCCTTGGGCCCGCACGGCGCGGAGGTCGAGGCGCGCCCAGCGCACGATCTCCCCGGACGGTCGGGGAGCAGAGACGGCGGCGAGCGCTCGGGCGGACGAGCCGATCCACACGAACGTGCCCGCCCGGCGGAGGGCCAGGACCGGCAGGCCCGGACCCGCCCGCAACTCGCGCACATCGCCGACCGTCACCACGTCGACGGGTCCGCTGCGGCGCCCGACCGTCGCCCGGCAGGCCGTCTCGAGGTCGGCCATCGCCGATGCGGGCCATTCGAAGACCACCGCACGCTCGCCGTCCTTCGCGATCCGGTATCCCCAGCCCCCGGCCGGGCGCTTCGCGAGGAGCGTGCGCCACGTGGCGAGGTCGCCTTCGTCCCAGGGTGCGCCGGGGCCGGTGGGCGGCTTGTCGAGGCGAACCAGGTAGCGGTCCTCCGCGGCCCCGCGTTTCGTGCTCGGGAGCGGCCCGAGGGGAGGGACCGGGCGATCGAGCGGCGACGGGATCGGCTCGAGCAGGCCCGAGCGAAGGGCCGGCCAGAGGGCATCGCCGTCCCAGTCCCAGGCCGCGGCCACCGCATCGGGCGAGTCGAAGGAGAAGCCCGGGGGACGACTCTCGCCGGTCCCCTCGCGCACCTCCACGAGCTGGCCGCCTTCGAGGCGCAGGGCCGCCTTCACGTGTCCGTCCTCCGGGCCGGGCGCCCACGGAAACTCGCGCCGGAAATAGCGGTCCGCCCGCAGGGCGGGCAGATCCAGATCGAGGGCCACGAGGCCGGGCACCACGGCGGCCGTTCCGCGGCCGGCCAGCGCCTCATCGAGGGCGAGGTGCAGCGCTCGCTCGCTCGTGGCCAGGAAGAGCCGGCCGCCGTGGCGCGCCCACGCGAAACCCGGACGGCGGTCACCCGAAGCGCCATCCCCCGCGCCGCGCGACACGAGCGCGTAGGCGACATCGGCGTACGTCTTGGCGGCCCCTCGCGGCAGCGGGACGGGCAGGGTGGCGAGGGGTGTCTCGAGGACCAGCACGGCCTCGAGCGAGCCCGGCGAGAGCAGCGCCAAGCCGAGGGCGCGCGGCTTCGTGGCGAGGACCTGCTCCCAGGTCCACGGCAGGTCGCCCGAGAAGAGCGCCCACTGCGCCTCGAGCTTGCTCCCCACCGGGGACCGGCGCCACGCGGCCACCAGGGGGTCGCCGTCTTCGGGCTGGCCGAGGAGCGCGCGGCGGTAGGCGCCGGTCAGCGCCGCATCGAATGCCGCGACATCGGGAATCACCATGCGGACGGGCGCGGGCGGAAGCGGGAGGCCCGGCTCCGCGGTGGCGGCGACGTACGGAAACGCGAGGAAGAGGGTAGTGGCGAGAACGAGCAGCCCGCGGCGGAAGCGACCCACTCTCGGCGCGGTCTGAGGTTCACAGTTGGCGGCTCGCTTCGCGGACTTCATCGGACACCCCCCGCCGCCAGCGCGGCCGCCACTACCGGCCAGTCGAGGTCCCGCGGTCGATACGGGACCGGCCGGCCCGCGTCGAGGCGATAGGGTGCGGGCGGGCTCGTGGGCTTCTCCATCTCGCGGAGCTCGGCCCGGAGCTTCGCCGCCTCCCCAGGCTTCGTGTCCTCGAGGGCGGCCACCGCCGGCTCGGTGCGTTGTCCGGTCCGGGCGGCGATGCGGGCCACGTCGGCCAGGACGCCCCGGATCTCGGCAGATGAGATGCGCCGACGAGCCAGATCGCGGGCGATGGAGGCCGGATCCATCGACCCGAGGGCATTCGATGCCCATCGGGAAGATGCAGGCAGCGCGCCCCGTGCCGTGCGCAACCGCAAGAACGCCTGATCGTCGCCGAGCGAATCGAACGCGGGCTGCTGCAGGACCTCCGCGGCCAGGCGCATGGCCTCGGGGTCCCCGGCGGCCGCCGTGCGCAGAGCGGCCCGCGCGGCCAGGGCGTCGTAGGGATGAGGGCGCAGGTGAGCGGCCAGGTCGGCGCCGACGTCGCCAGCCTTCTTCGACCAGAACACGCGGGCGGCGATCCAGGGGGCGGGCGGGCTCGGCGCCGCCTTCGCGCCGCCCGGGGCGGCGGTGCCCGTGGGAAGACGCCGCCAGAGGTCGAACGCCTTGACCTCCTCGGCAACGGTCCAGGCGCTGCGGGCCCGGCCCTCCGCGAGGACGCGCGCGGCGCCCAGGCCGTCCTTGAGGCGGGCCAGCACGCCCGCGCGCCGGGACACGCCGTCGAACGCAGGGGACAACGTCCAACGGCCAAGCCAGCGCGAGGCCTCGGCGGGCTCGGAGCGGGCCAGCGATTCCACGAGTGGGCCCAGGCTCTCCGGCCGCCAGGCGCCGCGACGCCAAGCCTGCTCCAGCTCGCCCGCGAGCGTCGACCGGGCTTCGGCGCTCGGGGCCAGCTCGAAGGCCAGCCCCCATCCCGCCGCCCCGAGCGTATCCATCTCGCGCCGGACGGCCAGGGCGTCGCGAACGCGTCCCTCCGCCAGGTCCGACTGCTTCACCTCGCGGAAAGGCCCGAGCCAGGCGAGGAGGGTCGAGGCGAACGCGTCCTGCTCGCCCGCCTCCGCCTCCCCGGCCGTCTCCAGCAGCCCTTCCTCGTCGGTCGCCGTCTCGGACGGAGCCACGGCCGCGTAGGTCATGGCCCCGTTGGAGCGGAGCTCGGCGAGGCGTTCCTCGAGGAGGCGCAGCCCCGCATCGGTCTCCCCGCGCATCAGGTGAACGCGCAGGCGGAGGAGGCGGACGATCTCGCTGGTCGGCTCCGTATCGTGGGCGAGGAGGGCATCGAGCTTGGAGCGGTCGGACAGCGAAGCGAGGGCCTCGAGGCCGGCGGCGCGGTCGCCGGGACGGAGACGGCCGAGCCAGGCCGAGGCGTGCGGAAAGATCCCGCCGAGCTTGTGCAGGCCCCGCTCGGGCAGCGCTGCCGCTCCGTTCGCCCAGAGATCGGAGAGCCACAGGCGGACCTCCTCGGCGCCGAGGGCGGCCTCGCGCCCGCGCCAGCGGGCGGCGAGGGCGGAGCGCAGGTCCACCGCATCCCGCGCCCGGAACCTGCGTCCGGTGTCCAGCCCTTCTCGGTCGTAGAGGAAAGCCAGGAGCCCTCCGGCCAGCGGCGTGGCCGGATCCATCACCTCCGCGGGAGAAGGCAGGCCCGCGTCCTCCGCGATCCTCCGCAGCGCGCGGTAGCCGGCCTCGTCGAGCCGCGGCTGCTGGCGGCGCACCTCACCCTGGAAGAGAGCGGCGGCCTGCTCCTTGCGTGGCGAGCGCGCGAGGAGGGCGAGGCGTTTCGCGAGGCCCGCCGGATCGGCGAGACCTTCGGCCAGATCGAGGGCCAGCGAGTCACGGCCGGCGGCCTCGGCCACGCGCACGGCCAGGAGCTGACGAGCGGCCTCCCGCCCGCGCTGGGGCGCCTCCAAGGGGACGAGCGCTCCCTCCGCATCGTTCTCGCGGAGGCGAGCCAGGGCCTCGAGGACGAACCAGGCGCTCCCGGGCCGCTCGCCCCAGAGGGCGCCGGGGGCGCGCAGCGCGTCGGCTCGCTGGCCGATCACCGCATCGTCGCCGGTCTCGAGGCTCACCCCCGCCGGGTCGCGCCGCGGCGTGAACTCGGGCCAGATCCAGCGCGGGTCCGTACCCATCACGTCCCCGACGGTGCGTGGGCCGCGCAGCCGTGCGATCACGGGATCGGCCACGGCTCCCGGCTGACCGGCCACCAGTCGGCCCACGGCGACGGACGCCCGCTCGATCGCCTCCCCTCGTGCGCGACGCACCGGATCGGCGTCGAGCGGGGACGGCTGCTGCCATTGGCGGAACCAGGTGAGTCGCGCCTCCTCGGGGAGCAGGGCCAGAAGCGGCGCGACCTCCCACTGGCGAGCCGCGAGGGCCCACAAACGGTCCCACCGCCGCCGCTCCGAGAGGACCGAAGCGACCTCGGCCACCCGCGCGGGGGAGCCCGCCGTTCCGCGAGCCCAGGTTGCAAGAGCGTCCTTGTCGTCGAGCCAGGAGGCCCAGTCGAGGCGTCGTGGGTCGCGCCCGAGCGGCGTGTCGGCGCGCACCTGGGTCACCAGGGCTTGCCAGCGCGCTTCGAGGAAGGACGAGAGGCCGCTCGCGTCGTCGCGGCGGACGAGATCCCGGACCCAGAGCGCGTCGAGGTTCGGCCGAGCCAGGACGAAGGCCGGCCCTTTCGCGCGGTCGCCCTCGGCCACCACCAGTTCGCCCACCGACTCCACGAAGGCAGCGGGCGGCTCGGGCGACCACGGGCCCGCGGTGGCCGCGAGCGTTCGGCGGGCGAGGGCGGCGCGCACCGGCGCCTCCATCCCGGCTTCCTGCACGAACGGCCACCACGCGGCGAGCGCCGCGTCTCCCCCCGTGCGCCCGGAGGCCGGGGGCGGGAAGACCTGGCCGAGCACGAAGGCCTGCACCTCCTCCCGCTGCTCGGGCCGGCCGCGCTCGGCGAGGAGGCGGGCGGCAGCCGTTCGGAAGTCCTCCTCGCCGGCGCGGTGGCGGAGGAGGCGAACGAAGTTGCCGCTGGCGAGGGCCAGCTCCGCCTCGCCCCCCGGCCCGAGGCCGCTCTCCGCGA
>WNFM01295580.1_pt3 | contig 11009 bp, 13 predicted proteins | sample 5400271 | NCBI WGS metagenome assembly WNFM01 (sample SAMN13153352, study PRJNA577476) | soil metagenome | isolation source: 60 cm saprolite on Douglas fir-dominated hillslope | place: USA:California | collected 2013-09-17 | reverse complement strand
TCTCGGCGACGACCTTCGGACGGCGGCGCTTGCGGCGCTCGATCTCGATCGGGAAACGGTTCGCCGCCACGCGCTCACGTTCTCGTGGCAACGCGCGACGGAGCAGTTCCTCACGCACCTGCGGCCCGGCTATGCTTAATCCGGACCTTCCCGAGAGCCCGTTCAAGAGCGAGCGCGGCCTTCGTCGCCTCTTCAACGCGCTGCTCCACTCGCTGTCGGGCCTGCGCCTCGCGTTTCGTCACGAAAGCGCGTTCCGCCAGGACGTCGCGCTCGCCGCCGTTTTGATTCCGCTGGCGTGCGTCGTGGAGGTATCGGCGGGGGATCGCGTGCTGTTGTTCGGGTCGGTGTTGCTGCTGCTGATCGTCGAGCTGCTCAATTCGAGCGTCGAGGCCGCGGTGGACCGCATCGGCTTCGATACCCACCGCCTGTCGAAGCGCGCCAAAGACCTTGGGAGCGCCGCAGTTCTCGTTGCGTTGATTTTTGTGGCGACGACGTGGGGTCTGGTCGCCGTGCCGTCGTTGATTCGCCTCGGACAGGCCCTGCTCTCTTCGCCGGCGATCCCGCTACAGCGATCGCCTTGATTCCTATCGGTCCATCCGATCCCGGACTTTTTTGAGCGCGTCGATGAAGTAATTGAGCCCCGTCTTGTCGAGCCCGTCGGGCTCGGTCGCAAATTCCAGCAGCAGCCGCCTGCCATCCTTGGAAACGTGCAACGTCACCGCGCCGCATCGCCCAAGGTCGATTTCCTTTTGATAATTCTCCTTCATGCAGCGCTCCCGAAAGACACGATTTTCGCGATTCCCGATACGTTATACCCGACGTTCCGACGCGCCAGTGTCACAAATCCGACGCATTCGCGGCACTTCCATCGGATTCCTTTCGCGTCCCACCCGGCACGGATTCGCTAATTCGTCCTCTTGACAGAACATATCGTACGATATAGTGTAAGACCTGTCTTTCGTTATTGAAGGAGGTCAAAAATGCACGGTTTTCATTTCCATCACGGTTGCGCTCAGCGCGGCCATCGGGGCCACTTCGGCAGGTTCGGCATGCCGTTCGGCGATACCGGAGGACGCAGCGGCCGAGGCTTCTTCGGCGGGCGCAAATTGGGTTCCGGCGAACTCCAGCTCGTCATCTTGGCGTTGCTCGAAGAACATCCGCGGCACGGCTACGAAATCATCAAGGCTCTGGAAGAAACGTCGAAAGGGTTCTACACACCGAGCCCGGGCATGGTTTATCCGGCCCTCACGTACCTCGAAGAAGTGGGCTACGCGACGGTCGAAGCGGACGGCAGCAAGAAGCTCTATCGGATCACCGAGGCCGGATCGGCTCACTTAAGCGAGAACCGCGCCTTTGTCGACGCGGTCCTGGCGATGCTCGCGAGAATCGGCAGCAAGATGGAACGCGTCCGGCAGGCGTTCGCCGGCGATGACGCGGGTGACGTCGGCCATCATGCGGTCGACGAGGCGCGCCAGGCGCTGCGCGCCGCACTGATCAGCAAACTCAATGCGTCTCCGTCCGCGGAAGAATTACAGCGGGTCACCGACATCCTGAACCGCGCGGCCGACGATTTGAAGCGCAGCAGGAAATAAGCGCGCGGGCTCACCAAGCTCGCGCGAACGGATTCCGCTCTACAATGCTTGGGCGTCAGGGCGGCGGGAACGGCCGCCCAATAACAAACGCTGCCCCGCTGGAGGAATCCACCATGCATCGACCGGTCACGCTCTTCTTTGGCACCCTTGTCGCAAGCCTTGTCACCGCGTTGTCTCCCGTCGCGCAGGCCGAAGAAATCGTGGTCAGCAACTATGCAGTGTCGGCGAACGGCATGCCCTTCGGCGTTGCACTCGCCAAGGGCTATTTCAAGGACGAAGGACTCAACATCACCGGCCTCATCTCGTCGGCAGGCGGCGGGACCACACTGCGCAACATGCTCGCCGGCGGCGGCGTCCCGTATGGCGAAGTGAATCCGGGCGTGGTCGTCTCCGCGGTGCTGGCTGGAGCGGATCTGAAAATCGTCAGCGACAACGTCCTGACGGTGGCGGAATTCGTCTGGGTCGTGAAGCCCGACTCCGCGATCAAGATCATCAAGGATCTCAAAGGCAAGAAGATGGGCTACACCAACCCGCGCTCCACGAGTCAGGCGTTGGCGAACATGCTGGTGCAATCGGCGGGGCTCAAGCCCGAAGACGTGGAGCTGGTCAAGACCGGCGGCTTTGGGGAAGGTGTCGCGGCGCTCGACGCGGGACTCATCGACATCACGCCGATGACCGAACCGCTTTGGTCGAAGCTCAAAGGTAAATACCGCGCCGTTGTCGTCGCGAGCGACGTATTGCCTCCCCTCGACAACGTCGTCGGCGTGGCAACGGTGGAAATGATGGAAAAGCGCGGCGATTTCATCCGCGCGGTGATCCGCGCGCGGCGCAAGGCCGTGCAATTCATGAAGGAACATCCGGACGAGGCCGGCGATATCGTCGCCAAGCAATACAACCTCGAGCCCGAAGTCGCGCGCAGCGCTGTGCGCAACCTGACGACGAGCACGACCAAGGGCGTGCCGTACTGGGGCGACGGCCAGATTCATCTCGAGGGCTTGAAGCGCATGATCGAAGCGCAGCGCTCGGTCGGCGCAATCACAGGCGAGGTCGATTACAGCAAGCTCGTCGACACGCGCTTCCTGCCCGACGACCTCAAGGCGATCAAATAGCGCTTCCTGACAGAGACGGTCCGTGGGGGACGAGCAGCAGGGATTCTTAAGGCTTCGCGACGTCAGCAAGGTCTTCCCTGCCGGTCATAAGCGATCGCCGCTGCACGCAGTCGGACCTCTCGACCTCGAGCTCAAGCGCGGCGAATTCTTCGCGGTCGTCGGGCCTTCCGGTTGCGGCAAGTCGACGCTGCTCGAATTGATCGCCGGACTGACGCAGGCGACCGAAGGTTCGATCGAGTTCGAGGGCCGGCCGATTGCCGGTGAAGCCCCGGACGGTATCGGCGTCGTGTTCCAGGACGACGCGTCGCTTCCGTGGCTCAACGTCGCCGACAACGTGGCCTTCGGCCTGCGCCGCGCCAAACTCGACGGCGAGCAAAAAAGCGAGCGCGTGCGCGACGTGGTGAATCTCGTCGGTCTGTCCGATTTCGCTAACAGCTATCCGGCGCAACTCTCGGGCGGCATGCGCCAGCGCGTATGCATTGCGCGCACGTTGGTTATGCAACCGACGTTGATCCTCCTGGACGAGCCGTTCGGCGCGCTCGACCAGCAGACGCGGCTGCTGATGGGCGACGAGCTGCTTCGCCTGTGGCGCCAGACGAAGGCGACGGTATTTCTCATCACCCACGCGCTCGACGAGGCCACGATGCTCGCCGACCGCATCGGCGTCATGTCGGCGCGCCCGGGAAGACTGATCGACGTCGTCGAAACGCATTGGCCGCGCGAGCGCGACAGCCGAATCATCGAGCACGCCGACTTCGGGGCGATCACCGCGCGCCTGTGGAAATCGCTGCGCGAGGAATCGATGAAGACGATCGGACGCGGCGCGGGTTCCGGAGCCGCATCCCCATGACGCGCGTCGGCTGGTATCGGCTGCTCGTTGTCGCCGGTGTCATCGCGCTGCTCGAGGCATTGTGCCTTGCGGGCGCGATCGACAAGATCACGATGCAGCCGCCGCATTTGATCGCGCGCGATCTCTTTCGGATGCTCGCCTCGGGCCGGATGAACGGCGCGATCGTGAAGACGCTTTCCAACACACTGCTGGCGCTTGTCCTTGCACTGGGTGTCGGCATCGTCGCGGGCGCACTGCTGCACCGGTGGCGGGCGCTGCGCGACACGCTCGATCCGCTGTTCGCGACTTATTACGCCGTGCCCGTTTTCGCCTTTTATCCTTTCTTCATCGTCGTCTTCGGGCTGGGTGACCTGCCGCAGATCCTGATCGCGTTCATGCTCGGTGTGGTAGCGGTGATCGTGAATACGCAGAACGGCCTCGACCGCGTCCCGGTGGTGCTGATGAAGACCGCGCGGATCCTGCGGCTCTCTCCGATCGACACGGCGCTGCGTGTGACCCTTCCGGCTGCCGGGCCGCACATCGTGACTGGGATCAAGCTCGCCGTCGCCTATGCCTTCATCGGCGTGATCGGCTCCGAGTTCATCATGTCGCGCGGCGGCATCGGCTACGAAATCAGCTTCGCGTACACGAGCTTCGACAATGCGACGATGTATCCGCTGATCGTGCTGATACTGCTCGCATCGATCGCGATCAACGCGGCGCTATCGGGTTGGGAGCAGCGCCTTCTCGCGCGGCGGGGCATGCGATGAGCGCCTCGCGCTGGCGCGGGCCGCACAATGCGCTGATCCTGATCGCGGCGCTCGTCGCACTCTGGCAGGGGCTCTACTGGTGGGTCGGTGATGTCGCGCTCGCGTCCCCTCTCGCCACGCTGCGCTATACAGCGAAGCTGGTCACCGGCGAAACGTTCGGCATGCACGCGTTCGACACGATGCGCGCGTTCGTGATTGCTTACGCGCTATCCGTCGTGTTCGGGCTCCTCGCGGGATTCTGGTTGGGCTTCGACCGGCTCTCTGGCGACACGCTCGAACCGATGATCGTCGCGGTGTACGCGATCCCGAAGCTCACGCTGTACCCGATTCTGCTGCTGGCGTTCGGGCTCGGACTTTCGGCGAAAGTCGCGTTCGGCGTGTTGCACGGCGTCATCCCGATCATCCTGTTCACGCTTGCAGCGGTTCGCAATACCAAGCCGATCCTGATCAAGACCGGGCACGTGCTCAAGCTGTCGCGCCCGCAGATGGTGCGCTGGATCCTGTTTCCCGCGGCCGTCCCGGAAATATTTACGGGACTACGCGTGGGGTTCGCGCTGACTCTGATCGGATGCCTTCTTGCCGAGATGTTCGCGTCGCAACGGGGCTTAGGCTACCTGCTGATGACGGGCATCGGCTTGCACAACGTCGAGTTGGTCATGTCGGTGACGTTGCTCATCGTCGTCTTCGCCGCCGCGGTCAGTGTCCTGCTGTTGCAGATCGATCTTCGCCTCCACTGGCGGGCCTAGCAGAGGTGTAGAACGGCGATCTAGAACGAGGTCGTGCCATGGAGAGGGACGACGCGGCGCATTTCCGTGTCGGCGATCCTAACGTCCGAGACCTGCCAGATCGATCGTCAATGTCAACGCGACGAAAATTGCCACCGCGCTTGACAGGGAATTGTCAGGAATCCGTCAGGAGCGCAACAGCTTCGTTTGCTACTAATCCGGTTCTGCTGCGGATGTTCCCGGATCGATCAATTCCTTCGGCTCCGCCTTGAACCCAGCCGCCTCGCGCAACTCCGCCTGCCTTCGCTGCCATGTGATACTTTTCAGGAGTGAGTAATAATCAAGCGCGTTAGCCATGATCTCATCGAGGCTCTCGATATTCCTGGACCTAAGATCGATACCATCCACCGTGCCCACCGCAAGGCCCGTCACGAATCCCGCGTGTCCGGTCACGACGAGAGCTGGCGGAGTCGTGAACAGGTCGACGCCCAGGCCAAACGCGTCGCGAAGGTTCGATGGCCCAAAAAACAGCAATACCAGATAGGGTCCATCGGCGACGCCCCAGGTATGGAGTGTTTGCCCGAAGTCACCCGACTGTTTCGGGAAGCCCTGTCCGGTCGCCAGATCGAACATGCCCGCAACGCCGACCGTCGTGTTGATGAAAAAACGCGCGAACGTGACACCCGCCGTATCGCAGCGCCGTTGCAGCAAGTCGTTTACGAAAATCCTCGGCTCCGCCAGATTGTCGATCGCCGCCCGGAGGCGATCGCGCACAAACAGCGGGACGATCTGGCGATAGATTTCGGCCGTCGGTTTGACGATCGCGCCATCCACCGCCGTGTTGATATCGAGCACGACCCGGTTTACGGGCTCGAGAGGGTCATCGATCGATTCGCGCTCGCCTCCGGACACGACGGCGCAACTGGTAAGGGCGATGCAAGAAGCCGAGGCAACGAAGAAGCGCCAAGATCGCCCGCGACCGCTCGTCCCCGGATGGCAATAACTGGCGCGGTCGCTTGCTTTCATCCTTGGAGCGCTGCATTGTGCGGAATCGGCGAGGTGGACCGTAGATTAATCCACCCGGCCTCGAAGTGGAAGCAGATGCCGAACGCTGCGCCCTGATGGGAGAGATCGTCGCCGCTTGGGTGAGCATTGCCTGCCTCGTGCTGGCCCTGGTCGGCTGCGTGTATGGTCTTGCCGCGGCCGTCGTCGTTCGCGGGTTCGGTGGAGAAAGCGTGTCGCCTTGCGCCAACTTCCCCGGCGTCACCATCCTGAAACCGCTGTGCGGTGTCCTGCCGGGCTTGTATGAGGATCTGGCTTCGTTTTGCGACCAGGGCTACCCCGGTCCAGTGCAAATACTCTTTGGCGTGCAGGATGCTGCGGATGAAGCCATCGCCCTCGTCAACCGTCTGATTGGCGAACGGCCTGGGCGGGATCTCGAGTTGATATTGCATCCAGCGACCGCCGGTGCGAATCCCAAGGTTGCGAACGTGGTCGGGTTGCAGCACCACATTCGCCACGACGTGGTGATCCTTGCGGACGCCGACATTGGGGTTGCGCCGAACTACCTATGCGAGACAATTTCCGAACTCGGCCTGCCCAACGTCGGCGCGGTTACGCATCTCTACCGCGGCGTGCCTCGAGTCGGCCTGTGGGCGCGACTTGCGAGCATGGGCATCGACTATCATTTCCTGCCCAACGTCCTTGTCGGAATAAAGCTCGGTCTGGCGCGCCCGTGTTTCGGCTCGACGATCGCCCTCCGCCGCGAGACGCTTGCCGCCATAGGTGGATTCGATTCGTTTCTCGACTGTATCGCTGACGACCATGCGATCGGCGAGGCGGTGCGTGCCACCGGCATGAAAGTGGCGATTTCCTCGGTCGTGCTCGCCCACGCATGTTCCGAGCAGAGCGCAGCCCAATTATTGCGTCATGAACTGCGGTGGGCGCGGAGTGTACGCGCCGTGAAGCCGCCGGGATATGGAAGTTCGGTCATAACTCATCCGCTGCCTTTTGCCATTCTGGGCGCTGCGTTAGGCGGGTTCGATGTCCTCGGTACGTCCCTGATTGCGGCGGCAATCGCGTGCCGTCTTGTTCTGCAGATGCAAGTTGATCACACTCTGCAGGTGCGCTCGAAGCGCTGGTGGCTCGGGCCCGCGCGCGATCTGCTGTCGTTCGCCGTCTTCGCGTCCAGCTTCTTTGTCGACACTGTAACCTGGCACGGTCAGCGCTACAAACTGCCCGACGATGGAACCTTGATAGCAGTCGGAGAGCCGAAGGCATGATGCGCACGCTTTTCCTGCAGGCGCCGTCGTTCGATGGATTCGACGGCGGCGCGGGTTCGCGCTATCAGGCGCGACGCGAGATCCGTTCGTTCTGGTATCCGACCTGGCTCGCGCAGCCGGCGGCGCTGGTCGAGGGCAGCAAGCTCGTCGATGCGCCGGCGCACGGCCTCAAGCTCGCCGACGTCGCGGCCACCGCGCGCGACTTCGATTTGGTCGTTCTGCACACGTCGGCACCATCTTTTGCGTCGGACATCAAGGCGATCGAGGCCATGAAGGCGGTCAATCCGGCGCTCAAGGCCGGATTCATCGGGGCTCAGGTCGCCGTCGACCCGTCGGGACATCGATTTCGTCGCCGGCAATGAGTTCGACTTCACGATCAAGGAAGTTGCCGAAGGGCGCGAGTTGAACGAGATCGAGGGCCTGTCCTACCGCGACGCCGCGGGCCGCATCGTGCACAACGGGGCCCGTCGCATCCTGGAGAACATGGATGCATTGCCTTTCGTGACGCCGGTCTACAAGCGCGACCTCCGGATCGAGAACTACTTCATCGGCTATCTCAAGCATCCCTACATCTCGCTCTACACCGGGCGCGGTTGCAAATCGCGCTGCACATTCTGCCTGTGGCCACAAACCGTCGGGGGCCATCGCTACCGTACGCGCAGCGTCGGGCACGTCGTCGAGGAAATCGCTTGGGCGCAGAAAGCCTTCCCGCAGGTGAAGGAGTTTTTTTTCGACGACGACACGTTCACCGACGATCTGCCTCGCGCGGAGGCCATCGCCAGAGAACTCGGCAAGCTCGGTATTACGTGGTCGTGCAACGCCAAGGCCAACGTCCCGCGCGAGTCGCTCAAGGTGTTGCGCGACAATGGCCTGCGCTTGTTGCTCGTCGGTTACGAATCGGGAAACCAGCAGATTCTGTACAACATCAAGAAGGGCATGCGCATCGAATTCGCCCGGCGCTTCACCAAGGACTGTCACGATCTTGGCATCACCATCCATGGCACCTTCATCCTCGGCCTGCCTGGCGAAACCAAGGAGACGATCGAAGAAACGATCCGCTTTGCCACCGAGATCAATCCGCACACGATCCAGGTGTCGCTCGCGGCGCCTTATCCAGGCACCTATCTGTTCCGCCAAGCGCTGGAAAACGGATGGCTCGACGGCGCCAACGCCGGACTTGTCGATATCCGCGGCGTACAGATCGCCCCGCTCCACTATCCGCATCTGAGCCACACAGAGATCTTCGACGCGGTGGAGACGTTCTACAAACGCTTTTATTTCCGCAGCGGCAAGATCGCTTCGATTGTCGGCGAGATGGTGAGGAGCCCGGAGATGATGAAGCGAAGACTGCGTGAAGGGATCGAGTTCTTCCACTTCCTGCGCGAACGGCGAGAGGCCGTGCACTGAAGGCGTTGATTGTCACCGCCGATGATTTCGGCGTGGCCCCCGAAGTCAACGAAGGCGTGGAACTGGCGCACACCAAGGGCATCCTGACGGCGGCAAGTTTGATGGTGAGCGGTGTCGCGGTCGGCGACGCAGTCGCCCGCGCGCGCCGACTGCCGTCACTTCGCGTCGGTCTGCACCTGGTGCTCGTCGACGGCCTACCCGCGTTGCCGCCACGGCGAATCCCGGATCTGGTCGACGCGCAGGGGAGATTGCGCAGCGATCTGGCGATGGCGGGCGCCGCCATCATTCTGCGGCCAAGTTTGCGCAGGCAGCTGGCAGCGGAAATCGACGCGCAATTTCGCGCCTATCGAGCAACGGGCCTGCCACTGGACCACGTCAATGCCCATCATCATTTTCATTTGCACCCGACGATTGGCGGACAGATACTCGACATCGGTCAGCACTATGGCATGCGCGCCTTGCGCGTACCGTGGGAACCTCGCGGCCCGTTGGCCCGCATCGAGTCTGCTGCGGCGAATCGCGGCAATTGGCTCGCGGCGCCATGGACCACCTTGCTCAAGATACGAGTCCGGCAGCGGGGCTTAATGACTCCCGATCGCGTCTTCGGTGTGACGTGGTCCGGCGCCATGACCGAGTCGCGAATCGCCGGCATTTTGCGAAATCTCCCGGACGGGGTGTCCGAGATCTATTCTCACCCGGCAACCGCCGACAGCTTTGTTGGCGCGGCGAGAGGCTACCGTTACCGTGACGAGCTGGCCGCGCTGATGTCGCCCCACGTAAAAGAGCTTGTTCAGGCCAGCGGGGCGCAAGTTGGCGGATTCTTGGACTTCGCAGGTTGATGAAACACATAGAGGCGATGCTAGCGTTTGCCGGACTCGCGCTGGCGGCGATGCTTTTCGCCCGCGAGAACGTCGGTGCAGTCGTCGAGATAATCATCGCTTCGGGTCCGGGATTGGTGCTCGCATCGTTCTTCCATGCGTTGCCGATGATCGTCAACGCCTGCGCGTGGCGGCGACTCCTGCCCGAGGCACAGCGTCCAAGCGTCCGCGTCCTTACCTGGGCGACTTGGGTCCGGGAATCCGTCAATGGCTTGCTTCCCGTTGCGCGCATCGGCGGCGAGATTGTCGCCTACCGCATCCTCCGGCGCCATGTCGCGCGCCGCAGCGAAGCCGCCGTCAGCCTGGCGGCGGATATGGCACTGTCGGTCTTGAGCCAGGCCGGCTTCGCGCTGTTCGGACTGGCGTTGTTGTTCGCGATCGGCCAGACGTCAACCGCCTCTGCACGGCTCCTGATAGGCGTTGTCGGCGTGATTCCGCTCGGCGCGGGATTCGTATTGGCACAGCGCGCGGGCGCGCTTGGGGCCATCACTCGCATTCTCGATCGCCTCTTCGCAGGCCGGTTGGGTCTGATTCGCACTCAATCGCTGCGATTCGATCAGGCCCTGCGCGCCGTGTACGAACGCCGCTGGGATGTTGCGGCATGCTTCGCGTGGCAACTTGCCGGCTGGATGCTCGGGGCGGGCGAAATCTGGCTCGCCTTCTTCTTTCTCGGTCAGCACCGCACTGTGTTCGATGCCGTCGTCATCGAGGCGTTGATTCAGGCAATCAGCAGCGCAGCGTTTATCGTGCCCGGCGCACTGGGCGTGCAGGAGGGAGGATTCATCCTCGTCTGCGCCGCGCTGGGCATCGATGCCACCACCGCGTTGGCGCTCGCCACTGCGCGTCGGCTTCGCGACGTCATCATTTTCTTTCCAGGGTTGATTGCCTGGTATTGGTCTGAAATGCGAGCGCCGCTCATGTCGCCATCGAAGCGCCCGTGATGCTGTTCTTGGCAAACGCCCTGGCGACGAAGCCGGACGTCTTCAGCTCGTCGAGGAAGGCGCGCAGATAGGCGGCGCCGGCCTCACGAACTCGAGGCGTTCCCATCGCCTGATTGATGGCCATGAACTGGCCCGGGAGCATCCGCAATCCGGGAACGCGCGCCGCGTGCGCCTCGAGCTGGGGCTTGACGCCGGCGATGGCGTCCAGCTTCCCTGCGACCCACAGGTCCATCACCTCGTCGGACGATGCCGCGCGAACGATCGTCGCGTGTTGGAGCTCGCGCGAAAGGTGAAGGTCGTAGGCGCTGCCGACGATGACGCCGACGCGCGCGCCGGCACGATCGACGTCGGCATTGCTCCGGAGAGCGGACGTCTCGGCCACGAGGTAGACGCCCTCGATCACGGCATAGGGCGCCGTGAACGCGATGTCGGCCGCGCGCTTGGGATCGATCGCGAGAAAGCACACATCCCACGCC
>WNFM01195672.1_pt1 | contig 11009 bp, 8 predicted proteins | sample 5400271 | NCBI WGS metagenome assembly WNFM01 (sample SAMN13153352, study PRJNA577476) | soil metagenome | isolation source: 60 cm saprolite on Douglas fir-dominated hillslope | place: USA:California | collected 2013-09-17 | reverse complement strand
GCGGAGAAATACCACGCAGCGGCGGCGAAGCTAGCGGAACAATTCAGCAGCTACTGCCCGTTTTCCGGGCTTTGCGTGAATGGCAAGCAGGTTCTCGGCGAAAACATCGCCGACATTGCGGGTTTGCTCACCGCGCATGATGCATACGTCCTGTCGCTGAAAGGCAAACCCGATGTTGTGATCGGCGGACTGACGGGCGAACAGCGCTTTTTCATTGCCTTCTCGCAGAGATGGCGCAAGCTCCAAAGTGAGGCCGCATTGCGCCGGCAGGTCGCTACCGACATTCACGCGCCGGGCGAATATCACAGCGACACCGTCCGCAATCTTGATGCCTGGTACAAGGCTTTCGACGTCACGCCCAACGACAAGCTATACCTCAAGCCCGAAGATCGCGTTCGTATCTGGTGAGGCAGTTGCGTGTTGCTGATGCGCAACGCGCATTCACCTGTTAGGCGTGCGAAGTATGGCATCCACAGTCACAGCTGCGAATCGGGACAGCTGCGCAGGGCTGCCGCATAATTGCTCGGGCTTTTAGTTCTTGTTCGCGGAGATCCTAGAAGAAGAGGAGCGATTTTCCATCGCCCCTCTTTTCTCTGCCGGCGGCAGTGTTAGTTGGCGTTGCAGCTGGCTGGGGTTGTCGTGGTGTTTGCGCTTGTGCAGAGCGGCCCGAAAGTGGTCTTCGCATCGGGCGCGCTGAGCATCGCAAACGGCCCTGCCTTGTGCTGGCCGTTGAACGGCGTCGGCTTGGTCGGGTCGAAATGGCAAGTGGGCAGTGCCGCCGCATCGTTCGGGTCGTCGAACCAGAATCCCAGATGAAACGTGTTCGTGGGCGCCAGGCGCACGTCGGGATCAAATCCGAAAATATCGTCCAGCAGGATCGTCTTGATCTGCACGTGTCCGTCATCCGTCCGCTTGCCGATCTTGATATCGGACTGATACCAGGCCAATCCGAAGCTGCCGGTGAAATTCGGATCCTTCGTGCCGTCCGCTTGGAAGAAGCTGCTCTGCACCGTGAAGAGGTCAAACGCGAGTCCTGGTTTGATACCGTCCAAATCCAGGATCAGCGTGTCGTTCTGTTTCCCGCGAATCACCGTGGCCCTTGCGCGCGGCTCTTCAAACGGATTGGCGCGCAGGCAGTCCACCACTGCCGGGTTCGGCAGCAAGTTAAACGTAATTTCGTCTGTCTTGTCCTGGGCGGAGACGATGCCGGAGGCGGCCAAAACGCCGAACGCCACCAGTAATCCACGGGTGATGCTCCGAACGGTTTTGCCGCCCGGGAACTGCTTGCTGCTATTGTTGTTCACTTCTTTCTCCTTATTCTCTCGACTTTTCATGTGCATTTGCACGGATTCTCGAAAGTCCAGGGTCCGCGTTCGCCGCTTCACCAGCGGCATGAGGGATGCCTTGGGCGGAGCGGCGAAAATTGCGGTCCCTACTTGAGATATCGGAAATCAACCTGAAAAGACGACAAGAGGAGGGGAGAAATCCTGAAGTTGGCCGGCGGCTGGCGAGACGGGGTGAACTCTGCCAACCGCCGGCATTGGGGGAAAAAGGAACAGCGCTCAGCTAGTCATGCGGCAAACAACTGTCGATGCCCTGGCTCTGGAGAAAGTTCCCCAGGTCGTGCTGAGCAATCTGGTCGTGCCAGAACCCGACTTTTGTGCCGTCTATGCCAAACGGAACCTGAGCATGGGGCATGTCGTGCGTCTCGCAAACCTCGTGCTGGATCTGGTGCGCGAAACCAACAAAATCAGAGGACTTGGCAAACGATTCCGGCTGCGCAACATGGCACATCCGGCAGTATTGCCGCACCACGCCGTGATACAGCGTCGGATTGTCGGACCACCCTGCGGGCGTAAAGCCGTCAACTGCGGCGCTGTTCACGTTGTTGACTCCCTCTGGATACATGCCATTAATCAATTCCTGAATGGCCGGCGCGGGTTTGGTCGCCGCCACCATGACGTTCAGTTTCCGGAAAGATTCAGCCTGATCATCAAACGTGAAGCCGTCTTTCCCGCTGTATCGGAAGAAGAAAACGTCAAAGGGCAGGAAAGACGAGCCGCTGGCTGTGTGGGTGTTCGTGTCATAGGCACCGCCATGGCAAGCCATGCACATGCGCGGAATCGACTTGGCAACGTCTTCCGTACGCTGGTCGCCGTCCAGAATGGCGTTTTCAATCAGGGCATTCTTGCCAAACGTGGGAGATGCGTCATTGAAATCGTGCTGGAAGGCATAGAAGCTGACCTGGTTCGGACCCGTGATAGCTGAATCGTAGACCATGGCGACCGTAGCAAAGGGAAGGTCATGCAGCGTGCCGTCGACCTCCTGCAGTGCGGTCTTGATGTCCGGCCAAGCGTTCACGTAAAGGGCGGGCACCGGACCCTTATTGTCGACATAGCAAGCAGTCTTGCTTCCCGAGACGACGCAATTCATGTCCCGGCCGATCTGCAGATCGCCCAGGTTTGCATAGAGGCCCCTGGTTACGTTCGCGCCGTCGACAAATCCGTTGTCGCTCAACCATTGCTCGAACGTATATGTCCGGGGATTTGCAATGCCGAGGGCCAGATAATATTTGGCGCCTTCGTCGAGATTGGAGAGATCCGGGCAATGAGTGGGATCCCCGCAGTGAATTCCAAATTTGAAGCTAAGCCATGCATCGCCGTGATCGGGAACATCACTACATCCCGTCAGGAACGCAACAACCGCGAACAAACCCACCGTGATCCATTTCGTGCGACGCATCAAACATCCTCCAAGGATTCAGATAACCTCGTAGACCGGCACTGCCACTGCTATCTGCACGTATTCGAACTGATCTCTACTTGACGCCAATGAGCACGGTATGGACGGTTCCATCGTCGAGACGCACTTGCACTTGCCAGGTGCCGCTCGCCAGTGGTTTTGTACTCAGGTTGTAGATGTATTTCTGGCCGTCGAAACGGAACAGATTTCCGGTGTCCGAGTTTCCGGGGGCGATGGCGTCGATTGGAACGCCAATGAGCACATTGCCTGAGAGCTGCTGCACGGTCAGGTTGGCGATGGCAGTCGAAATCTGCGTCCCGTTAACATCACTAAGCTGAAAGGCTATGGGAAGAGTGCCGCCCTTGCTGAACACGCCTTTGTTGTCCTTCGGTATCGGCGGCAGGAATCCGCCGAAGTCGTAGTTGACGGTGAAGATGGCGGACTGAGTAGCGGTGTTGAAATTGCCGTCCGTTGCGCTAAGGGTGAAGGTGTTAAACCCGAGATGGTTCAGCGTGACCGCGGTGCCGCTGGTGATGGGCACACCGTTCAAGGTTGCTGACATGGTGGCGACGCCGGACTGTGCATCGGTAGCGCCAAACGTAAACGTAACGTTGGAGTTCAGAAGATAGCTGTCATTGAGAACCGGCATTGTCAGCACTGGCGGCGTGATATCCGTGTTGTTCAGAATTACGGACACTGATTTGGTGGCGACGTTGCCGACCGCCAAATCAAGCTGCCCGTCTTTATTGAAATCGCCGGCGACGATGGACTGCGGATGTCCCTCAAGCGGGAAATTGCGAGAGCGCCCGAAAGAGCCCGCGCCGTCTCCCAGGAATACAGAAACCATCTCGCTGAGCTGGTTGACGACGGCGATATCCGTATTTCCATCGTTGTCGAAATCTCCCACGGCGAGGGAGCACGGATAGCGGCCCGTGGGGAGTTCCTTGATCAGCTGAAAATCACCAGTGCCATCGCCCGCAAAAATCTGGACGCTGCTCGAGAGTAGATTCGCGACCGCCAAATCAGGTTTTCCATCGCCATTGAAGTCGGCAATCGCGAGAGCCACCGGTCGCCTGCCAACGCTGATCGGAGAATTTGAGGCGGCAAGAAAAGTACCATCGCCCTTGCCCAGGAGAATGACGACGTCGTTGTCCTCGGCATTGGCCACCGCGATATCCAGTTTTCCGTCGAGATTGAAATCTCCGACGGTTACGGCTGATGGCCGATGCCCGATATGGATGGGGGAATTGGTGGCCTGGCTGAAGGAGCCGTCGCCGTGCCCCAGCTGCACCGAGATATCCGGGTTGGAAAAATTCGTGATGACGACGTCGAGTTTGCCGTCCCCATTAAAATCGCCCACCGCAACCGCGCCAGGAAAATCACCTCCGCCGTCGCTGTCTTTGTGGCCGCCGAACGTTCCGTCGCCATTTCCCAGAAACACGGAAATATTTCCGCCCGGGCTTCCAAAAAGGTCCCCTAACCCTCCCGACAATCCGCCCGGCAGGTCCGTTGCCACCACGTCCAGTTTTCCATCGTTGTTAAAGTCGCCGACGGCAACTGCAGTCGTAAGATTTCCCCCCGTGGAGAATGCCGAACCTGAACTTGGCGCGAACGTCCCGTCACCTTTGCCCAGCAGAATGGACACGGAATTGTCCGTGGAGTTCGCAATCGCAAGGTCGAGGATGCCGTCCTTGTTGAAATCTCCCATGGTCACGGAAACGGGAGCATCCCCCACCCCGGTCACAACGGGGGAGCCGGGAGCTGCGCGAAATGAGGACTTCCGATTGATGTTAAAACCAACCGCTCCGCTGATCGCGAGTACGAAGACTAAGGTGAGGCTTGCAGTGAACCGCTTGATGCTGGCTTTCCCTACCATGCTGCCCATCTTCATTTTCAACCTTTCCTCTCAGCCCCTTGGGGTCCGCTTGGCGAACAAACTCTCGGCCGATCTCTCGCACAGTCGTACGCATAGTGAATCGCGATTGCGATGAGCCGGTGCTATTGTCCTTACCTGGGATATCGGATTCCGGTGGGAAAAGACGACACGCACAATGAAAAAATCTTGAGGTCCCCAGGTATGCGGCGCTCAGTTTCGATTCCGATTCTTGGTCGCCTCCCGGCCGAGGGCGCACCTGAACCGCACATCCGCTGATGCGATCCATAGTGCGCAACCCGGCCGGTCGACGATCGGCGGAAAATGTGAGGCCTAATCCTCCGCGCGGTAAAAGTAGTAATCGGCCGAATACGGCACCAGAAGCTGGTGGCCCACATCGGTGCCTGTTAAACAGCCCGTTGAGGGATTCGAAGGCGCCGCGCCGCCACTTGTCTTCAAGCGCTGGACGAATGTAGTCTCGGACAGGATTTTTCCTCCCGTCGGCCCTTCCTGCGTTCCGACGGCCTGCAGCAAGAGGCACGGAATCGATCCCGTAGTCGGGCAACTCTGATCGGTCCCGGCCGAGATGGTTTTCGGCAAGCTCGCGGCCGCCCAAACTTTGCTGCGGTCGAACGAACTCTGCCAGGTCGCGTTCCCGAACGGGGGCACGACGTTTTCGAGCGGGTTGTCGTTATGGCTCAGGAAATGGGTAATGATCTGAACCGGCGCCCCGAAGATATTCGAAAAAAGGGTTGCTTCCGGACGGGCATTGTTCACTGTCCACGAAACGCCGTTGCTAGCGGGCAGGCAAACATACCCCTGGCTGCCGAATGCGTGTCCCGCCAGAAATAGGCGGTTTCCTGCCGGCGGCGTAATCGAGGGCGGCGTGACCGGAGGGAGAGAAGGGTTGAAGTTGAACTCTTCCTTCTTGTCTTGTTTGTCTTGCCGCGCTTGAGCGGACGCGAACCCGCAAACGGCCAGCATCGCGATCCCCGCCAGCAGTCCGCGGATGATACTTTGCGCGGCTTTGCCGGCCTGGAACTTCCTACTCCAATTCGTTTCCACGCCATTTCCTGCTTTCTTGACCGAAATATTGCAATAACAGGACTACTTCAAGACTTTTTTTTCCCGTTTCGCCGCTACACTGTCGGCCCAGTAGCAGCCTCGCGGGTAGCGGCAAAACGTTTGCTCCCTACTTGTGATATCGGATTCGGAGGGTAAAACGCGACATGAGCACCTCACTTCCTAATTCCTCATTCCCCAGGTGGGAGCCCGATGAAAGCGGCGCGCCCGGCCGCCTGGACGGCCCACCGGAAGTGCGCGACGCTCAGTCCTGGCTAAGGGATGCACTCGTGGGAAGGTGTTACGTGGGCCCCACAATCTCCTCGCTGATTACCGAAGCGGAAAACGGCGACAGTTTGGCCGCGGATCATCTCTTCAACAGCCTCTACTCTGAATTGCATCGCATGGCCCGCCGCGAATTGGCCCGGCGCGGATCCCCGGCAAGCATCAGCGTCACAACTCTCCTGCACGAGGCCTACCTAGACATCGCCGCCCGAGAAGGCAGCCGCTTCCCCGACAAGCCCCGCTTCATGGGATACGCCGCGCGGGTGATGCGCGGCCTGGTGATTGATCACGCCCGCAGCCGCAACGCCATCAAGCGCGGCGGTGAATTTGAAATCACCTCACTCACAACCGAACCGGGACAGTATCGTGTTGACCCGCGGGAACTCTCCTCCATCAGCGATGCCCTGGATCAGCTTGCGAAAGTCGAGCCCAAGCTCGCGGAGTTGGTGGACATGAAATTTTTCTGCGGATTTTCATTTGTCGAAATCGCCGCACTCGAAAACCTGTCGGAGCGCACGGTGCAAAGGCGTTGGGAAAAGGCCCGCATCTATCTCCATCGCAGCATTCGCTCGGATTTGCCAATCTAGGGAGCACTCTGAAACATTGATGTCCAATCTCAATCCCGATCAATGGCAAGCCCTCAGTCCGGATCTCGATCTGGCATTGGATATGACCGATGGCGAGCGTTCGGTGTGGCTTTCCTCGCTGCGGACTGAAAACCCCAAGCTGGCCTATCAGATTGAAATTCTTCTTCGCGAACACCGCGAGCTTTCTGAAAAAGGTTTTCTCGAAACCACCGCGCTGAAATTGCCGGCCGGGCCGGGCCTCGAGGGCCAGACGTTAGGCGTCTATACTCTCGTCTCGCAAATCGGCCACGGCGGAATGGGCACCGTCTGGCTTGCCGAACGCAACGACGGCCGGTTCGAGCGGCGCGTCGCCGTAAAGGTTCTTAATTTCGCGCTCTTGGGAAAAGTGGGCGAGGAACGCTTCAAACGCGAAGGCCACATCCTCGGCCGCCTGCGCCACCCCCACATCGCGGAACTCATTGACGCGGGAGTTTCACCCTCCGCGCAGCCTTATCTTGTACTCGAATATATTGAGGGCGATCACATTGACCGTTATTGCGACCAGAAGTCGCTCGACGTTCGCGCGCGCGTGCGTCTGTTCCTCGATGCACTACGCGCCGTTGCGCAGGCGCATGCCCACCTCATCGTCCATCGTGATCTCAAGCCCTCCAACATTCTGGTGCGTACCGATGGTCAGGTAAAACTCCTCGACTTTGGAATCGCCAAGTTTCTCGTAGGCGATGGGCAGGCCGGTGAGTCGCCCCTCACTCTCGAAGGTGGCAGAGCGATGACCCCCGAGTTTGCCGCCCCCGAGCAGTTGAAGGGCGATCCCGTCACCACCGCCACGGATGTTTACTCCTCAGGGGTTCTGCTTTTTCTTTTGCTGACGGGGCAACATCCCTTCGGCACCGGGCCCCGCTCTCCCGCGGGAATTGTAAAAGCCATCCTGGACAACGATTCGCCTCGCCCCTCGGATGTCGTGGCAAGTCCTCCGGACGACCCCGCTAAAATCACCAACGCCGCGCGCCGTGCCACCACCCCCGATAAACTCTCCCATGTCTTGCGGGGCGACCTCGACACGATTGTCGCCAAGGCTCTCAAGAAAAATCCTCAGGAGCGCTACTCCTCGGTAAAAAATTTGGCCGACGACCTCCTCCGGTACCTCAGGCACGAGCCCATTAGCGCTCGCCCCGACACCATTACGTATCGCACCAGCAAATTTATTCGTCGCCACAGAAGGGGCGTCGCCGCCGCTTTCCTGGCCGCCCTGGCTCTGATCGCCACCACCCTCTTCATCTGGTTTTTCCCGCGTCGCGTCGATCCCCTGCCCCAGTTCAATCAGCGCAAGCTCACCGCCAGCGCTCAGAATTTGCCGGTGCTCAACGCCGCGATTTCTCCCGACGGCAAATATTTGGGGTTCGGGGACCAGCAAGGCCTTCACCTCTAACTCGTCGGGACGAACGCAACGCAACCCTTGCCCTCGCCCCCGGCTTGCAACCAGGCAAAGCCATGTGGGCCTTCGGCGGCTGGTTTCCTGACTCAAAGCGTTTCATTGCTTCCGCCAGCGTTCCAGGAATGCCGGCCAGCTTGTGGTCGATTCCCATTCTTGGCGGCGAGCCACAAAAACTCGCCGAAATTGACGATATGTCCGGTGGTGGCACCGTCTCGCCGGACGGTTCAAGCATTGCCTATGAACGCCTCCGCAGCGCCAGCGGATCGCGCGAAATTTGGGTGGTCGGTTCGAACGGAGAGTACCCGCACAAAATTTTCACTGCCGAAGCCCAGGCTAGAATCAAGGGCATCGCCTGGTCGCCCGCGGGAAATCGGATTGCCTACCGCTACTGGCGTGAAAAGGGCAACCGCTCGGAGATCATCATTCAGAGTTGCGACCTCAACGGCGCAAACTTCACCACAATCCTCGAAGACACCCATTTGAGCGCCTTCACTTGGTCATCCTCAGAGCGTTTCATCTACTCGCGCAACACTGAAACCGGCTCGGCCGAATCTGATAATTTGTGGGAACTCAGTGTAGACCCGAAGAACGCGACGCCCCAGGGCAAGGCGCGGCAGCTCACTGATTGGTCCGGATTTTCCGTCCACGGCATTAGCGTTACGTCCGATGGAAAGCAGTTGGCCTTTCTTCGAGCCAACGACCACGCTTCTGTTTTTGTCGCGGAACTCGCCGCCAAAGAAGCCCCCCTCACAAACGTCCGGCGTCTCACTCTCGACGACAATTTCAATCTCCCATCCGCCTGGACGCCGGACTCCAACGAAGTCATCTTTTCCTCCGAACGCGCCTTGAACCGCTGGATGTACCGCCAGGCTCTCGATCACGACACTCCTCCTCAGCTCCTTACTCCCGTCGCGAACACGAATTTCTATCTGGCCCGCCTAAGCCCAGATGGAGCCTGGATCCTGCTGGAGGGAGCTGAGCTCGGCTCCCACAATATGGGTCTCTACCGAGTTGACCCGAAGCGAGGCGTTCCGGAACGACTATTCGACACCGGGGGATTCGTCCTCTTCTCGTGCACAAACAAGGCTGCCAATCTTTGTGTGTTCGGCCGGCCCTCCGCCGACAAGAGCGAGCTTGTAGTTGCCGCATTTGACCCCCTCAGCGGCCCGGGGAACGAACTGGTTCGCATTCCACTCGACGCAGGCAGCAGCGCCGACATTGGTTTCGATTACTGGTGGCAACTATCGCCCGATGGTTCTCTGATTGGCATAGTGAAACGCCATGGGCATGAAATTCGGCTGGTGCCGCTTCGGGGAGGTCAGACTCGCACGATCGTAGTAAACGGCTACCCCGATCTTCTTGATCTAAACTGGGCCATGGATTCTCGCTTCATGTACGTGTCCACACTGGAGCCAGGCGGCGCCAGTTTGTTGCGTGTTGATCTCAACGGCCACGCTCAGCCTATATGGCACCAACCCCAGGCGACCTTTACATGGGGATATCCCTCTCCTGATGGATGTCATCTCGCCATCATGGGTGCGAGTACCGAGGCGAATGTTTGGGTGATTAACAACTTCTGATGTGGGCGAAACAACCAAGAGCAAGAGATCTCGCCAGGAGCAGCTCAAAGCGGACCTCACCAATATATGGAGGGATTCCCAATTGATTTAAAGCTCTGGGAAGGTACGCAGGAGGGACAAAAAAACAAATTATCGCCAACTTCTATATTCCGCAGCGAAGATTTTGGAGGCGCGGGTGAGAATCGAACTCACGCATAAAGGTTTTGCAGACCTCTCCCTTACCACTTGGGTACCGCGCCTCAATCCTTAATTATATCGAAAATCTCGATTGCATGTCAGGGCGTTCGGCCCGTTAATTCGCAGCATTTGCCGCAACAGTGTCTGGCCCGGCCTTCAAACAGTTTCACAAGAATCACTTCTTGACGGGTTCTTCGGTCTGCGCTTCCCGCAGGAATCTGGCCGACTCTTCCGGCGGCGTCGGGTTGATGTAAAAGCCGGTGCCCCATTCAAATCCCGCCACCTTGGTCAGCTTGGGGATGATTTCGATGTGCCAGTGGTAGTGATCATTAATTTCTTCACCGATGGGAGAGGTGTGAATCATGAAGTTGTACGCGGGGCGGTCCAGCACCGCGTCCATGCGCATCAGCGTATCTTTCAGCATGTTGGCCAGCGCGCTGTACATGCTGCTCTGGTTGTTCTCGTAGGCGGAGCTGTGTACCTTTGGCAGCAGCCACATTTCAAACGGGAACCGCGGCGCGTAGGGAGCCAGCGTGATGAAGTGATCGTTTTCACCGATCACCCGCTCGCCGGTGTCGCGCTCCTGGCGGATAATATCGCAGAAGATGCAGCGTTCTTTCTCGTCGTAGTAGTGCCAGCAGTTATCCACTTCTTCGCGCACGCGGCGCGGCACAATCGGGAGGGCAATCAGTTGCGAGTGGGGATGCTCCACGGAAGCGCCCGCGGCCTCCCCGTGATTCTTGAAAATAAGCACATACCGGAAGCGCTTGTCGTTCTTCAGGTCCAGCATCCGGTCGCGGTAGGCCCACAGCACGTCTTCGATCGATTTCTGCGGCAATTGCGCCAGGGTCGTCTGATGCTGCGGCGTCTCGATCACCACTTCATGCGCGCCGATGCCGTTCATTTTGTCGAACAGGCCTTCGCCCTCGCGGTCCAACTCACCTTCAATCCCGAGCGCCGGAAAACGGTTTGGCACCACGCGGATATTCCATCCCGGAGTGTTCGCCCCTGTGCCGTTGCGTCCGTACGCCAGAATTTCGGGCGGCGTTTTGCCTTCGTTGCCCGGGCAGAATGGGCAATTCTGCGGCGGCTTGGGAAACACGCTCTCGCGCAAAAAATCGTTCGGCCGTTTTCCGCGGTCGGTCGAAATAATCACCCAACGGCCTGTAATTGGATCCTTGCGTAACTCCGGCAATGCATTTCCCCCAGACGGATACTCTCAGGATGCTCTCTGTAAGCACCCGCAGCTTGTCAGGTATTGTACCGCGAAT
>WNFM01261479.1_pt1 | contig 11010 bp, 12 predicted proteins | sample 5400271 | NCBI WGS metagenome assembly WNFM01 (sample SAMN13153352, study PRJNA577476) | soil metagenome | isolation source: 60 cm saprolite on Douglas fir-dominated hillslope | place: USA:California | collected 2013-09-17 | reverse complement strand
TACGGCGTGCAGAGCTCCGAAACGCTTATCGAAATTGCCTCAATCCGCCTTTTGCTCAACCGCCTTGCTCGGACATGAGTGACTTTTCAAACACCCTCTTATTTTCCGTGCCGCGGAATCCCTCCGGATCAACCGCACCGACCTTCAACACTCCCCATTGATCTCCGCTGGCTGGTGTGTCAGGGCAGTCAGGACTTTTTCCAGCATCGATTCCAGTGAGACAGCTGCCGACTGTCGTCCGTTCCCACTCCTTCGGAATCCAGCCGAGGGGAGATTCTTTGTAGAGGTGGGGAGCCTCGGCGCGGGTAGGACGGAGGCGGCCATCCGGGGTGACGCCGCGCGTGACGAAATCTTGCATCAGGCCTGTTTTGATGCGCTGCTGTTTGGCAATCAACGACTCCGTCTGTTCAATTGTCCGATCCATCGTCGAGAGGATCTCGGCGATCTTGGTTTGTTCGGTTTTGAACTCGGAATCGCGACATATTCTTCGATGTACTCATTGAGTTTGAAGTTGATGATTCCAGTGGTCTGTTGCTGGTATTTTAGGACAAGCCCAACTTGGTAGAGATAAAAGAGAATGTAAGCAATGTACTGAGCGCAGTAGTCTTCCTTGACCTTGACCACTTCGATAAAATTTGAGGCCGTCCCATTAAAATCGCGATCGCAAAATACTATCCGTCCAGCGGCTTGAGTCGGACTGCCGCCAGATTTTTCAACGAGTATTGTTCCGCGGTCCACCCTTCTTTTATGAAGCCGCCCCTCGTCAATGTTTCGATAGGCAATGTCGGAGTAATCTATCGAGCCGTCGTTACGGAAGTTGGTTGAGCGCAAAACGGGGACTCCGTGCTCCGGGGTGCTCTCAGTCCCCCAATCTCCAGGGGTAAAAGCCGCGAGAATGTCTCGGATTCTTACATGTATCCAATCGCTCAAGACTGATCTCCGAAATACCGCAATCCATTGAGAAAGCCATCTAGCGCCGCGACGGTTTCGGTTCGTCCGGATTCCAGAGCACGGCTGGAGATGGCGTATTTGTCCCAGAGGTTCTCGATCACTTGCATGAGCCGTCGCTTCTCGGCATTGAGGTAGCGGTTGAGTTCCTGGTTGGCGAGGTCGTAGAGCTTTTTCAGGATGAGCGTCTTGGCTTCGATCTCGGTGAGTTGGCCGCCGATGCCGGCGACAAGGGCGTCGGTCTTGGCCATGCGCGCCTGCAATGCCGCCTTGTCCTTTTGCAGGGCGTTGATCTTTTTCTTGTCCTCCTTTTTGCCTTCATCGAGGGCGGCTAGCTGGGCATCCACCTGCCGGAGGAGTTGCTGACTCTCGGCCTTGAACTCGTCGCCCCCGTTCGCTCTGAGTCTCGCTGATTTTAGCCTCAACCGCGTCGATGGCGTCGGCCTCGGCCTGAAAAAAGGCCACGATGAGGTAGTCATCGGGAATCAAGGTGTGATGCCAGCCGGTGGAGATGATGGTCTTGAGGTCGTAACGGATCTGCTGCCACCAGTTTACGAAGACTCCGGCGCTCTGGAACTCATCGAGCACGCCGAGAGGGATGAGCTTGCTCTTGATAGTGGTAACCAGCGGGCCACGCCCCACCACGCCTCCAGAGCGGCGTGGTGGGCCGCGAGGGTCTTTTGCAGCGCGGCGTCGCCGTCCAGGGTGATTTTGATGGCGGACTTGGCTGTGATGGCCGGGAGGAAGGTGAGGTAGCCGGGGCGCTGGGACTGGAACAGGGTGTCGGCAGCAACCTCGAACTTGGCGAAATCGCTTTGTCGCGCCTGCACTTCCGTCTCCGGCACGCCGCCGATGAGGTGGGCCTGCACTCCTCCGGCTCGGGGTCGGGAGTGTTGTCCACGTAGCGGCGGATGTTGAGGTTGTAATCGTGCTTGTCTACGATCTCCGCCTTATCGACGAATCGGCTGTATTTCGGCAGCTCGCGTTTTTGGGTGAAGACGAAGTCGATTTTCTCGATGTCCTCGGGACGAAGCTTGTTCTGATTCTTACCCTCTGCATATTCACGATCGGCATTGATGAAAAGCACCTTCCCGTGTAGAGCCTCGGGCTTGTTCTTGTTCACCACGATAACGCACGCGGGGATACCCGTGCCGTAGAAGATGCCGGGAGGAAGACTGATGACGGCCTCGATCACGTCGTCGTTGACGAAGAGCTCGCGGATGAGCTTTTCCTTGCCACCCCGGAAGAGTACGCCGTGGGGCATGATGGTGGCCATGTGACCGGCTGGCTTGAGACTCGCCAGCATGTGCTGGACGAACATGAGGTCAGCTTTTTTCCCGGTCTCCGGGCACCATTCGCGGAAGCGGGAGGCAAATTTCAGCGTGGCGCGGCTGTAATTTTGGGAGAAGGGCGGATTGGCGAGGACACGATCGAATTTGCGGATGCTACCGTGGTCCAGAATCTGCGGGTCCTCCAGCGTATCACCGTTCTCAATGGTGAAGCGGGTGATGTTGTGGAGGATCATGTTCATGATGCAGATTGACCAGACAGTGCCGTTTGAGTCCTGCCCGTAGAGGGCGAGGTCGTTGGGATTTTCACCATGTTCCTCCACATACTGGTGGCTCTGAATAAGAAAGCCGCCTGAGCCTACGGTGGGGTCATAGATTTCATTGCCCGCACGGGGCTTCACGATCTGAACCAGCAGCCGGACAACTTCGCTGGGGGTGTAGAACTCGCCACCCTTTTTCCCGGCGCTGTCCGCAAAGAATTTGATCAGGTATTCGTAGGCCGCTCCAAGGAGATCGGGGAACTCGAAATTGTCATTCACCAGTACGAACTGGGGCTGGTTGAAGTGGTCGAGGAGGTCCTTCCATTTCTGGTCGGGGATCTTGGTCTTCCCTTTGACGGCATTGAAATTGATGTTGTTCTTGAGCACGCTGGCGAGGGAGTCGTTCTCGTCTTCGACGGCTGCAATGGCTTTATTGAGCATGTTGCCGATATCTTGCTTGAGATGCTTGAGTGCAGGAACCTCGTCGCCGTTATCATCCTTCCAAGACTCACGCCAACGAGCACGGACCGGGACGAAGAACGTCTCGCCGTAAGAGGTCTTGTCTTCGAGCAGCTCTTTTAGGAGAACTGGGTCGTTAATGTGGGCGAAGTCCTTCTTGCGGAGCCGATCCCGCTTGAGGTCGAACTCGTCGGAGAGGCGCTTGATGAAGAGCAGGCCGAAGATAAATTCCTTGAACTCCGAGGCATCCATTTTGCCGCGCAGGATATCGGCGGCTTTGAGAAGGAAGCTTTCGAGCTGGGAGAGGGTGATTTTTTCGCGGGTCATTAGAGCTTCATCCCATTGTCATGGCGAGGAATCGCGCCGCTCTGATTTATCAGCATTGGTTGCGTCCTTTCCAGGGAATTTACAAATTTGGATCGTCCCCTCTTCAAGCAATAACCCTGGTCGACGCACGCGGAACTCGAGAGAGGGGCCAAACCAGTTGAAAGTTGAAAGTTCTCTCAATGCTAAGGATTAACGGTCTGGGGAGGCGTCATTAACATCGATGTTAGGAAGCCTCCCTTTATCCGTTAGCCTTTTATTGGGCTCGGAGTGCGGTTGTCCCAGCGGCGAGATCTACGCAGGGTCGCCAATGCAGAGGAGTGTCAGCACGGTCTTGTAGCTCCCAAGCTTCATGGACTGCTCGTAAACCTCAAACTCAACATTTGGCGGTAGCTCCGGGAACCATGCCTCCGTCGGAACCTGCTCCATTTCTTCGGTGAGCGGCTGGCCATCGGAGGCATACCACGCGAGACTCTGTCGATCGATCGGCTGCTTGGACCCGAACCACACACCGAACCGATCCGTCTTTCGCACCCACCAGAGAATCTCGCGGCTACGAGAGGATACAAGCACGCACTCGTGCCGGGACTCGCGGATGAAGCGGATTGCGGCGGCGGTCAGGGACACGTTGAAGTCTTCCGCGAGAGCTTGGATGAGTTGGAGACGTGGAATGGCTTTCTCGCAACGGTGGCGGATGAGATGGGTAGGCATGAGCAACTCGGAAGCGAAGGTGTTCGCTTCCGTTTCGATCGCGCTGCGCTCATAATCGCGGAGATCGGCCGCGGAGCAAACAAACCATTGCGTCGAGTCGTGAAGCTCCCAGTGCCCTAATTCGTGGGCGATGGCAAAGCGTTGCCGGCCCACCTCGGGGATGGCGTTGCTCACGCGGATGATTCCCTTTTTCCCTTTCCGCACCAGCCGGCCCTCGCAGCCGATGATTCCGCCGACGATCACCAAGGCGCCGCGATCCATGGCGATGTCTTCGAGCCGGATGTCCCTCGGATGGGCGAAACCGTATTCTCGGGAAAGCTTGAAAGCCGCTCCGCCCGCCCGGATAAGATTAGGAGCCGGGCCGGTGCTCTTCATCGCCCGTCTCATCGAGAAGAAGGATGTCGTCCAGCAACGTCTGGAGATCCTCATCCTTCGCTTCCTCAAATTTGCGAAAGAGCACCACGGCTTCCTGTTGCCCGGCAAATTCCGCGTCGAGCATCTCTTTGACTTGCGCTCGCAGCTTTGCTCCTCCACCAGTAGCCATCGCTTTTAGCCGAGTGACTTTCCCGAGCAATGCCTGACGGCGCTCGCGAGCTGCAGCAAGGCGCTGACGGCTCTTTGCCTGGCCGATTTTTTCCCGCACAGTTTTCATGACGGCGGCGGTATCGATGCCGGCATTTTTTAGCTCGGCTTGAATCTGTTCACGAGGTTCGTTCTCGATTTCCGGTTCGTGCAGAAACCGAGCGAGCGCCTTCACAGCGTCGGTCGCGGGCGTTGATGGCTTTTCATCGGGCATGCTAAGTCTTGGAGGATTTGAATGGGTTCTTGTCAGCGTAAGCCTTGCGAAATTCCTTGCAGCGGCGCTCGAGCCGCTTGTCGGCATTTGTGATCTCCTGCTCTTTTGTCTGGAGCGCCGCGGCGATCTCGGACCGTTTGGAGATGCCTTCAATCATGCAGCCTACGATCCCTTGAAGCAGTTTGTCGTCGGCGAGGAAGTCGTAGAAGCTGAGAATGAGTTCACTGTTACTCGCTTCATCTTCCTTTTCCTGAAGCTGGATTGCTGCGGTGGTGGCATTCCTATGCGGAAGGGTGTCAAAATGATCGACGCTATCCTCACTGTTTGCAATCGGCGCGAGCTCGCCTTTCCGATTCTCGGCGCCCTCCTGCAGATGGCTGATTTTGCTGTTCACGACCGATCGCATAAAATCGAGAAGGTCAGAATGCTTGTCCGGATCCCATGCCCGTTTTCCGAGAAGCACGTCTTCGATGGCTTCCTGAACGATATCTGCCACCTCTTTGCCGCCTGGCAGGTGACCATCCCAGATCCCGCGCCAGTAACGCGCTCGCTTCCGCCGCAGTGCAAAGCTCAAGAGCCGTTCCATAAACGCCTCATCGGTGACTGCCTTCTCGAATTTGGCGAGGGCGTCGGGTGTTAGCTCTGGCATTGGTCGTGACGGCCGTGGTCCACATGCGTTCGTAACAGAAAAGCCGGGAAATTCCCAAAAATTTCCATCCATTCGACGGAAATTTCCGCATCGCGAGCGGCACTTCTTATCGAGGGGAAGTCGCCTCCAAAAAAAACGCGCGCGGGATGGAAAATTCGGCGCGCTGCCCGGCTCTCCTTAGTAACCAACAATTGGAGACAAACTTGATGAAAGAAATCGAACTCTATATCCACACCGCGGAGCACCGTGAGCCGAAACTCCTTAAAATCGACGAAGATGCCACTGTCGAGGACCTCCTCAAGCGTATCGCGCCCGAAGCCAACGGAGACATCCACCTCACAATCGAAGGAGAAGAGGAACCTCATGACCGGCACCGCAAGCTGCGCGAGTGCGGTATCAAACACCGCGACCACATCGGCTGCCATCGCTGCCGCAAGGTCGCTGTCGCCGTTTTTTACAATGGCGAGCAGAACCGCAGTTTCGCGCCCTCCGCAACCATCGAGAAGATCCTGCACTGGGCGTTGCGAACTTTCGGGCTGACAGGCGCCGACGCGCTCGACAAGGTGTTGCGACTGCCGGAGGCGCCGAATGAAGTGCTGCCCGAGTCTGCGCATATCGGCTCGTTCGTGAAGCCGCACACCTGCGAGGTGCGCCTGAACCTCACGGGCAAGGTGGAGGTGAATGGGTGAGCCCGGACGAAGCGCTTTTCCACGCTCACCTCGAGGATGCGCCGTTTCAAGCAGGCGTAGATTTCGCAAAGTGGGCGCTGCACGGCGAGGTAGCTACCATCGTTTGGCCGCACCCGGTTCTCTGGGTGCAAGCCGACGAGGATTTGGTCGCCGTTGGAAAGGTATTTCTCCGCTTCACCGCTGACGGCTATCCGCAGGCTGCGCCGACGGCCTGCCCGTGGGACATGGAGAAGAACTGCCGCTTGGACCCTGCGCTGTGGCCAAAGGGACCGGGAAACGTCACCAAGGTCTTCAATCCCGGCTGGAACAACGGTGTTGCCCTCTATGCTCCGTGCGACCGCATGGCGATGCCCGGCCACGAGAGCTGGGAGCCACAGTTCCCAAACGTCTGGTGGCGACCGAGCAGCACGATCGTCGTCTATCTCGACTTCGTTCACTCATGCCTGAATCGAAGGAAATATGCCGTCGCCTAGTCTGCGCATTCCTTGGCTCGTTTGGTGGCGGCTCATCCGTGAGCTGAAACGCCGAGGAGGCGGACGCCGGGAAAGCGGCGCGTTTCTCCTCGGAAGTAGCGCGCGAAAAGTCACGCACTTTATCTGCTATGACGACCTCGATCCCACCGCACTGGATACTGGAATCATCGTCTTTCACGGCGAGGGGTTTGTTCCGCTGTGGGAGTTTTGCCGTGCCCGCAAGATGCGCGTGCTTGCTGACGTGCATACGCACGCGAGTGAGTGGACGGCGCAGAGCGACTCGGATCGCACCCACCCGATGATCGCCCAAAGCGGCCATGTGGCCGTCATCGTGCCGCATCTTGCGCAACGCCGATTGCAATCACTTGCGGGCGTCGGCATTTACGAATATTGCGGCGACCACCGCTGGAATGCGTGGGGGCCGAAGTCCGGTAAGGTGCGTCTGACCGTGCTATGAAACCTGACCAGCTCAACGAGGAGAATTATTGCCGGCTCGCACGCGCGTTTCTTGAACGCTTCGGTGGCTCTTACGCGCAAGCGATGGAGACACTGAGGCAATTCCGGCTCAACCTCATCTGCGGCGAGGAAATCAAGCACTCCGCTGCCCTGCAGGCCGCTCTACTCACTGCGGTGAACACTGGCAAGCGCGCGTTCCTCGGCGGCGTTTCGGTGGAAATGCCACCGCATGTGGAATTGCTGCTGCCCTGGCCTGGCGCAGGCTCGTTGAACGAAATCGTAGAATCCCTCAGCGCTCGACGAGCCAACGCCAATCACTCCGACCGAAGTCATACGCTCTATTTCGGTGCGGCAGCCGACCCTGTACCCGATGCGTTATCAGTCATCTGCTCCGGCTGGCGCGGCGGCGTCGCACCGGCGGATCTTTCATTCTCTTTGGACGATAGCATCGACTTCGCGCTGGGCGGTGTGCTAGCGGGAGCGTTGGGCGTCGCGCGAGGCTTTCTCCGCGTTTGTGGCCTAAGCGCCCGCTTTGTCGAGCGCCCGCACGGCGTCTCGCTATGGCGGCCCGATCTCGAATGGACCGATGAGGATGCAGCCGGGCCGGAACTCAAATATCTGCCGTCCAAATTGTGGTTCTTGGGACTTGGCCATTTGGGCCAGGCTTTTCTTTGGAACACAGTGCTGCTACCATATGAGCATCCAAGCGATTCGGTTTTCCTGCTCCAAGATTTCGATCGAGTGGTAAGCGGAAATTGGAGCGCTGGTCTACTTTGCGAGAGCAACTCGCCGGGTCGTTTTAAGACGCGCCTCTGCTCGGAATGGCTGGAAGCCCTAGGCTTTCGCACGCGCATCTGCGAACGTCATTTCGACGCGACAGTTCGCCGCAGTGGCGACGAACCTTATATCGCGCTGTGCGGATTCGATTCGGCTCCGGCGAGGCGATGTTTGGAGGGCGCGGGATTTGGATTGGTGGTCGAGTGTGGCTTGGGTGGCAGCGTCGACACGTTCGACCAACTCTCCCTGCACACGTTTCCAGACGCCACGCGTACACCAGGTCAGATTTGGGCAGACGACGCAACACCAGGTGTTAAGGCGAAGCCTGCTCTACTCGACGCTTTTCGAACGCAAGACCCGTGCGGCATCCTGGCGGAAACACTCGCTCATAAGGCGCTCTCGTCGTCATTCATAGGCGCTTTCGCGGGCGCTCTGGTCGTTGCCGAAGTCCTGCGCGGCCTACACGGTGGCGCCCGCTGCGAGATCATCAATGGACAACTGCGAAGCAACTCCCCCTTACGCGTGGCACTTCGGGAGGAGAATTATCAACGTCGTCTCGGGATCTCCGGTTTCACGTCCGTGTTGCGACGAGTGTCGTCTTCGGGGCCTTTGCACTAGTGCACTAAGTCTGAAGGTTGTATAGCGGCCTCGATCTGCTTGCGATGGCTGTGAGCAAACGAAAATGATTCGACTGCTATACGAGGTTCAGACTTACTGCACTAGATTAGCATAGCCGGTGAATCCCATCCCATTCTGGGGGGGAACGTCGCCAGAATCCTGGTTAGATCAACTAACCTAAGTGGCGACACGGCTGCCTAGTTAGGGAATCCGTATTAATCGATGAGATTCAATGCGCCATCAAATTGGTTAACCTTCGGGTAGGCATCCCGCGCGTGTACCAGATGTGGAAAATCATTACAAGGGTCCGGTGATGTCTCAGTCACACTTTGTCATGTGGTAGTAGTGATCGGTTCCATGACCTCATTTTACGTGGAAAAAAGCCGCCTCAAATAATTTGGAAACTCACACACCGGAGAATTAGCCTCCCCTAAATATTATTATACATAACCTAGAGTCGAGTAGGTCTCCGCTGGCGAGGACATGATTACAGATTAAAGGTGGTTGCGGAGAATTACTCGGCGTTGGACGAAGCCTACCCCTGGCGTTGATCAACGGATCAACGAATGGGAAAAGTATCTCCAGCAATGGAGTCGCGACGGCCGCAACAAGGAAATCGAGATATCGCGATTGCCGCGAGAGCAGCGCTGGGAAGCAGGATTGGGTCCTGGACACAGGTCCAACAGCTCTGATGATGCCTCGGCGGCGAGTCCAGATGGTCCAGCGCGAACGTCATAGCCCCCTTGGGACAGTAAGGCAGGTAAAGCGCATTCAAAGCGAGTTTGGCCGGGGCGCATGAATCAACAACTGTGATGGAAAAACTGGGGGCAGCGCTCATGAGGAGTCACATAGTATTTGCCTGGTGCGGCTCATATGCAGAACGCCCATGGCATCAGTAAAGGCGACCAAACGAATTCCGGCTTTTCCGCACAACGGACAACACATCGGTTTGTCTGCAACGCTGTGTGACTCAAGCTCGACCGCGCGTCCGCGACGCTGGAGAATGGCGCGAGCTGATTCTATATCACGCTTTCTGCGATTGTTGCCGAGGATTCCGTAATGGCGGATGCGTACCAGTCCCGAAGGTAGGATATGCAAGCTAAATCGCCGGATGAACTCAAGGACCGAGAGGGTTAACTCTTTGAGTTGAGAGCCGCGCCGGTAATCGCGATAGGTGAAGGTGATGGTCTGCTGCAGCGGATCGACGGCAATAATGCGGCGGTTGCTCAGGGCGATGCGGTGGGTGTAGTTGGCCAGATACCTTAAGACCTGCTGCGGTCCGCCCAAGGGACGTTTGGCATAAACGACCCAGCCCTTGCTGTAGAGGAGCGAGAACCAGTGGGCACGCGTTGTAGGTGTCTCGAGTGCCGGATTGACCAGGTGCAGCTCTTCGGCAGCGAGCAGTTGACGTAGCCCGGCCAGGAATTTGCCTCGGAATAGCGCGGCAACCGCTCGGACCGGAAAGAGGAACTTCCGCTGTTTGGGCGAGCGCCACTGTTTGCCATCTGGACTTAATGCTCCGCTGGTGACAATGCAGTGAAGATGGGGATGGAAGTCGAGCTTCTGTCCTCAGGTATGCAGCACGGCAGTGACTCCGAGATCGCCCCGGAGCCGGTTGTGTCCAAACTCCAACAGACTCTGTGCGGCGCAGTCGAAGAGCAGCGGATAGACTTTATGCTGATTGGCTAACACCACGCAATTTAGTTCTGCTAGTAGAGTAAAGACGCAATGGTAGTAAGTGACCGGTAAGAGGCTCCGTGTCTGCTTGTCTAGCCATCGGCGGCTTTTGGCGGCCAGGCAGCGCGGACAATGTCTGTCCCCGCAGGAGCGTGCTACCCAATGTCGATGCCGGCAGTGCGGACAATCAAAAAGATTGGCGCCCAATGCCGGTGTACCACAGACAGCAAGGTGCGAGAGCACCCACAGTTTGTGCTTGCCTAGCTTCAGTAGATGCAGCAAAGCGGGTAGAAAAGCGCGCAGGATGCCGCCGAAAGTTAACTCGTCGCGGATGGCGTCCCTGCTGCTGTCCACCCATGGACAGAGCCTCTCCATTTCAGTCAACGCCCAGATTGGCTAACTGCAAGAAGCTCGCGCGCTTACTGCTTGACGCAGCTTGTGCTGATGAGATCCAAAGGCGAGTGCACCTCGCCGAGTCTGCGCGTAGTTACATGGAGATAAAACGCCGTAGTCATCAGGCTCGCATGGCCTAACAACCGCTGCACCACTGGCAATTCGACGCCGCTTTCAATGAGGTGTGGCGCAAAAGATGGATCCCGCCCTTGCGTCGCACACCGCTCCTTTTAACCGCGCGGTAATAGATGTTCTGCCCGGTAAGTCTAGTCATCGGCCGCCCGGCTTTTTCACCAAGGAAGAACCACGAACTCTCATGCGCTATCTTACCTTTGCGTTGCGCTCGCCAGTAGTCTTCTAACTCCTTGAGCAGCCGATCGCTTAATGGCAGGACGCGCTCCTTGTCGCCTTTGCCGTTGCGTACTCGCAACTGCATACGAGCGCGATCGATGTCGCTGGTCTTCAGCTGCGTTGCCTCCGAAATTCGTAGT
>WNFM01166641.1_pt1 | contig 11011 bp, 13 predicted proteins | sample 5400271 | NCBI WGS metagenome assembly WNFM01 (sample SAMN13153352, study PRJNA577476) | soil metagenome | isolation source: 60 cm saprolite on Douglas fir-dominated hillslope | place: USA:California | collected 2013-09-17 | reverse complement strand
TTTTAACCACTGACGGTCATAGTACGCCCGCCAACCAGCGGCTTCAAAATACGCTACACGGTCCGGGTTAAATTCAAATGTTTTTGCCATCGTACCTCTCGCTGTTACTGTTATTATACTGTACGAGAAATTGCGACGGTGAGATTACTTTGTTGAGCAGCGTTGGAGCACCAACTGCTGGCAGTATAGATCATTTTCATCTCCTTGTCTGTCGCTGGGCGACATTGGGCTTACTAGGACGATGATTCCTGCGAGCGGGAGAAGCGACTTGCAAGAAGCCGTGGATCGCCTGGCGCTCCAGATTGTCGCGTTCCAAGCAGGTTTGTCGCACTTGTCGCAGTTGTAGCGGTTGTCATCGGACGGTGGGCGAATGAGGCCTGAGGCTGCTTGCGGCCAGATATGGTGCAACTATGGTGCATTTGCAACATATAACGCCTTCTCGTTGTAACGCATTCCACAAAAATCGATAAGGCATCGAATAGCGCCCAACTGTGGCGCATTTGCTCCCTTTTTTTGCCTGGTTGACGCCAGGTGTAGAGCCAGCTGAGACGGTTTTCAAAGGTGTGCATTTTATGCAAATCACGCTCGGTTTAGTGTGCCTTTACTGCTGATAGTGGTGGTACCACGCACATAGGAGCTGGAGGTACACCGTTCTTCTCTTACGTATTCTTTCCCAGTTCTGAGAAGTGGCTCATCCCCGTCATCGCTCGCATCTGGAACCCGGGAGGACCAAAGGAGGCTTCCCCATGAGCGGCATGCCGCGCACGGAGCTGTCCATGGTCTATGTGCGATCGGTTTGCGCAGCAGCAGAGGATGATCCCTTTGCGGACTAAGAGGTAATCCACCAGGGAAAGGCTTTTCGCAAGACAGCGATCGTGCTGCCAGGCGAGAGCTCACGAGGGTGACTGCTGGCACATGTTAAAACAAACGCCCATGTATTTACGCTATAATAAGGCATGTGAAACCATCAGATGGACCCGACTACATGAATAGAGAGTAAAAGGGCTTGAAGAGGTGTTTCAGCACACTTGAATCTCCTACTGCACATCTCAATTAAAAATGAGGGATAGTTCATGAACGATCCAAAACCGACGACACTTCGCGCTGATGATCTGCTGCGTCATCTAAAGGACCTCCGCACTGGCACCTACGAGGGAGCACAGAGCCGGAGCGCAAAAGAGGAAATCTACCGCAAGGGTATTGAACTGCTCACACCGGTCGCTATAGCAGTCCTTGAGGAAGCTAACGTCTTATTCTTACAGGGCACGGGTAAGATACAAATAATCGGCCCGGAGGATGATGGTTCCGGCGGCTTAGAAACTCGCTTTGAGTGAAGCTGGCCTCAACAACGAGCCGCCTATGTCACACGTGGCCCCCGCGAACCGCTTCAGCCGGTGCGTATCGTTGTCAATTACTCCCAGAGCTTCCTACATCCTCACCTCTCTGCAAGTGCTGCGGGCTACTGGCCATTTCAAGTCACGAGCTGGGCAGATGCTGAGCGGCAGAAAGGCATACTTGCCGCCATCGTTGAGCTGGAGCTGCACCAGCGCATCTTTGAAACCGACTGGCGTATCCTGCCTGTTTCACAGCAATAAGGATTATGCGCCCTTCGAAAGGAAAAGATCGTGAACAACCCAATCGTCTTCATCCATGGATCAGGCGATAGCGCCCGCGTCTGGCGTCTACAACTCGAGTATTTTGGCAACGACCATGCATTTGCAATTGACTTACCGGGGCATGGACGAAGAGCCAATAGTTTGCCTGAAGAAGTCAGCGTAATGGACTATACCAGGTCAGCACACGAAATTATTTTCGACGAATTACAGCCCGATCACCCTATCATTGCGGGACACTCGCTGGGGGGAGCCATCGCGCTTGCAATGGGTCTGCAATGTGGGTCCAAACTGGGTGGGCTGATCTTGATCGGCACGGGGGCACGACTACGCGTTCATCCCGACCTGCTCAAAGGCGCAAAAGAGAGGCCGCAACAGGCGAACCTGCAATTACAACAACTGGCGATTGCCGCGACCACCAATCCGTCAATATTCGCCAGCCCGCCGGATGAGCAGGCAAAAACAGAGCCGAACATGCTCTACCGCGATCTTTCGGCATGCAACATATTTGACGTGATGCCGCGTCTGACCGAAATTCACCTCCCCACGCTGATTATTTGCGGGGACGACGATCGCTTAACGCCTGTCAAATACAGCGAATACCTGCATAGCCATATCGCCGGATCAACGCTGCGTATCATCCCCCAGGCAGGCCATTATGTCTTCCGCGAGCAACCGCAAGCTGTAAACAGCGCGATTGAGGAATGGATGCAGCGGGACTAGCGGTAGCTTGTTGGCTTGGGTATGCTCCGCATTGGCAAATTGACAAACTGCTGTGCCCCCTCGGCTTATATCAAACGTGTTACAAATTGCTTGACATCGAGCGCGCGTCAGGGTTATAATCGATTGCGTCCAGTGGACTTCTTGAGGCCTGGTAAGGGGAATCAAGAGGAGCTTTGGGATAAATAAAGGGGCAATAACCAGCGTTTGTCACTAGCCGGTGTAGCTCAGTTGGTACTTTTTATATAAACTATAATGTTCTTAAGCCGGTATAGCTCAGCGGTAGAGCAGCTGTTTCGTGGGTTGTTTTTGTAGAAGTTCCGTATTAAGAACAATTAGCCGGTGTAACTCAGCGGTAGAGTAGCGCATTCGTAATGCGCCTGTCGTCGGTTCGATTCCGACCACCGGCTCTTTTTTTATTCTTCTGGTAGTATCTCTTCCCAGCTGTCTGACTCATGTGTTTCTCGCCAATGCCGCTTTGCGTGACAATTCATACACACCACATCACACTTCTCGATCTCGTTTTGTAGCCGTTTGATGCTAGTGACTCGTAATAGATCGTCGGATATAGTAAATTCCTTGTTCTTGGGATTCCGATGGTGAAAACACAACACAGCAGGATGGTTCATACCACAATCTCTACATTTCAACCTACTTTTATATTTCCTAAACCATTCCAGAATCCCCCGTTGTCGCTGCTTTTTCCTCTCAATGACCCTCTCTTTATGTCTCTGGTACCAGCTTGCGTTATACTTTTTTGCATATTCTGCGCGTTTCTCTTTATCACTATATGGCATTTGTTGTTCCTCCTACGATTTACTCTACAGGTGGCAGCACTTCTAACCAGTCGTCAAAATCGTGTGCTTCTCTCCAATGACGTATAGCATGGCAGTTAGCACAAAGTATGTCGCACTTCTTCATCTCGTTCAGTATCTGTTTTATACTAGTAGCCCTGCCTACAAGGTGCGCCATATTAAAGCTTTTATCCGACCTGTCACGGTGATGGAAATGGAGACAGGCAGGATGGCTCTCACCACAATCTATACAACTGAGAGTACTCTTATATCTACGGAACCAGTCCCGTATCTCCTGATGGCGCTTCTTGGCAATTGCTATTCGCTTCTCTCGATGTCGTTGATACCAGCCTTTGTTGTACTCTCGATAGTAAGCTTTGCGTGTTTCATCGTTATCTCTGATAGGCATGTCGTTCTCCAAGCATTTACCTGCAAAACAGTGTGAGTTCTCTCAGGGAGAACTCACACAAACATCTTATTACTGAGCATCTCGTGCTTTAACAATATCCTGCTCGTACCGCTCTTGCCACTGACGATACTCAGCTTCCCATTGTTGGTACTCTTCTGGTGTAGCAGGAAATACTTGCTCGCTGAGATTGCCCAGTACACAGCCGATGCTGTAGTACCAGGAGTTCTCTTCATCGGGATAGCCCATCACGTCTTGGGCGATCTGGCAGAGTTCCTCAAGCAGCTCGCTATCCCTGTAGATGCGCTCATTCGGTGGTCTGCCCATCGAACAATCCCGCCGCCCGACGTAGTAGCCCTTTGCGGCGTCGGGAGGCGTGAAAGTGGCGAGGGCACGAACATCGGAACGAATCGCGCCGCCCTCCGGTGAGAGTAGACACCCGTGTAGTGCTCCGAGGTAGAAGCCAACGTGAAGCAGACGATCCTCATGCTGGCCGTCAAAGTAGCCCTTTGCGGCGTCTCGCTTGAGATTGGCAACCAGATGGGCGTCTGAGAATGGTTTGTCGCCCTTATAGTCACCGTAAAGCGACCAGTACAAACCATCCTGGTAGTGTTTGGCAAAGGTAGGATTCTTCATGTCGATCAAAGGCGTAAGGTGCAGGTTGTGCGCAATCTGTAATGGTGTCGCTGACATGGTAGTCATGTCCTTTCTCGTTGCGTATTTGACAGGTTCACACATACATGGCACAATGCACTACGAGAACGATGTTACGATTAGACAGTCGATGGCGTTCTCACTCGCTGGCCTGTCGCTTACCTCGAACTGAAGACAGAAAAATCTTCAGGATCACCCGCGCAGACTACGAGGCTTTTTTGCAGTCACGCAGACAAAAGCGGTAAGTGGTCAGAGGTTCGAGCCTTCCTTCGGCACCAGGGAACGCCTCAAGCCAGATCACAAGCTGCTTGAGGCTTTTTTGTTGAGCATTGATAGCAAAAGGAAACATCTCCTTTGCAAGGTACCGTTCGGAACCACATTCATCAAGGAAGACCAAATTGGCAACCCACTACAGCAAGTCTTCTCATATGGGCGATAAAGCTACAAATTTCATCAGGGAAATCTGTACCAACTCAGAAAAAGCGCTCTTTATAGATAGTTCAGAGAAAGATATAGGAATTGATGCACATCTGGATATCCTTTTTGAGAATGGCGAACCCACAGGCGCATTTGCTCTTATCCAATCTAAAGGTGGTTTGTCTCGCATTACAATATCAAAACGATCAAAATCAGAACAGTATAAAATCCAAGCCGACAAAAAGCATTTTGAAACGTGGTCCAGGTATAAAAATCCGGTCATAGGCATTGTTTATAACCCAAACCGCCACGATGCTCGATGGGTAAGCATTACGGAGCATCTTCAATCTCATCCGAACTGCATCGAAACCGGCCCCTATGTAATATATGCTCCTCAAGATCAGCCGTTTTCGCTTGAGGGATTTACTAAATTTCAAGATTACGTAATGGAACACCACAATCGGCTTGGCAATGACTCAGCCCAAATACTAATAGATCAGTATTTTTCAGGCGACACCGTTCAGAAATATGAATCTTTAGTCCAACTATTTAATTCGTACCGATGGACTTCTCTAAGCTGCTTCTTTTTCCATCAAGTATTGAGGATAGAAGAAGAGCCTGCTATCCTGCGTGAACTTATCTATATCATAGGAGCTTACCAGCATTTCGCTTATCACTTTACCGACACAATGCCCAATCACAGCGCTTCTCTGAAAAGCTTAGCCCAAAAATGCATTGCTGAATTTGGGAAAATAGAAGTTCTCAAGATGATGACTACTATTGATGAAGAACACGGACTCGCGGATTGGGATAGTATAGGATACAATATCGCAATGCAATTAAGGCCTATTCCTAATATAAAGGGAATTTTACGCCAAATAGCAGGAGACAGCTTTCTCGAACCTGAAATGAGAGGGTACGCAATACTAATACTGGCAGCTTTTCTTGATTATTCTGATAGATCATTCTATCAGTCCTTACTACAAAATGAAATCGATAGTTTCGTCATTGAAACACTTCATTGGGCTCTAGAGAGGGGAATTGAAAACAGTGAAGATGAACACGAGTCTATTCCAAATTTAGTATCTCACAATGTCAGATCCGGTGAAATAATACAATTTCTCCTCTTTTAAAACTATTTTGTACCGCTTTGTTTTACAACTCCTACGCTCAAAAAGTTTACAGGAGACGACGATGAACAATGCATGCCAAATCCGATTACCGGCTCTTATTTATTCAGGGCCTAATATCTCCTCCCAACTATCGGTCTCATGAGTCTCTCTCCAATGCCGCTTTGCATGGCAATTGGCACAAAGCACGTCACATTTTTTGATTTCATTGGTGATCTGCTTGAGGCTGCTGGCGCGTGAGACAAGGGCGGATACAGCCATCTTTTTCTCCGCTTTATTCCGGTGGTGAAACTGGAGCACTGCCGGATGACTTATCCCACAGTCCGCACAATGAAGAGTGCTTTTGTATCGCCTGAACCAATTGAGGATTTCTAGCTTGTCCTGCTCCCGCCTTGCAGCGAATTTCTCTTTATGCTGCTGATACCAGCCCCTCTGGTACTCGCGCTGATGTTCCATCTTTCGCTCTTTGTCTCTATATGGCATATATATCCTCCTGATGATACTTGTACGTCTCATTAGCTCTGTTTATTGTGGCAAGACCTCTGTCCAATCGTCGAACTCATGCGTCTCTCTCCAATGACGTATTGCATGGCAATTGGCACAGAGAACATCGCATTTCTTGATTTCATTAACAATTTGCCTAAGACTATTAGCCCGCGAAACAACGGTTGCTATAGTAAATTTTTTATCCTCACCTTTTCTGTGGTGAAAGTGTAAACATGCTGGATGGTTTTCACCGCAGTCTATACAGTAGAGCGTGCTTTTGTATCTCCTAAACCACTCTATTATTTCCTGGTGACGCTCCCTGCGTTTCTCTAATATCTTCTCTCGATGTCGCTGGTACCAACCCTTGTTGTACTCCTGATAGTAAGCTTTGCGTGTTTCATCGTTATCCCTAATAGGCATGTCGTTCTCCTACGGTCTACTATGAGGAACGGTGTGGGAATTCTCTACATCGAGAGAAAACCCACACCAAACGTACACTAAAGCATGATTAGGCTGTGTAAGCATCGAACAAACGTGAGTGTGTTTCTACGACCTGCTGCGAAGAACGTGCTGCGTCACTTTGTCCAATGCGTTCCAAGCAGAGCGGGTAGTCGTCAAACACATGATAGCTGTGCACTGGACGCTCCGCGAGATCAAAGACCTCGGCATGGCACACCGACGACCAGCCTAATGCTTTTAAGCACTCCTTGACTGCTTCTTCTTCCTTTGCAGCATACACCTGACGAGAGGCATCAGCGGGGTGGTCATACCAGCGGTAGCCATTCTGTACTTGCTCATGCCAGAGATTGACGCTGTAGTGGTTCATGGCTTGCATCGCTTTACTCCTTAGGTTGATAACTGGGCTTTCATAGAGGCATTAGAGACAACTACCTACACGCTAGTGACAAAACCAATTGTTTTATAGCCCAAAATATACCTTTTGATGGTACCTATATGGGCTTTATAACGAATTATACATAATTATACGTCCAAAAGTCAATGATATAGGATGATAGATAATATAACGTACAAACACATATATTAGTTCAAGATAACGCACGATACGTACACAGGCTTACGGTGATTGACGTAAGGATATGAAACGTCTATAATCCAAAGACAGTACAGATATGGGAGAGGATTATGACCGATGATACTGAAGAATGGCTAACGGTGGAAGAGGTCGCTAAGAAGCTCAAGGTCCACGTCTCTCGCGTGCGCCGATGGATAAGAGAAGGTTCGCTCATAGCAGCAGACTTTGGAAGAGACTACCGCATACATAGAGATGACTACAATAATTTTGTGCAATCGCGTAAGACCAGGGGTAGCAGAGACCAAGAGGAAGCGACTTGAGGCGATAAAGATGATAGAAGACAACGGCGAAACAATATGTGTCGAGTCCCCTCACCGGCTCTTTATATTTCATAATCTTGTGCCCATTTCACGCCTTTTTGCTGATTATTCTTCGTTTCATGCAGGCGCAATCTTGCTTTAGACCCTATAGGTACATCATCCACAGGCACTAAGTACACTTTCCCCGTATCAGGAGAGTAGACCCCAAAGTAATCGGCTTCTCCCTTATAGCCTTTCCTTATATGCGGCTTCCCTCCAACTCTAGCATAGGTGATAGCCGTGTTGAACTCTAGACACCCCCACTCCTCAACGTACCGTGCTGTTTTACATTGAATGCGTATGAGCTTCCCATCGTCGTCGATGGCAATATCGTAGCGATGGTCATGTCCCCAGGGAATGAGACATTCATATCCAAGTTGAACAAACCTTGCCAGAATCACGCTCTCGGTAATCTCGCCCTTTCTTGATGTGTTTTTCGGCTTACCAAATAGCGGCATATCGTCCTACTCTTCCTGCACTTGATGGCGTAGTCGTGCTAAACATATGAGAGGAGGGGCTTCCCTGAAAGATAGCCTCTTCTCACTTATTCTTCCATAATTTCCAATCTCGGTAACGAGCCGCTCATGTGCCCAGGGAACACTCCCAGATACTCTTCGAGATACTCGATCGCCTCCTCGCCAAAACGATAGTGCCCTGTCCTGGCATCAGGCACCGCTATCTGATGCAACAATTCCCCTGCTGAAAGTTTCGTCGCGCGTTGTGGCTCTTCCTCGTTATCCGGACTGAATACGATGCTGCCCCACTGAACTGTGTTCGCTTGTAGCCCTGTCGCTATGCATCTAAGCCCTTTCTGGCATAACCAATCCCTAAACGTGGTAAAATAGGGAAAACCTGAGAGGCGAGGCGCAATGAGCGACGATAAAATGCTGACTGTTCAGCAAGTAGCAGATCAAATACAGGTCAACCCCGAAACAGTTAGACGCCCTAGACATTGGCGGCGAATATCGTATTTCTCGTGCTGATCTTGATGACTTCATTCAGCGCAGGAAAACTGGCAGAAAGAGGAAGAAAGATTAAGGCTATTGGATGGGTTAAAGCAAGTGCCGTCCGTTCGAGTCCCCTCGCCGGCTCTTTATGGCCTATTAGGTCCACTGATGAAATCGACAACGCGAAGCTCTCAATCGGCTTCACATCGGGGTAACTGAACTGATGGATCAGAAGGAAGGGGCTATGCCTGTCCATTTAGCTCAGCTGAGGAAGAACAGGCATGATACGTTCTTCTCAACACTACTGCAATAACTGCGGTGCGGCCTACCAGGGCCAGGCAGAGCGCTGCTTCGTCTGTGAAGCACCTTTGCATGCCCCTTCGAGGGAGCTATTGCTCAAAGGGCGTTACCGAATTCTTTTCCTGGTGGGGCAGGGCGGCTTTGGAGCTGTCTACAAGGTAGAAGATACCCAGAGTGGAAATCGTCCCCTCGCTATGAAGGAGATCAATTTGAGTGCTCTTACCGCCCAGGAGGCGATTGAAGCTACCGGTGCATTCAACCGTGAAGTGCATTTGTTATCTGACCTGACACACCCCAACCTGACACGTATATACGACCACTTCACTGGGAGAGAGCATTGGTATCTCGTGATGGACTACATCGAGGGTGAAACACTGGAGCAGCACCTGAAAAGAACACGGAGTGGTCGCCTGCCGCTACGAGAAGTCCTCGATATTGGTATCCAGCTCTGTGCAGTGCTTGACTACCTCCATACCCGTGAGCCGTCCATCATCTTCCGCGACCTCAAACCAGCCAATGTAATGCGAACTTCTGCCGGTCATCTCTACCTTATTGACTTTGGCATTGCCCGTCACTTTAAACCGGGCCAGCCCAGGGATACTATCCCTCTTGGCTCCCCAGGCTATGCCGCCCCAGAGCAATACGGCAGAGCGCAGACAACTCCTCGGGCAGACATCTACAGCCTGGGGGCACTCCTTCACCAACTGCTGACAGGGAACGACCCCGCGCAGAATCCTTTTCGCTTCGAACCAGCACCGCTGCAAGGTCAAGCGATTCCTCGTCGGCTGCAGTCATTGGTGTTGCAGATGGTCGAAGTGGATGTCAACGACAGGCCGTCCAGTATGGTGGTCGTCAAGCAAGCATTAGAGCAGATTGTTGCTGCCTCACGACCAGTAGGGACTCTCCTCTCTACTTGCAACCACTACAGGCTCGTACTGACTCTGGCGTGGTCACCAGATGGCACCTATATCGTCTCTGGTACCGCTAATAACGTCCTCCATGTATGGAATGCGACTACGGGTCGCCATATGTGCTCCTATCCCGATCCTTTCAAAACATATGCATGGGCATCTTCGCTAGCGTGGTCACCCGACGGTACTTATATTGCTTGGGGAAGCGATGATAGGACGGTGCAGATATGGCAGGTGGAAAACGATGCCTCTATCACGATGAAGCAAAAGTTTACCTATCGGGGTCATGCCAACTGGGTCAATGCTGTGGCATGGGCACCGGACGGCAGGCGCATTGCTTCTGGAAGCGACGATAAAACTGTGCAAGTATGGCAGATGGGCGCTACGGCTGCAGGTGCTGAGATCGAGACCTATCGCGGTCATTCCCTTTGGGTGGGGGCTTTAGCCTGGTCGCCCGACGGCAACTACATTGCTTCTGGTGGGAATGACGCAACCATCCATATCCGGGATGTTGCCAGGAAGGAGACGGCTCGCATCTATCGCGATCATCCCTTTGGAGTCACTGCCCTGGCCTGGTCGCCTGATGGAACGCGTATTGCCTCTTGTTCCTGGGGAGATAACATCATCCGACTTTGGGATGTAGTCACCGGAAACACACTGTTCACCTATCATGGTCATTCCGCTTGCGTCAATGCCGTCGCATGGTCCCCTGATGGCACGCACATTGCTTCTGGGGGTAGTGATAAGACGGTGCAGGTGTGGGATGCCGTCACAGGCTGCACCATATTTATCTATCGTGAACATTTCGGTTGCATATGCTCTGTCGCATGGTCGCCCGATGGGACACGGATTGCCTCGGCAGGCAACGACGGAACAGTGCAGATCTGGCAGGCCCCTCTTCACCACGCTGTGTACTGAAGCTGCCAAGACTCCTACACCCTATCGGGACTTTGCTCTCCGGTGCCCTTTACGGGATCACAGCGCTCTCTGCCACGAGCGTCTGGGCAGTGGAACGGCACCCAGTGGGCGCGCTTATCCAGCCCGAAAGTGGGCACCTCCAACAACACGTTCCAGGCAGCCGTGGCCATCCCGACCACTAGTGATGTCTGGACTGTCGGAAGTACTATGAAGCCACCTCCCCGTATCAGTCTCAGACGCTCGTAGAGCAGTGCCAGGCGTGCTAGCCCCGCCAATCTAGGTCATGGCATAGATTGGCGGGAAGTGAGCCTTTCCAGTCTCAT
>WNFM01312808.1_pt3 | contig 11012 bp, 7 predicted proteins | sample 5400271 | NCBI WGS metagenome assembly WNFM01 (sample SAMN13153352, study PRJNA577476) | soil metagenome | isolation source: 60 cm saprolite on Douglas fir-dominated hillslope | place: USA:California | collected 2013-09-17 | reverse complement strand
GCGTTCCTGGCCGGCGTGCTCGTCTTCACGGCCGCGTCCGCGCTCTGCGCTGCCGCGACGAGCGTCGGCCTGCTCGTCGCCGCGCGCGCCCTCCAGGGCGTCGGCGCGGCCGTGATGATCCCGAGCTCGCTCGGCCTCCTGCTCGCCGCCTTCCCACCCGAGAGCCGCGCCGGCGCGGTGCGCGCCTGGGCTGCCGTCACCGGCGCCTCAGCGGCGCTCGGGCCGGTCGCCGGCGGCCTGCTCGTCCAGGCGAGCTGGCGCTGGGTCTTCATCGTCAACGTCCCGATCGGGATCGGCGCGCTCATCGCCGGCCGCCGCCTTCTGCCAGCGCCTGCGCCGGAGCGCGGGCCGCTGCCCGACCTGCTCGGAGCTGCCTGGCTCGCCGGCGCGATCGGCGCGCTCTCGCTCGCACTTGTCAAGGGGCAGGAGTGGGGTTGGGACAAAGGCCGGGTCGTGGGCGCGCTCGTCCTCTTCGTCCTCTTCGGCATCGCGTTCGTGGTCCGGTCGCGCAACCACGACAGCCCCGTCGTCGAGCTGTCGCTCCTGCGGATCCGCCGCTTCGCATTGCCGACGGCGGCGACGCTCCTCTACAGCGCCGGCTTCGCGGGAATGCTCCTCTCGTCGATCCTCTGGACGCAGACCGCCTGGGGCTGGTCGCCGCTTCGCGCCGGTCTGCTCTTCGCGCCGGGGCCGCTGATGGTGCCCCTCTCGGCGATCGTCGGCGGCCGGATCATCGCGCGGATCGGTGCCGGCGCCACCGCCGCGATCGGCTGCGTCTCCTTCGCCGTCGGCCTGCTCAGCTGGGTCGACCGGATCTCACTTGCGCCTCACTGGGCGGGGGCGATGCTTCCGGGCTCGCTGCTCGTGGGCATCGGCGTCGGCCTGACGCTGCCCACGCTCGTCGCGGTCGCGTCGACGTCGCTGCCGCCGGAGCGCTTCGCGACCGGCTCCGGCGTGATCACGATGGCGAGGCAGGTCGGGTTCACGCTCGGCGTCTCCGTCCTCGTCGCAGTCATCGGCAGCCCGGCCACGGGCGCAGCGCGTCTGCACGCCTTCCGGTCGGGCTGGATCGTGGCTGCGGGCGCCGCGCTCGCCGCCGCGCCGCTCGCGCTCCTGCTCGTCAACCGCCGCGCGCGGCCCATCCCCGTGGCCGACGAGCTCTTCGAGGCAGAGGCGGCCTGACGTCTATCGTGCCGCCATGCTGAACCGCACCTACGACACCCAGAACTGTTCGGTCGCGCGCGCGCTCGAGGTAGTCGGCGAGCGCTGGTCGCTGCTGCTCGTGCGCGACCTGATGCTCGGCTTCCACCGCTTCGACGAGCTGCAGGAGCGGCTCGGGATCGCGCGCAACGTCCTCGCTTCGCGGCTCGAGCGCTTGACCGACGAGGGAGTCGTCGAGCGGCACCTCTACCAGGAGCACCCTCCGCGCCACGAGTACCGGCTGACCGAGAAGGGGCTCGATCTCTGGCCCGTCATCGTCGGCCTGCTCTCCTGGGGCGACCGCTACCTCGTGGACGAGCCTCCGGTCGTGCTCGAGCATCGCGGCTGCGGCGGGCAGATCAACGACCGCCGCATCTGCGAGGCCTGCGGTGCCGAGGTGACAGTGCACGACGCGGTCGCGCGGCGCGGCCCGGGAGCGCGCGCTGCCGGTCTCGTCCCAGCCGCCCGCGCGGATTAGGGGGCAGCCCGGTCGGGCCGCCCCCCGCTTCCTCACGGTGTCGCGGTCGCGAAGTCGATCTCGAGGTTGTACGGCTGCGGATCGGCGACGCCCGTCCACGTCATCGCGGCGAACGCGTTCGTCGACGCGATGCCGTTGTAGTCGCCGATGAACGGGCGGAAGCCCGGGCCGGCCGGCACGCCCCATTGCGACGGGTCGTAGCCGGCGGTCGTGACGCGCGCCTGCCGCCAGGTGTGCCCGCCGTCGGCGCTCGTGGCATACGTCAGGTCGACGAGCTGGTTGCTCGAATAGCCGCGATCCCAGAACGACGCGTCGAGCCGCCCGTTCGGCGCGGCCGACAGCTCGCCCATGAACCGGTCGCCGAACCCGGCCGGCAGCATGGTCGAGAAGTCGAGCGTGAGGTCCGGCCGGACGGAGTAGAGGTACATCTGGGCGTAGGGGCCGCCGCGGATGTCCGCCGTGAGCACGTCGAGCCGGTTCCGCACCGGGTCGAAGGCCGGGGCCGGATACGAACCGCCTGCCCTGAAGGCCCCGCCGGTGATGTTGAAGCAGTACGGCGGGAAGACGCAGACGGGGTTCGTGAGCGCCGCGAACTGCACGGGCGCCGACCAGCCGAGGCCGCCGTTCGTCGACTTCGACACGTAGAGCACCGTGCCCTTGCCGCCTTGTACGCCGTTGTCGAAGACGAGATACGCGTTTCCCGACGGGTCGGTCACGACGCGCTGGTCCTGGTTGTTTCGCACGTTCCCCGCGGTGATCTTGCTCAGCGTCCACGTGCCGCCCTGGTCATGTGAGACCGCGACGTACACGGGCGAGTGCGTGTTGCCGCTGAATTCGGCCCACGTGAGGTACACGTAGCCCGTGATCGGATCGACGTAGATGTTCTCGTGATCCGGGAACTTCCCATTCGATCCGTTGGTCGTGCCGTTGCCGCTGAACGCGGACACCTGCACGAGACCGGTCTTCTGCCACGTGAAGCCGCCGTCGTACGAGCGGTTCAGGAGCAGCGCGATGTCGAACGGCGAGGTGAAGTCGAACGCCTGGCAGACGTAATACGCGACCTTCCCGTCCGGGCTGAACGCGATCGTCGGATCGCCACCCGCGTCGTATGCCCCGGTGCCCGCGACATTCGGATCGTTCGTGAACGACGTGATCCCCGGCAGGAAGCCGTCGGGCAGCGTCGGCGTCCAGCTCGCGCCGCCGTCGGCGGTGGTGTTGACGGCGCAGCCGTCGTTGTAGTTCCAGTCGTTCGCGCCGGTGATCATGTTCGACGGGTTCGCCGGGTTGATCGCGATCGGCGTCTCGTTCTGGGACAACTGATCGCGACTGACGTCGACGACCCGCGAGATTCCTATCCGGCCCCCCGCGGTCGCAGCCGGTGTCGCGGCGATGCCTGCCACCGCAAGTGCGGCGAACCCAACGCGAATCGTGCGCCTCACAACTCCACCTCTTTCTCCCCAAGAAGACTCGTCGGCGGACGCGAGCCTATAACGCGACGCGGAATAGCCGCCTGCCGGCGCTCGTTTATTTGAGTGAGCAAGTAATCGAGAAAGGGATCCCAATGCAGAAGACGATTCAGCCGGAGCTGCACGCGACGACGGTCGTGTGCGCGGCGTGCGGTACGACGTATGCGTTGCGCTCGACCGCGGGCGACCTGACGGTCGACGTGTGCGCGCATTGCCATCCGGCGTACACGGGCGTCGAGCGGGCCGTCACGGCCGGCAGCCGCGTCGAGCGCTTCGAGCGCCGGCGCGCGCGTGCTGCTGCTTGACACGGGCCGCGTGGCGTGAGAGATTGCCCTCGCCAAGTCCCTGTGGGCCCTCGGGTTCACGGGGACTAGGCATTTTGGGGGCCGTTTTCGCGGCTGCGAGGCACTCGCCGATCACGCCCGGATCGACGAACGTCATTGTGTGAGAGCCTCTAACAGGTGGGCTGCGTCGGATCGCAGAACGGATCGTTGATCCCCAGGTCATGCTCGGTCTGGGAGATCTCCGATGTCGCGATCGGCGAGCGCACGACGGCGGGATCGTTCGCGGAGTCGCCGCGGACGGCGTCGGCCCACGCCGCGTCGCTCCACGCCGCGTCGCTCCAGGCGTCGCTCCAGGCCGCGTCGCTCCACGCGGCGCTGGCCCAGGCGGCGCTGCTCCAGGCCGCGCTGGCCCACGCTGCGTCGCTCCAGGCGGCGTCGCTCCACGCCGCGTCGCTCCAGGCGGCGTCGCTCCACGCGGCGTTCGCCAGGGCGGCCGACTGCCACGCCGCGCTGTCGAAGACCGGCGCGCCGTTCGCGTCCGTCGTCACGTACTGGTCGAGCCCCGCGTTCGGGTTCGGCGGCGTCTGCACCATCCGCGCGAGCGGCACGTTCAGCTCGCCGACGCCGAGTGAGCCCGGCGTCGCCGCGGGCACACTGCGCGCGGACACCATCAGCGCGCCCTTGACCTGGTCCGGCGTCCAGTCCGGGTGCTGGGCGAGGATCAGCGCGGCCGTGCCGGCCACCGCCGGAGCCGAGAACGACGTTCCACTGAGCTGCATGTACCCCGGCGAGACGATGTGGTCCGGCCGCTCCGTTGCCAGCGTGGCGCCGTCGGGCACCGGCCCGATCATGTAGCGGCCCGGCGCGGAGAGGTCGGGCTTCGCGAAGCCGTCGACCGTGTAGCCCCACGCCGACCACGGCGCGGCGACGTCGTCGGCAGCGCTCAGCGTGTTCATGATGTCGGCCGCGCCGACGGTGATCACGAACGGGTCGTTTGCGGGAGCGAACGGCACGTCACTGCGCTGGCCGTCGAGGGCGTAGTTGCCGGCCGCAGCGACGACGGTGACGCCGTTCAGCCACAACCGCTCGACCGCCCGGTCGATCGGATCGAAGAAGATGCTCGCCGGGTTCGACGAGTGCAGCGAGAAGTTCGCGACCTTGATGTTGTACTGGCTCTTGTTCGCGAGGATCCAGTCGCAGGCGGCGACGACGTCGGCGACGGTCGCCATGCCCGCGTCGCCCATCACGTCGACCGAGAGCAGGTTCGCCGACGGGGCGACTCCCGCCCGGCCGGTGGCCGCGCCCGCGGCGATGCCGGCCACGAAGGTGCCGTGCCCGTACGTGTCGCCGGGTCCGTTCGCGGTGCTCGCGAGCGAGACCTGGCCGAGCACGCGGTTGCCGAAGTCGGCGGTGCGGGTCGCATCGATGCCGGAGTCGACGATCGCGATCGTCGGCGTCTGCAGCGACAGCGCCTGGCCCGTCCAGTCGACGGCAGCACCGGTCGACCAGCCCCACTTCTCGCTGTTGGAGACGGGCAGGTTGACCGCGCTCGACCGCACGGTGTCGTTCGGCACGATCGACGTCACGGCCTTGCTCGTGCCGAGCGCGAGGATCTGCCAGCCGGTCAGCGACACGCGCGCGCCGTCGATCGAGACGAACTGGCGCTTGACCTGGTTCGTGGCGATGGAGTACCCGTTCGCCGACGAGTCCTTGAACGCCTGCGCGAGGAAATTGGCAGCCTTCTCCTGGCGGCCGCCCTGGAGGATGACGTCGAACGACTGCGCCGGGTCCTGCTGGGCCGCGCTGAGCAGCGCGTCCGGGATGTAGGCGCGCAGATGCGACGTCAGCGCCTTCACGAGTCCGGCCGGCGGCGAAGCAGAGGAAGGAGCAGGCGACCCGGCGGCGCCCGATGCGGCGACGAGCACACAGGCGACGGTTGCGGCGAGCGCGCCGACGCGGCGTCCACCGCGGCCCCAGAGGGCGTTGCCACGATTCTCGCTGGTCGGCCGAACGTAACCCGGCATGTCGTCTCTCCCCTACCGCAAGGACACGGTGCAGCCGGTTGAACCTAGGACTTCCTGAGCGGGCGGCCCTCCCCCCAAAAGGGGAGTTGGCGCGATTTCCCCCGTTCGAGGCATGCAGGCCTGCCCCGTTCGCGCGGCGTTACAGCACGAGCTCGGCGAGCACGTGCAGCGCCTCCGGCTGCGGCGAGCCGACGACGAGTGTCGTCACGGGCGTCTCGCGCCACGCCTCGAGCCGGTCGCGGATGCGCTCCTTCGGGCCGACGAGGGCGAGCGCGTCGACGAGCTCGTCCGGCACGGCGGCGATCGCCTCGCGCTGGCTCCCGCCGAGGTAGAGCTCCTGAATCCGCTCGGCCTCGGCCTCCCAGCCGTAGCGCCGCATGAGGGAGTTGTAGAAGTTCTGGCCCTTCGCGCCCATGCCGCCGACGTAGAGCGCGAAGTACGGCTTCAGCGCGTCGCGTAGCGCCTGCACGTCGTCGCCCACGAGCACGTGCACCGTTGCAGCGATCTCGAAGTTCTCGGGGGCGCCGGCGATACTCGCGCCGAACGCGTCGTCGAAGCGCTCGGGGTGGACGAAGATCGGCAGCCAGCCGTCCGCGATCTCCGCGGCGAGCGCGACGTTCTTGGGCCCGATTGCGGCGAGGTAGATCGGGACCTCGGCGCGGAGGGGGCGCAGCATCAGCTTGAGCGGCTTGCCGAGCCCGGTGGCGCCCGGACCGTCGTACGGGATCGAGTAGTGCTCACCGTGGTGCTCGACGACCTCTCGCCGGAGCGCAGCTCGCACGATCTCGATGTATTCGCGCGTCTTACCGAGCGGTTTGCCCCACGGCTGGCCGTGCCAGCCCTCGACGACCTGCGGGCCGGAGGTGCCGAGCCCGAGGATGAAGCGCCCGCCCGACATCAGGTCGAGCGTCGCCGCCGTCATCGCCGCGTTCGCCGGAGTCCGGCCCGGGATCTGCATGATCGCCGCGCCGATCTTGATCCGGGTCGTCGACGCTCCGAGCCAGGCGAGGACGCTGACGGCGTCGGTGCCCCAGGCCTCCGCGGCCCACACGGAGTCGTAGCCGAGGCTCTCCGCCTGCTGCACGAACGGCACGAGGTCCGCGGGGTTCGTGCCGGGCGGCGCGTAGCCCAAGTTGACGCCGAGCTTCACAACGCGATCCTATGCGGATACTGTTTCGCGCCCGTGTCGCACCCCGAGCTCGCAGCGGAACAGGCCTACGTCGACCACGCGTACGTGTGCCTCGAGAAGATGCGCGAGACGCTCGGTCGCACGCAGAACGCGATGGCCACGGAGTTCGCCGCGCTCGCGATGGAGGCGTGGGCGAAGCGGCGCGCGCGCACGTTCCAGGACGCGGAACAGGGGCTGTGCTTCGGCCGGCTGATGCTCGACGGGTTGCAGAAGCCGCTCTACGTCGGCCGCCGCTGGGTGCATGACGACGAGCGCGAGCCGCTCGTCGTCAACTGGCAGGCGCCCGCGGCACGCCCGTTCTACACGGCGACGCCGGCCGATCCGCAGCGCGTCACGCAACGCCGCCGCTACCGGACCGACAAGCGGCGGATCGTCGACATCTCGGACGAGTCGCTCGACGGGAAGGTTTTAGAAAACACAGTCGTCTCCGACTTCCTGCTCGAAGAGCTCGAGCGGCGGCGCGAAGGCCGCATGCGCGACATCGTCGCGACCATCCAATCCGACCAGTACCGCCTCATCACCGCAGAGCCGGAGGGCGCGCTCGTCGTCCAGGGAGGCCCCGGCACCGGAAAGACGGCGGTGGGGCTGCACCGCGCTTCGTGGCTGCTCTACACGCATCGTGAGCAGCTGCGCCGTGTGCTCGTCGTCGGGCCGAACCCGACGTTCATGGACTACGTCTCCCACGTGCTGCCGGCGCTCGGCGAGGACGCGGTGGAGCAGCGCGCGGTCTCCGAGCTGCTCGACGGGGCGGTCGTGGAGCGGGAGGACGCACCCGACGTCGCGCGGCTGAAGGCGGACACGCGGCTCGGCGAGGTGGTGCAGCGCGCCGTCGAGTCGGCCGTGCAGCCGGCGGCGGAGGAGCTCGTGCTCTACGTCGACGGCGTCTTCGTGTCGGTGCGCGAGCGCGACGTCGCGGCGCTGCTCGACGATGCGCTCGATTCGGGCCTCGCGCTCGCGGCAGCACGCGACCGGTTCCGTATGGCGCTGCTCCGCCGCTTCTACGAGCGCTACGGCGAGGCGCTCGGGCCGCGCGCGCTCCTCAGCTTCGACGAGCTCGAGCGCGCGCTGCGCAAGGACGGGTTCCTCGTCAAGTACCTCGACCGCGTTCTCCCGCCGGTGCGGGCGGACAAGCTCGTCGCACGGCTGCTCACCTCGGCGGCCGCGCTCGCGGAGGTCGCCGACGGGATTCTCGAGCCCGCGGAGCAGAAGCTGCTGCTGCGGGATCGTCCGCGCCGCGCGGCCGACCTGCAGTGGAGCGAGCACGACCTGCCGCTGATCGACGTCGCGCGTGCGCTCGTCGACGGCCCGCCGCGCGCATTCGGCCACGTGATCGTCGACGAGGCGCAGGACCTTTCGCCGATGCAGCTGCGCACGATCTCGCGGCGCGCACTCGACGGGTCGTTGACGATCCTCGGCGACGTCGCGCAGGCGACCGGCCCCGTCGTCTACCGGCGCTGGCAGGAGCTCGAGCCGTACCTCCCTCCGGAGCTCGCGGTGACGATCGAGGAGCTCCGGCACGCGTACCGCGTTCCGGCGGAGATCATGGAGCTCGCGCTGCCGCTGCTCGCCCGGATCGCGCCCGACGTCGAGCCGCCGCTCGCGTACCGCCAGGGCGGCGCGCTGCCCCGGCTCGTGCGGGTCGCTGCAGACGACCTGCTGCCGGCGGCGATGCGCGAGGCGGCCTCGCTCGCGGAGCTCGACGGCCTGCTCGCGGTGATCACCCCGCGCTCGCTCGCGGTGGACGCGGACTTCGGAGATGCGCTCGACGAGGCGTCGGTGTCGGTGCTGACGCCGCGCCAGGCGAAGGGCCTCGAGTTCGACCACGTCGTCGTCGTCGAGCCGGCCGCGATCGCCGAGGACGGCGAGCAGGGCCTGCGCGAGCTGTACGTCGCGCTGACGCGTCCGACGAAGACGCTCGTCGTCGTGCACGCGCGTCCACTACCCGAGGGTCTCGGCACGACATAGTCGCCGCGGGTTGCCCGACCGTCTCCGTCTCCTCTGGCTCAGCTTCCTGCTGCTCTTCGTCGAGCTGGCGCTGATCCGCTGGACCGGCTCGAACGTCGTCTACCTCTCGTACTTCTCGAACTTCGTGCTGCTCGGCAGCTTCCTCGGCATCGGCATCGGCTTCCTGCGCGCGCACAGCCGGTTCCGGCTCTTCCCATGGGCGCCGGTCGCGCTCGGGCTGCTCATCGCGTTCGTGCACCACTACCACGTCGAGATCGACCGCCGCGGCAGCCAGCTCATCTACTTCGGCTCGTTCACGCGCACGGGTCTGCCGCTGTGGATCACCCTGCCGGTCGTCTTCCTCTGCACGGCGGCGATCATGGCGCTGATCGCACAGGAAGCGGGCCGCGTCTTTGCGCGCTTCGAGCCGCTCGAGGCGTACCGGCTCGACATCGCGGGCTCGATCCTCGGCATCGCCGCGTTCTCGCTCCTCTCGTTGCTGGAGCTGCCGCCGCTCGCGTGGGGGATCGTCGTCACGGCCTCGTTCCTCGTGCTGCTGCCGCGCACACGCGTGGCTGTGGTCTCGGTGCTCGCGCTCGGGGTGCTGATCGGCACGCTCGCTGCCGAGTCGCGCACCCCGTTCACGAGCTGGTCGCCGTACTACAAGATCGTGACGGCGAATCAGGGCGACCGCTGGGACGTCTCGGTCAACGGGATCCCGCACCAGGAGATCTCCTCCGCCGCCTACCGGAAGCGAACCGAGCCGACGTACTACGAGCCGTACGCGCGGATCGGAGGCCGCGCGCCGGGCAACGTGCTGATCGTCGGCGCGGGAACCGGCACCGACGTCGCGATCGCGCTCGCGCACGGCGCGACGCACGTCGACGCCGTCGAGATCGATCCGCGCCTGCACCAGCTCGGCGTCGAGCTGCAGCCGGATCACGCGTACCAGGATCCGCGCGTGACGGCGCACATCACCGACGGCCGCGCGTTCCTCGAACGGACGCGCAAGAAGTTCGACCTGATCATCTTCGCGCTGCCCGACTCGCTGACGCTCGTCTCTGGCCAGTCGTCGCTGCGGCTCGAGAGCTATCTGTTCACGCTCGAGTCGATGCGCACCGTACGCGCGCATCTCGCGCCCGGCGGTGCATTCGCGATGTACAACTATTACCGCGAGCAATGGCTCGTCGACCGGCTTGCAGGCACGTTACGGGACGTCTACGGCAAGCCGCCCTGCATCGACCAGGTACAGGGCACGGCCCACTTCGCCGCGCTCACGGACGGGAACGTGACCTGCGCGACGACGTGGAGTCCCGACGGCCGGGTCGTTCCCGCTCCGGCGCGCGACGACTACCCGTTCCTCTACCTGCGTACGAGGTCGATCCCGTCGTTCTACCTGCTCACGCTCGTGCTGATCCTCGCGGCGGCGCTCATCGGCGTGCGCGCGGCCGGCGGGCCGTTCCGGCAGATGGCGGGCTACGTCGACCTCTTCTTCATGGGCACGGCGTTCCTTCTGCTGGAGACGAAGAACGTCGTGCAGTTCGCGCTCCTCTTCGGCACGACGTGGTTCGTCAACGCGCTCGTTTTCGGTGGGATCCTCCTCACAGTGCTCGCAGCCATCGAGGTCGCACGGCGTGTGCGACCGCCGCGCCGGGGCGTGCTCTACACCGCGGTGTTCGCGTCGCTCGCAGTTGCGTGGGTCGTGCCGCAGCACGACTTGCTGAGCCTCTCGTGGGGACTGCGACTGCCGGCCGCGGTCGCGCTCGCCTTCGCACCGATCTTCTGCGCGAACCTGCTTTTCGCGGAGCGGTTCAAGGACGTGGGCGCGTCGACGGTCGCGTTCGGCGCGAACCTGCTCGGCGCGATGCTCGGCGGAGTCCTCGAGTACGCAGCGCTCCTCGTCGGCTACCGAGCTCTCCTGCTCGTCGCCGCCGGGTTGTACCTGTGCGCGTTTGCGTTCGGACGCGGACGGTTGCGCGTCGCCGCTGCCGCACCGTCCTCGGTCTGACCGGTAGCGTCGCGGCATGCGCACCCGAACGCTTGGTGACGGCGGGCCCGAGGTCACGGTCGTCGGGCTCGGCACGAACAACTTCGGCGGCCGGATCGACCTGCAGCAGACGCACGCGGTGATCGACGCGGCGCTCGACGAAGGAATCACCCTCTTCGACACGGCGAACATCTACTCGCAGGGCGCGAGCGAGTCGTTCATCGGCGAGGTGCTGGAGGGACGGCGCGAGCGCGTTCTGCTCGCGACGAAGTTCGGCCTGCCGATGAACGGCGAGCCCGAGCTGCCGCGCGGGTCGCGCGACTACATCCGGTGGTCCGTCGAGGGGTCGCTGCAGCGTCTGCGCACCGATGTGATCGACCTGTACCAGATCCACACGCCCGATCCGGAGACACCGATCGCGGAGACGCTCGGCGCGCTCA
>WNFM01166530.1_pt2 | contig 11013 bp, 8 predicted proteins | sample 5400271 | NCBI WGS metagenome assembly WNFM01 (sample SAMN13153352, study PRJNA577476) | soil metagenome | isolation source: 60 cm saprolite on Douglas fir-dominated hillslope | place: USA:California | collected 2013-09-17 | reverse complement strand
TGCGTAGCCTCGATCAAGAATTCTTCACCCTCACCCTGGACACGATCCAGCCAGTCACGGCTGTGACCATAGTTGACCCAGGTACGTTTCATGTTGACTGCGGAGGCGGCTTCTACCATTTTGCTACCGTCTGCCGTACCGAAATACCACATCGAGTCTACATCGTCGTGCTCTGCTAATACCTTCGTCAACGTATCGCGTTTCCCCGTGACCACGTTGATCATGCCTGCCGGGACATCGGATGTTTCCAGCACCTGATAGAAATCCGTCGCACTCAATGGATGCGCTTCGGAAGGAATCGCAACTACTGTGTTGCCCATCGCTATCGCAGGCCCGATCAGCGAGACAAATCCAAGCAACGGATATTCAACCGGGCAAGCGATGCCAACGACGCCGATTGGTTCATAGATTGCCAGTACAACGCCGCGCAGGGGAGTCGCATGGACCTGTCCATCATATTTATCCGCCCACGCCGCATAAGTGAACAGGCGCGAAATCGACAGGTCAACCTCGGCCTGTGCATCGTCACGCCCGGTCATCAGCTTGATTCGTTCAGCAAATTCGCCAGCGCGCGCGGACAAATTCTCGGCAATGTAATACAGGATTTGGGCGCGGGCATGTCCGGTTGTGAAGCCCCAGCTTTCCGCCGCATGAGCCGCCTCGACAGCGTTTCGAATATCCTTGCGATTGCCATCGCCTACTTCCGCGATAACATGGCCTTGTGCGTCCTTCAGGGACAGGCTGTACCCGGAGTCGGGCCGCGCCTGCTTGCCGCCGATAAACATCTTCGGCGTGCGATCAATAGCAGGAATCGCCTTTGTACCGTGTCCATTGGGTGACAGTTTTTTGTCATCTCGATGGTTATCTACCAGTTCCCCCTCGCCGTTCGCGGAGAGGGGGACAGGGGGTGAGGTGGTTCCCTCCCACACTGGCTTTATATACTCATACAGCCCTTCTCTACCGCCTTCGCGTCCATAGCCGCTTTCACGATAGCCGCCGAAGCCTGATGCCGCATCAAACAGATTGGTGCTGTTGATCCACACAGTCCCGGCTTTCACTTTTCGCGCAATATCCAGTGAAAGGTTCAGGTTATCCGACCAGACGCTAGCAGCCAGCCCATACGGCGTATTGTTCGCCAGCGCTACGGCCTCGGCAGGCGTGCGGAAAGTCATTGTGACCAGCACCGGGCCGAAGATTTCGACCTGGGCAATCGTCGCGGCGGGCGAAACGTTGGTGAACAGGGTCGGCGGATAAAAGCAGCCTTCAGTCGGGCACGCCCACGAGGGCTGCCACATCTGAGCGCCTTCTTCGACTCCCTGCTCAACCAATCGCTTGATCTTTTCCAACTGAACAGGTGCGACAATCGCACCAATGTCAACAGCTTTGTCGAGCGGATCGCCGATGCGCAGGTGCTCCATACGGGTGCGAAGCCTGGCGATCAGCTTATCCGCGATGCCTTCCTGCACCAATAAGCGCGACCCGGCACAGCAAACTTGCCCCTGATTGAACCAGATCGCATCGACGACGCCTTCAACTACGCTGTCCAGATCGGCATCCTCGAACACAATGAACGGCGATTTGCCGCCGAGTTCGAGCGAGACTCGCTTGCCACTGCCCGCCGTTGCCTTGCGGATAATGCGTCCGACTTCGGTTGAGCCAGTAAACGCGATTTTGTCGACGCCGGGATGGTTGACGATCCGTTCACCGACTTTGCCGTCGCCAGTAATAATATTGACTACACCCGGCGGCAGACCAATTTCGTCGCAGATTTCCGCGAACTTGAGCGCTGTAATCGAGGTGAATTCGGCGGGCTTCATCACAACCGTATTGCCCATTGCCAGCGCTGGAGCAATTTTCCAGGACAACATGAGTAGCGGAAAGTTCCACGGGATAATCTGCCCGACCACACCGACAGGACCGTAATCGGCAAACTCCGACTCCATCAACTGCGCCCAGCCTGCGTGATAGTAAAAATGGCGTGCCACCAGCGGAATATCAATATCGCGGGTTTCACGGATCGGTTTGCCGTTGTCCATTGACTCCAGCACCGCCAGCAGACGCGAATGCTTTTGAACCTGCCGGGCCAGTGCGTAAAGATAGCGGGCGCGGATGTGGCCCGATGTCTTGCTCCATGACTCAAACGCAGCGCGGGCAGCATTCACAGCCGCGTCTACGTCGGCAGCCCCGGCCTGCGCAATCTGCGTGATGGGTTTGCCAGTCGCCGGATTGGTACTCTCAAAGTACTCGCCACCAGTCGGCTCCGTCCAGCGCCCGTTGAAGTAAATACGCTGCTTCGGCCCGCGTTCCTTCAGCCAGTCCAGCGCGATATTCGCCGCTTCTGGTGCGGGGCCGTAATCCATCGTCTCGAAGAGTTGAGCAATCTGCGTGTTAGCCATACAACAGCCTTTCCACAGCACAAAATCTATTTGATTCTGAGATCAGGAATTCATCGTTCAGTACGGATCGTTCCCCCACCCCCGTAAAGAGGGAGGGGCTTTCAGATTGTCTTTTCCCTTCCCCTCTTTACGGGGGTTAGGGGGCTGCATCCTGCACAAAACTAAAATCCCTTTCTACTGATATTAGCTTTTTAGCGTGTTGACTGCAACGTAGGACCAGTCCATGAATGTATCGTCGAACGAGGCTTAATATCTCCATAAACATGTTATGCGATTTCTTTGACTTTCAAAATCGCTGGTCTTAAAATCCTTTTAATGTTGCCTCGCGCATTAGGAGACCCCGTTTGTTTAAAGATTAACGCACCTATTTAGGAGAAAATATCATGAAAGAGTATGCCACTGAACAGATCAGGAATGTTGCTCTGGTAGGCCACCAGGGCGCTGGTAAGACGAGCTTGGTGGAGGCCCTGCTCTACACTACCGGCGCGATCTCACGTATGGGCAAAGTCGTGGACGGGAGCACTATCTCGGATTACGATGAAGATGAAAAGGGCCGCCAACTTTCGATTAATACCACGCTCGTTCCCATCGAATTTGACAACCACAAGATTAACCTGCTTGATGCCCCCGGCTATACTGATTTTCAAGGTGAAGTAAAAAATGCTGTCCGGGTAAGCGACTGCGTACTGGTCGCCGTGGACGCCGTTGCCGGACCGGAAGTCGGCACAGAGTTGGCGTGGCAATTTGCCGACGAATTTAACCAACCGCTAATCGTGGTCGTCAATAAGATTAACCGCGAGAATGCCAACTTCCAGGGGACCGTTGATGCGCTCCGAACACGCTTCCCCGAATACAAATTTATCCCCGTACTGCTGCCGATTGGCGAGGGTTCGGCCTTCAAGGGCGTGATCAACGTCCTGACGCAGAAAGCATATTATGGGACGGGAGCCGAGCGCACTGAGCCACCCTCCGAAATGGCTGATGAGATTAGCGCCGCCCATTTAGCGTTGATCGAAGCTGCTGCCGAAGCGAATGACGAACTGATCAATAAATATTTTGAAACCCAGGAATTGAGTTTTGAGGAAATCCGCGATGGGATGCGGATTGCAGCGCGGGACGCCAATCTCAAGACGGTCCCGGTTTTTGTGGGCGCTGGCGAACTGAACATTGCTACCGTGCCCTTGCTCGAAGCGCTGATCGTGTATGTGTCGCCGCCTTCGCAGCGTCGTGTAGCGCTGGCAAATGAACCGGATACCGAAGTCGAGTTCCTGCAACCTCCACAAAGTGACAATAGCCCCGTCGCCGCTTATATTTTTAAGACAGCATCAGATCGGTTTGTCGGCACATTGAGCTATTTCCGCATCTTCAGCGGACATCTCAAGAGCGGCAGCACGTATTTCAACGCCGAGGCGAATCACGAGGAGCGTTTTGGACAGTTGCTCGTCATGCGTGGCAAAGAGCAAATTCCTGTGCCTGAACTGCACGCGGGCGATATTGGCGCAGTTGCCAAGCTCAGTGTGAGTGGAACGGGAGACACCATCTCGTCAAAGGAAAAGCCGCTGACCCTGCGCGAACCTGTATATCCCGACCCGATTTATGCGGTGGCACTTGAACCGAAAACGCAGGCGGACGGCACGAAGATGGGTCCTATCCTAACGCAGCTTACTCAGGCCGACCCGACTTTGCGCTGGCGACAGGATGCAGCCACGAATCAGACTGTCCTTGAAGGCATGGGCGATATTCATATCAGCATCGCCATTAGCCGCGCAGACCGTCTGGGCGTTGGGTTGAATACATCATTGCCACGGGTGGCCTACCGCGAAACGATCACCAAAACAGCGTCCGCTCAATACCGCCACAAGAAACAATCCGGCGGCGCGGGCCAGTTTGGTGAGGTCCATCTCCGGTTAGAGCCGAGGGAGCGCGGCGCGGGCTTCGAGTATTCGAATGAGGTGGTTGGCGGCGCGATTGCTGGCTCATTTATTCCTTCCATCGAGAAAGGCATTCGCAGCGTTCTGGACCAGGGCGTGATCGCCGGGTATCCTGTGGTCGATGTCCGGGCGGTGGTCTATGACGGCAAAATGCACCCGGTAGATTCCAAAGATATCGCCTTCCAGATCGCCGGACGTGAAGCCTTCAAAGAAGCCTTCCAGGGCGGCAATCCGGTACTGCTCGAACCAATTGCCAATGTGCGGGTCGTTGTCCCCGAAGAAAATATGGGCGACGTGATCAGCGATTTCACGACACGGCGCGGGCGTGTGATGGGCATGGATACTGAGCATGGTCGCAGCGTGGTCACGGCAACCGTGCCGATGGCCGAGATACAGCGCTACAGCAATGACCTGCGCTCAATGACAGGTGGACGCGGCGTCTACACCCTGACCATCGATCACTACGAACCCGTGCCCAGCAATGTCGCTCAGCCGATTATCGCGGCCCACAAGGTTCAGGCAACCGCCGAAGTCTAATTAAATTCGCAACAAAAAAGCAGAATGAGTATCTGAGCACACTCATTCTGCTTTTTAATTCGCATTGCTGCGAGCCGTTTAGGCTGCCTTACGATCTTCTTCCGTCAATGCCCGCCGAACTTCCGACATATTATAGCGAGATTGTGCGGCTAGCCGTTCGCGCGTTTCATGGCTATCTGCGGCTAATTCACGCCGATACTGATCCCATAAGGTCGCCAGTCGCCCGGTGATCTCATCGATCCGCCCCTGCTGGTTGGGCAGTAAGCGTTGGTGTCCGGCAAGAAGATAAAGTTGGAAGCGCTCATCGGAAAGCTGAAGAATTGTCTGAAAGGTACCGTTTTCCATGCTGCCCTACTTTCCATGTGGAGCGATTTGGGTCTTCTACATCTATAATCACTCTACAGATTTAGACGCATTCATCTGTACATTTGTTACACAAGAAATACGTAAGAAATAGCGAAGATATTATGCGAAACTCAGCCTGACCTTCGCGTCGAAAAAAGCGCCGAGTCGTTCTGCTTCAGCCTCGATGGAGCTTTTGACCTCGCCGGTGGGCGATGCAAACATATCAATCTTGACGGCTACTTGCGAACGCTTCTTCTCGTACTCCCAGACTCCGCTCATCCGTCCATCGACCAATACCACGGGCGATATCCAGCCCTGCGGACGGTAGACTCGGCCTTTGAATTCTGCGGAAAGCACGTATTGGCAATGACGAGAGAGGGCGAGTGTGTACGGATCAAAATTAGGCAACAGCCGTACAGTACGAGAGGGTTTAAGCGCCTCGATCTGGCTAATTGATGTGGTGAGCGCCCACGCTTGCCAGCCCTCGACATCGACTTCCACAATTTCATCAGCCAGTGACTTAAAGATTCGCTTAGCTTTGCTTGGGTCTATGCCGAGCCAATGCGCGAAATCGTCTATGGTCGCTGGGCCGTAAGCATTGATATAGCGGTGTGCAACTTCCGCCAGCGCCGTATCCGGCTCCACAGGACGCCATGCACCGAGCCATTTTTCTGGCTGGACAAACATCACATTTTGGCCTTCGCTGGGGCCAAAGCATAGATACCCCTGAATTGCCGCAGGCTTGAGCAGTACGCCCCAACCGGAGAGCAGCCGATCACGCACTTTGGGATTCCCGACGCTGGTAGCCAGCGCGTTTGCCAGTTCTTCGCGCGACATGCCAACATTGCCAAGCGTAGTGCGGACTCTCTCCACAAGCGCCTCCAATTCATCCAGGGTGACGCCATTATACTTGAGCCAACTTGGACGGCGGTAAAAAGCTCCCAACCTGCTGCTGAGTGCGGCAACAAATAGTGGAAAATCGCTGGCGGTGACGAGATGCAGGGTGCCGCGAAATATCCAGCTTTTGATCAGTGTTCGCTCGTGCCACAACGCATTCTGTACGGCATCGGGGGGAAGATCGTGGACCCGTGCCCAAAGCTGTAACTCAGCCGCAGACATCATCTGTGCATGAAGGCCACCGATGTTGCTAACAACTTCCCGGAATTGCTGCCTATCTGCCCGCTCAAGCAAGTGGTGCTGTGATAATCTCCACGCATTGACCTGTTCCCAACTTAAAGCGATCATAGATTTTCCTGATAGTGTGGCCTATGCCAAAGCATCGTTCGTTCTGTGATCACTATCGTAACGGCATTTGAATGACATCTAGTGTCACTCAATGCCAGTCCTCCAACCAGACTAAACTTTAGGGCGAAACAAGTGTGGTTGCCAACCAGTTCCCCCTCTCCTGTTTGCGGAGAGGGGGTCAGGGGGTGAGGTTCTGCGTAAGGTGAGTAACTTATTTACTGCCGCGCTTAGCTCTTGGGGACGTTGGCTGCGTCGATCCTCGGATCAACAGGTTGTCTTTCAGGACTACTTCCCGTACCGGGCGCGACGGCTCTGACATGCGTTGATATAGCAACTCGGCTGCCGTTCGCCCGATCTCATAAGTCGGTTGGCTGATCACAGTGATGCCTGGGCCAATATGCTGCATCCAGGATGTGTCGTCGAATCCAGCCAGGGCTATATCGTCTGGGAATGTAAGGCCAGCCTGTCGAATCGCGTTGATTGCCCCCAGCGTAATGCGACTATTTCCAGCGATTATTGCGGCGGGCCAGTTCCCGGAAGCAAACCATTGGCTGATGATCTTTTCACCGTCTAATTCGCTGGGATGTATAAAAGACACGAAATCCGGATCGAGATCGACGTTGTTCTCCTGGAGGGCTGCACGAAATCCCTCAAGCCGTTCTCGGCCCGTCGTGCTATTTTGCAAGCCAAGCACTGCGCCAATGTGACGATAGCCATTTTTGATCAAATGGTTGGTGAGCACTTCTGCTGACTGCACATTATCGGTCAACACGCAATCAATCGCCGCGCCATCAATGCGGCGGTCAATTGACACAATGGGCGTACGGCTTTTGAGGATAAATTCAAAGGGCGCTATCGTTTCCCGTGTCGGGGACAAAATGATCCCGGCAACGAGTTCATCGAGCAGCGTCTCAAGATATATTTGCTCTTTTTCAGGATTTTCATCGGTATTACACAGAAATATGCTCATCTTTTGACTATTCGCGATGTCCTCGATGGCACGTGCGATCTCCACAAAAAACGGGTTGCGAATATCTGAAACCAGCAGCCCGATGACGCGTGAGCTTTGCTTGCGGAGACTCCTGGCAATGCGGTTAGGACGATAGCCCAATTCATCGGCAACCTTCAAAACAAGTTGACGTACTTCCGGGCGAACATGCGGTTCATTAGAAAATACCCTCGAAACGGTTGCTACTGAAACACCCGCTCTGATCGCTACGTCCTTAATACTTGGCATAACTTTTGACCTTTGATTTTATCGGTGTTGTGATTGTGAAAATGTAAACGATTACAGAATAAGTACATTCACTGCAAAGCTATATTTTCTAAAATTATAAGCTATTTAGCTAAAATTTCGGAAACGCGGATATCTCAAAAGCCTTCTTTACCGACTCAATTGACAAGTAAATTGTAATCGTTTACAATAAATTCTGCACGTCGGACAGGTGGATGGGAGGAGTCCCATAGGGAGGAGAAGCCACAAGCGGGTGATTGGTCTTTCGTACCTTTAGATTAGTCGCAGTCCCGATTACTTATTTACATGGAGCGAGAAATAATGTCCTCAACTCACTTACTCAAAAGGCTTGTATTGGTTGCCGTTGTGCTTTTAGTTGTTCTTACCACCATTGGAACGCACACAACCCTCAAGGCACAAGGTCCCGTGCTAATCGGTCTCATCACTAAAACGGAAACCAATCCCTTCTTCGTCAAGATGAGAGAAGGCGCTCAAGCAGAAGTTGACAAAGCTGGTTCCGGATACAAGCTGCTGACCGCATCTGGCAAAACTGACACTGACAATGATAGCCAGGTCACTGCTATCGAAAACATGATAACCCAGGGCGTCAAGGGTATCTTGCTTGTTCCTGCTAACAGCAAGGCTATTGTGCCTTCCATCAAGAAAGCCCGTGATGCGGGCGTACTTGTTATTGCGCTGGACACTCCAACCGATCCGCAGGATGCGGCTGACGCGCTGTTTGCCACCGATAATTTTAAGGCTGGTCTGTTGATCGGTCAATACGCGAAGGCTGCTTTTGGTAGTAAGAAAGCAGTAATTGCCACACTCGACCTGATTCCTGGCATCACTGTCAGTGAACTGCGTCAAGGTGGTTTCCTTCAAGGCTTCGGCATTAAGAAAGGTGATCCATCCGTCGTTTGCGGGGGAGATAGTGAGGGCGACCAGGCTTTAGGCCAGACTGTAATGGAAAACTGCCTTACCAAAAATCCCGACATTAACCTGGTTTATTCTATTAACGAACCCGCCGCCGCCGGTGCTTATACCGCACTCGAAAAGGCTGGTAAGGCGAATGATGTTATGATCGTCGCCGTTGATGGCGGTTGCGCCCCCGGTATTGAATACGTGATCTCAGGCAAGATTGCCGCGACTTCGCAGCAATACCCGCTGAAGATGGCCGCTTTGGGCGTTGCAGCAGTCGTGCAGTTTGCCAAAGATGGCACGAAACCCTCTGGTTACACCGATACCGGTGTTACGCTCATTACCGTAAAGCCATTGCCTGGCGTTGATAGCCAGGGCGCTGTCTTCGGCCTTCAGGGCTGCTGGGGCACCCCGACCGCTGGTGAAGCCGATGCGGCTGCGAAGGCCGATGCGGCCGCTGGCATTCAACCACCAGCTACTGCTGAAGCTACGATGGCTGCAACCGCTGCGCAATAAGCAGGATTTGCCTTAGCATAGTTATTGTGCGAGGATGGTACAGTCAATTGGCTTGTACCATCCTTCATTTTTGGGGAAATTATGAGCGAAAACGTTGAACGCCTGTCCATTGCTTCTCAGCTTCGTCAAATTTTACTTACACCAACCGTCGGCCCTTTCATTGCGCTTTTAATCGCCTGTACGTTTTTTTCAACGCGAACGGACCGGTTTCTCACAGGCTCGAACCTCTCACTGATTTTCCAGCAATCAGGGTGGATAGCAGTTCTGGCAATTGGTCAAACCATCATTATATTGACCGCCGGGATTGACCTCTCGGTTGGTGCTGTGATGACTTTAGGATCAGTGATCATGGTCAATATTGCGACCAGAAATGGTGTTAATCCATATCTGGCGATTGCAATTGGATTTGCGGTAACAGGCGGTTTTGGACTGTTGAATGGCTTGCTGGTAACGCAACTACGACTGCCTCCATTCATCGTCACATTGGGGACGCTCAATGTGGCCTTCGCGCTTACGCTGATCTACACAGTTGAAACGGTTATAGCGCCGACAGAGCAAACCTTCTTCGGAAATACCTTCAAAATAGCTGGCACGACCATCACTTATGGCACCGTGGCGATGTTACTTTTGTTTTTGATCATGTGGTTTGTCCTGCGAGAAACACCATTTGGGCGTCATATTTATGCGATTGGCAATAATCCGGAAGCAACGCGACTGGCTGGTATTTCAACTGATCGCCTGCTGATCGCCGTGTATACGCTTGCTGGTCTAATTTATGGGTTCGCCGCACTGCTCCTCATAGGTCGTACTGGGGTGAGCGACCCCAATGCGGGGCAGACGGCCAATCTGGACAGTATCACGGCTGTGGTGCTGGGCGGAACCAGCTTGTTCGGTGGACGTGGTAACGTGCTAGGGACATTGGTTGGTTCGCTGATCGTCGGCGTGTTCCGGAATGGCTTGCAATTAATGGGCATTCCATCGATCTATCAGGTATTGATTACAGGTATTCTTGTCATTGTTGCAGTATCCGTTGATCAATTATCACAACGCGCTAAAGGCTAAGTTCAGGTAAATAAATCATTATGAGCGACGAAAAACGAATTCCCGTCCTAGAGGGGCGAGGGCTTACTAAACACTATGGGCATGTCTCAGCCCTGGAGAATGCGGATTTTGAAGTTTATGCAGGGGAGGTACTAGCCATCATCGGTGATAACGGCGCGGGCAAGTCAACCCTTATCAAAATACTCTCAGGCGCTGTCATCCCCGATAAAGGTGAGATTTTTCTCAACGGCCAACAGGTTCATTTCACCAGTCCGATTGATGCGCGTAGGGCTGGCATCGAGACGGTCTACCAGAATCTAGCCGTCGCGCCAGCATTGAGCATCGTTGAGAATCTGTTTCTTGGCCGTGAGATTCGCCGTCCTGGTCTATTAGGATCCGCCTTGCGAATGCTCGACAAGAAAACGATGCACAAGCAAGCACAGGGGTTCATGTCCGATCTGAAGTTCCGCATCCCGTCAGTGACACAAACTGTGGAAACGTTGTCCGGCGGTCAAGCTCAGGGCGTCGCCGTTGCACGCAGCGCTGCTTTTGCCAACAAGGTTGTGATTATGGATGAGCCAATGGCTGCATTGGGTGTCAAAGAATCGGGCATGGTCATCGATCTGATCCGCAAAATCCGGGATCGCGGGCTGCCAATTATTTTGATCAGCCACGATATGCCACACGTATTTGAACTGGCAGATCGCATTCATATTCAGCGACTTGGGCGGCGCGTGGCAGTCATTAAGCCGAATGACTACAGCATGTCCGATGCAGTTGCTATCATGACAGGTGCGAAACAGGTTGATAAAGCCGCTGAACTGACTTGACTCGCATTATCAAGGTATCT
>WNFM01244008.1_pt1 | contig 11014 bp, 5 predicted proteins | sample 5400271 | NCBI WGS metagenome assembly WNFM01 (sample SAMN13153352, study PRJNA577476) | soil metagenome | isolation source: 60 cm saprolite on Douglas fir-dominated hillslope | place: USA:California | collected 2013-09-17 | reverse complement strand
TGGGCCCGGGGACAGGGGATGGGTCCCCACGGCCCCTTCGGGCATTTCGGCGGCTTCGGGCCCTTCGCCGGCCACCACCAAGCCCTGCGCCAACTCGACCTGACGGACGAGCAGAAGACCCAGGTCAAGGGCATCCTGAAGTCGCACCGCGAGGAGTTCCACGCTTCCCTGGAGAAGCTGCGGACGCTCCACCAGACCGTGGGCAAGATCGCGCACCAGCAGGAGATCGACGAGGCGGCGATCCGGGCGGCGGTCGGTCAGGCGGTGGGCCCGCTCGGCGACCTGGTCGTGCTCCACGTCCGGGTGCGGCAGGAGATCGATGCGGTGCTGACCCCGGAGCAGCGGCAGAAAGCCGGAGCGCTTCATGAGAAGCTCCGGAGCCACATGGAGGAGATTCGGAAATCGATGCACGAGATCGGGGACGACCTCCTGGAGGACCCTTCCTGAATCGTCGGTTCGCGCCGGAGGGTCCCCTTTACTTCCGCCTGACCGCGGTCGTGCTGGGGACCCTCTTCCTTTTCGCCTTCGCGGTGCTGCACATCCACGCCCTGGCGGTGGGCCACGCCACCGAGCCGCTTCGGATCGAGGGCCTTCGCATATTGGCCGACGCCGTGGCCCGCGACCTGAACGAGGGGAAGCGGCCGATCCTGCCCGAGCCGTTCGCCTTCGCGGTCGTCACGCCCTCGGGCGCTGTCCTCGACGGTGTCGAGCCTCGCGGCGGGTTCCATTTCAACGAGCCCCAGCGCCCCCAAGGCGAGTGGTGTGCGCGGTGGGGACGACCCTGCTGGGCGCTGCGGGAGCTGCCGGCCCGCGGCGACGGGAACGGGAACGGGGCGCGACTCGTCGTCTACCCGCGCATCTTCGGAGCCCCGGGATTCTGGGGGCCGGTGAGCATTGCTCTCCTCGGCAGCGTCGCCGCGTGGCTGACCTTTTCCGCCCTGGCAGGTCTGGTCCTGCTGCGCTCCCTCCGCCGCGCCGACGAATCGCGGCGGCGCCTGCTGGCCGGGCTCGCCCACGACCTCGGAACGCCGCTCACGTCCATCCGCGGCTTCGCGGAGACGCGGCTCGCGGCCGAAGAGGACACCGCCCTTCCCGGCGATCGCCGGGTCTGGACGGTCGTCTACCGCGAGGCCCTCCGCATGCAGCGCCTGATCGAGGACATGCTGGCCCTGACCCGCCTCGAGGCCGGCCGCTTCGCGATCGTGCCCCGGCCGTTCGACCTGCGCGAGGTGGTGCAGGCCGCCGCCGAACGGGCCGAGCTGGCGCAGGGCACGCCCCCGCAGCTCGAGGTCCCCGACACTCCCGCGGTCGCCACCGCCGACCGCGATCGGATCGACCAGGCGCTGGCCAACCTCGTGGACAACGCTTATCGGCACGGGGGCGGAAAGGGGGTGGCGCTCCGGCTCGAACCGGGCCCCACTACCCTCGAACCGCAAAGCACCTCGTGGCGGATCACCGTCTCGGACCAGGGCCCCGGCCTCGCCCCCGAGGCCCGCGCGCACCTCTACGAGCCCTTCCAGCCCTGGGGCCCGGGGCGCGGGAGCGGCCTCGGCCTCGCGATCACACGCGAGATCGTGGCCCGCCATGGCGGCGTCCTGCGGGTCGAGGACGGACCGGGTTGCCGCGTGGTCCTGGAGCTGCCGGTGGCGGGGCCCGGCCAGGGATCGCGATGAAGCGCGTCTTCCTCGTGGAAGACGACGACGGCATCGCGGAGCTGGTGGAGGGCAGCCTCGCCCATGAGAGCCTCAGGGTCGAGCGGTTCCGGGACGCCGAATCGGCGCTGCTCGCCCTCACCCGCTCCGAGCCGGACGCGATCCTTCTCGACCTCGGCCTGCCCGGCCTCGACGGCCTCGAGTTCTGCCGCATCGTGCGGCGGACCCGGCGCACGCCCATGCTCATCCTGACCTCGCGGCGCGAGGAGACGGACAAGGTGCTCGGCCTGGAGCTCGGGGCCGACGACTACGTGACGAAGCCCTTCGGCGTGCGCGAGCTGGTGGCGCGGATCCGGGCGCTTCTCCGGCGGGCGGAGGCTCCCCCGGACGAAGTGCGCCGGTTCGGCGACCTGACCATCGATACCGAGGCCAAGCGCGTCACCAGGGGCGACCGGCCTCTCGACCTCACCGCCATGGAGTACCGCATCCTCGAGGTCCTCTCCGCGACGCCCGACCGGGTGTTCTCGCGGGAGGAGATCCTCGACCGGCTCGGCGAGGCGGCCCACGCCGGCTACGAGCGGACGATCGACAGCCACCTCGCGCGGCTGCGCCGGAAGATCGAGGACGACCCCCGCGAGCCGCGCTTCCTCGAGACCGTGCGGGGGCTGGGTTATCGGTTCGTGCGCGCCGGCGGCTGAGTCATCACTGGCCGCGGAGCCGGCTTCGAGATGTCGGGCTGTTTCTTCAAGAACGCGTCCCATCGAGCGGCCGCGCGGTCGATCCGCTGCCGCGACTCGGCCAGCAAGAGCCGCTGCGGCTCGGTCGGCGCTGCGTCAACGCTCTCCAGGTCGGTGGCGAGCGCGGCCAATGCCCCGTTCAACGCCGCCGGGGTCTCCGAGCCCTCGCGCCGCAGGGCGCCGATCTCCGCCAGGGCGGCCTCGCGTTTCGCGGCCCCGGCCTTCGCCTTTGCCCCCTCGCCGGAAGCCTTCAGCCCCTGCTCCGTGGCCGCCATCGCCTCGTCGAGGTCCGACGAACGGGCCAGCTCGGCGGAGAGCGCACCCTGAAAGTCGAGGAGCGAGCGGAGGTCCTCCGCCGCCGTCTTCACCCGCGGATCGAGGATCACCTCGAACGACTGACGCAGGGTCTCGCCGCCGACGATGAGTCGCGCTTCGTATCGGCCCGGCAGGACGAAGGCCCCTTGCGGCAGCGCCGGTGTCGGCAGCCCGGGCACCGCGGCGATCGAGTATTCAGGGGCGACGGCACGCGGCGCGGGCAGGCGCAGGTCCCAGGTGAACCGGTTGTGGCCAGGGCGGCCCGGGAGCCGGGCGGGCTCGCCGAGCCAGGCATCGGCGAAGTAGACCTCGGCCGCGGCGCGCTTCGGCGTGTCGTCGCTCGCAAAGCGGCGGACCACCCGGCCCTCGGCGGTTGCGATCTCGAGGGTCACCGGGCGCAGAACGTCGGCCGGAATGGCGTCCCTCAGGACGTAGTCGAATACCGCGCCCACCGGCGGGTTGGCGGCGCGCGGCTCCTCGGGCGGGAGCGGCGTGTCCTTGTTCTGGTTGGAGCGGAGGCGGACCGCAGGAGCCGGAGGGAGGAAGATAGCACCCGCCCCCGGCGACTCGCCGCCCTGGTGTCGGAGCGGCGCGATGCCGTCGAGCACCCAGAGGGCGCGCCCCTGGGTGGCGGCGATCAGGTCGTCGCCGTGCACGAGCAGGTCGTTGATGCCGGTCGTCGGGAGGTTGAGCTGCAGGCTCTGCCAGCGCTCGCCATCGTCGAACGACACGGAGACGCCGCGGCTGGTCCCCGCGTACAGGCGGCCGGGCGCCTTCGGGTCCTGGCGCACGACCCCGACCCAGCTCCCCTCGGGCAAGCCGTGCCCGATCTCGGTCCACGTCGCTCCCCCATCGTGCGTGCGGTAGGCCATCGGCCGGAAGTCGTCGAGCCGATGTCGATCCACCGCCACGTAGGCGGTGGCGGGATCGGTCGGGGAGGCGTCGATCATGTTGACCTTGCTCCAATCGGCCAGACCGGCGGGCGTCTTGTCCTGCCACGTCGCGCCCCCGTCCTCGGTCCGCTGCACGCGGCCGTTGTCCGTGCCGACCCAGACGAGGCCGTCCGCGGCGGGTGAAGGAGCGATCGCAAAGATCACCCCGAAGCCGCAGGCCGTGGCCCGCGCCATCGGGACGTCGCCGTCACAACCAGGCGTGCCGGGGACGGCGCCCGTCAGATCGGGACTCACGGTCTTCCAGGAGCGGCCGGCGTCGAGCGACCGGAAGAGGACCTGCGCCCCGTGGTAGAGCGCGTGCGGCGGCCGCTTCGACACGGCGAGCGGGCTGATCCAGCCGTAGCGGTAGCGCACGCTGCCCGGCCGGGCGCCGTAGGCCGAGACGGGCCACGGCGAGACGTTCTGCACCTGGCCGGTCCGCGCGTCCCACCGGGAGATCCTGCTGCCCAGGCCAGCGCCGTAAACGACATCGGGATCCGTCGGATCGGGAATGTCGGCGTCGCGCTCGTCGCCCCCCACGGGCTGCCACTCGCGGAACGTGAGCTGGCCGTAGTCGCTTCGGCTCTTCACGCGCACGGTTCCGCTGTCCTGCTGTCCGCTGTAGACCCAGTAGGGGAAGCGGTCGTCGGCCGCGAGCCGGTAGAACTGGCCCGTGGGCTGGTTGTACCAGCTGCTCCAGCTCGCGCCGCCGTTCAGGGTCACCACCGCTCCCTGGTCCGCCCCCGTGATCATCCGCTTCGGCTCGCGCGGGTCGATCCAGAGGAAGTGGTAGTCGTCGCCCCCCGGCGCGCCCTTGAAGATCGTGAACGTCCTGCCGCCGTCGGCGGAGCGCTTGATCGAGCGCCCCATCGCCCACACGATCTCCGGGTCGCGGGGGTCCGGAGTGAGGCCGCTCGTGTAGGCCGAGGCCAGGCTCGCGTCGGGGTTGACGAGCGCCCAGGACGCCCCGCCGTCGTCCGAGCGGTAGAGGCCGGGCGCCCCGCCGCCGTCGATCGCCGCGAAGACGCGCTTCGCGGCGGTCCCGGGGGCCACCATGAGCTCGATCCGGCCGAGCGGGCCCTTGGGAAGGCCGCTCGCGCCCACCGGCCTCCAGGTGCGGCCACCGTCGCTCGACCGGTGGATGCCACTCCCTGCACCCGTCGGGGCTTGGAAGTAGTCGAGCCAGGGGTGGCGCCTCACCTGCCAGAGCGAGGCGTAGACGACGTCGGGCGCCGCCGGATCGGCGGCGAGGGACACGGCGCCGGTGTCGGGATCGCGGTAGAGCACCTTCGTCCAGGTCTTGCCACCGTCCTCGGTCCGGAAGACCCCGCGCTCCTCGTTGGGCCCGAAAACGTGGCCGAGGGCGGCCACGAGCGCCTGATCGGGGTTCCGGGGATCGGCCCAGATCCGACCGATGTGGCGCGTCGCCTCGAGGCCCACGTGCTCGAAGGTCAGGCCGCCGTCGCGCGAGCGGTAGACGCCGTCGCCGGCGACGATGTCCCAGCGCTGGTGCACCTGCCCGGTGCCCACCCAGATGGTCTTCGAATCGGACGGGGCGATGGCGATGGCCCCGATCGAAGCGGGCCCCGCCGAATCGAAGAGCGGCCGCCAGGTGACGCCCGCATCGCTCGTCTTCCAGATCCCTCCGTCGGCGGCCCCGAAATAGAAGGTGGCGGGATCGCCAGGGACCCCGGCCGCGCAGGTGGCCCAACCGCCGCGGAAGGGACCGAGCAGCCGCCATTGCAGGTCCTGGTAGGCCCGCTCCTGGATCGCGGACGCCGAGGCGGGAGCGGCCAGCGCCAGGGAAACCGCCGCGGTCAGCAGGGCGCCGGCGGCGGCGAGGGAGCCACGGACGAGAGCAGCTCGACAGACGGACGATCGCATGCAGGGCCTCCGAAGCAAGACTCCGATCCTACTTGCTTCCGGCCGCAGGTGCGTATGACTCGGCAACCTCAAGGAGAACCGGAGTTGACGGACCCGCAGAATCCCCTTGCCCTTGCACGGAAATGACCATCCAGAAGCAGCACGGCCAAATTCACTGCGACCACCACGAGACGGCGCATACGCGCCTCTCCAATCGACGCTGGAAGCTCTTGAGTCTCTCGCCGGAGAGCGGTTGTGTTCTGAGGGGGCCTCTTGCCAGCCGCGGGGGACTTTTGTAGACTCTCTGCCGAAGATGTTCCAGGCCAATCGTCCCACCCCGCGGCCCCGCGCGAGCCGGGACGCCGGAGCCAGCAACTCCGGCCACCTGAGGCAGCTGAATCTCGCCAGGGTCCTGGGCATCGTCATGGACCAGCCGAACCCTTTCACCCGGGCCGAGCTGATCCAGGCCACCGGCCTCTCCGCCCCCACCGTGGGCAGCCTGGCCTCGCACCTGATCCGCAGCGGCGTCGTCCGCGACCTCGGCGTCGGCCCTTCGAGCGGGGGGCGAAAGCCGTCCTTCATGGAGCTGAACGCCCGCTACGGGTTCGTAGCCGGGATCGACCTGGGGCCCACCAAGACGCGGCTCGCCCTGGCCGACCTGCGCGGCGAGCAGGTGGCCCACCATGTCCTGCCCACGCCTTCGGACCTCGAGCCCGCGGCGCTGCTGTCGCGGGTTGCGGCCTCGGTGCGGGCGCTCATGCGCGAAGCGCGCGTCCTTCCGCGCCAGCTCCTGGCGGTGGGCGCGGGCGCACCGGGAGCCGTCGACCACGAGCGCGGGACGGTCGTGGCCCTGGCCCCCAACCTGAAGGGGTGGTCGAACGTCCCCATGGCGGCGATGCTGAAGAAGACCCTCGGCGCGCCCGTGGTCGTCGAGAACGACGTGAACCTCGCCGTCCTGGGAGAGCGGTGGCGGGGCGCCGCGCGCGGCCACGATACGTGCGCCTTCATCACCGTCGGGACCGGGATCGGCGCCGGCATCGTGGTGGAGGGCGCGCTGCACCGCGGACACCATTTCGTGGCGGGCGAGATCGGCCTCATGTGCATGGGGCCCCAGTTCGTGAACGCCGACTTCGGCCCCCGGGGCTGTCTGGAGAGCCTGGCCGGCCTCAAGGCGGTGGCCGAGCGCTGGCCCGGGAGGCCAGGGAGCGACCCGGAGCGCTGGGTCGCCGAGCTGTCCGAGGCGGCGGAGCGGGGAGACCGGCGGGCCGACGAAGCGCTGGGAGAGACGGCAAGGCTCATCGGCATCGCCGTGGCCAACCTGAGCCTCGTCCTCGATCCGTCCCTCGTCGTCCTTGGAGGAACCCTCATCACCCAGGGGAAGCCCCTCGTCCAGCAGGTGCGCCGGATCGTCGGCCGGATCGTTCCCGCGCCGGTCGAGGTCGTGGTCTCCGCGCTGGGCCCGGAGGCACCGCTCTGGGGCAGCCTGCTGCGGGCGACCACGGAGGCTCGCAAGCGCCTGCAGGAGCGGCTTCGGGAAGCGCCGGTCCGCGTGTGACGCGAGATCAATCCAGGCGATTGGAGCAGGCGATACGGCGGCGTGCCGCCGGCCCGCGGGCCAAAAAAGTCTTGACAAGCGACGGCTCTCTCGGGCCAAATCACTTAGTAAAATGCCTTAACTAAGGAACCGGAGGCGTCTTCTATGCGCAAGACGACTGCTTTTCTGACGTTGCTTCTGGCCGCCATGGCCATGCCCTCGTCCGCCCAGAGAATCACGGCCACCATCCGTGGCACGGTGACCGACAGCACGGGGGCCGTGGTACCCGGGGTGAACGTAACCGTGAAGAACGAGGGGACCGGGTACGCGCGCTCCACCGCCAGCAACTCGTCCGGGGTCTACTCGTTCCCCGAGCTGCCCCTCGGCACCTACACGGTGGAGGTGGCGCTCAGCGGGTTCAAGACGTCGGTGGTCAAGGGCGTGGCCCTGAACGTGGCCGACGACCGTGCCGTCAACGTGCGGCTCGAGACCGGCACCCTTACGGAGAACGTCACGGTGGAGGTCCCGGCCGTGTCGGTCAAGACCATCGGCGGCGAAGTCGCGGGCCTGGTGACGGGGGAGCAGGTCCGCGAGCTCCCCTTGAACGGCCGCAACTTCCTCCAGCTCGGGACGCTCATGCCGGGAGTCAGCCAGTCGGACGATTTCAACACCAAGGACCGGGGCCTGATGTCCGGCATCGGGCTGGCGGTGAGCGGCAGCGGGCTCGGCCACAACCTCTGGTCCGTGGACGGCGCCAACAACAACGACGTCGGCTCCAACCGCACCATCCTGGTCTTCCCCTCCGTGGACGCCATCGACGAGTTCAAGGTGCATCGGAACAGCTACGGCGCCGAGTTCGGCGGGGCATCGGGAGCCCAGGTGAACATCGTCACCCGCAGCGGGACCAACGAGTTCCATGGCAGCGGTTATTACTTCGGCCGAAACGAGAAGCTGGCCTCGGCGGACTATTTCATCAAGCAGGCCGGCCAGGCAAAGGCGCCCCTGAGCATTCACGATTTCGGGGGGACCTTCGGCGGCCCGATCGTCAAGGACAAGGTTCACTTCTTCGTGTCCCAGGAGTGGAACCGGGAGAAGCGCGGTCTCACGCGGGCCTCCTTCGTGCCCACGGCGGCCGAGCGGAGCGGCGATTTCAGCGGGCCCACCATCGACGGCTGCTCCTCCCCCACGCCGGTCGATCCCCTCACCGGCAACGCGTTCCCCGGCAACCGGATCCCGCAGAACCGGCTCAGCCCGGGGGGCCTCCTCGCACTGCAGCTCTACCCGCTTCCCAACACCACACCCGGCCCCGGGAGCTGCAACAACTGGGTGACAGCCCTCAGCACGTCGATCAACTGGCGCCAGGAGCACGCGCGCCTGGACTGGAGCATCACCGATCACACCCACCTGATGCTGCGCTACACCCAGGACAGCTGGACGAACAAGTCGCCCAGCGCCGAGGAGTCGCTGTGGGGTGACGACCCGTTCCCGGCCGTGGATTCGAACTGGGACCAGCCGGGCCGTTCCCTCACCGCACAGCTCACCCACAACATCGGATCGAAGGGGGTGAACAGCCTGTCCTTCACCTATTCGGCCAACGTCATCACCGTGACCCGGGGCGGCACCAACCCCCAGCTGAACGACCAGCTCAACGCCGCCATCCCGGGGATCTTCCCCGACAGCATCAAGGAGTACGGCGCGAACCGCGGCCACCCGATCTTCTTCGGAAGGGAAGGCTACGGCGACGATCTCCAGAACATGGCTCCCTTCAAGAACAACCAGAACCTGTTCGTCCTCAAGGACGACTACTCCGCGGTGTTCGGCAAGCACTTCTTCAAGGCCGGCGTCGTCGGCAGCCTCAACCAGAAGAACGAGGACGTCTTCGACCAGGGCTCCGCGGAGTCCTCCCAGTTCGGGGACGCGGTGGGCCTGACCGGAGAGGGTGATACGACGGGGAACGCCCTGGCCGACCTCCTGCTCCGCGGCATGGCCTTCGACTTCAGCGAGAACTCGGCCGAACGCTCGATCCAACAGCGCTGGCGGGACGTCGAGGCCTACGTGGCCGACTCCTGGAAGATCCAGCCACGCGTGACCCTGGACTACGGCGTGCGCTGGTCGAGGTTCGAGAACCCCTTGGACCTCGGCGACACCATCTCGAGCTGGGATGCTTCGGCCTTCGATCCGGCGCTCGGCGGCGACGCCTGCAACGGGATGCTCCTGCCCCCCGGCTCCAACGCCTGCCAGGCGTTGGGGCTCAAAGGTGGGAAAGCCGGACCTACCCGGGCGCTCACGAACGTGAAGAACTACTTCGCCCCGCGCGTCGGGATCGCTTGGGACGTCCATGGCGACGGGAAGATGGCCGTGCGCGCGGGCCTGGGCAGGTTCGTCGAGCGGGAGTCGCTCCAGAACGGCCTGAACCTCGGCTTCAACCCGCCGTTCAACAACATCCAACTGGGCAGCCGGACGCTCGACAGCAGGGCGGAGCCGTTCCCGGGGGCCCTCTCTTCAGACGCGGGCATCCCCCAATATGGGCTCGATACGTCCGGGCGGATGGGCTACAACTGGCAGTGGAACGTGTCGGCGGAGCGCGAGATCGTGCGCAACACCACGCTCGAGGTGGGCTACGTGGGCAGCAAGGGCGTGGACCTCCTTCGTCCCTACGACGCCAACCAGGTGCCCGCCGGAGACAACAACAAGAACGGCGTCCCCGATCGACTCGACTTCATCCACGCCGGCAGCAACAGCGCGGCCCGGGCCGCGCTGCGTCCCTACGGGGTGTTCGGCAATGCGAACATCGCGATCCTGGACCACGGAGGCAGCACGATCTACCACTCGCTGCAGACGCAGCTCGTGAGCCGCTTCGGGCACGGCTCGCAGTTCCAGGCTTCGTACACGTTCTCCCGGGGGATCGGGGACGTGACTCTCATTGGAGGCGAGAACAGCGTCGGTTCCTCCAGCGTCAGTCTCCTGGAGAACCGGGGGCTGGACCGCGGCCTGACCTTCACCCACCGCAAGCACATCTTCAACGCCAGCCTGGTCCTCGTCCTGCCTCAGCTTGAAGACAAGTCGGGCTTCACGAAGAACGTGCTGGGCGGCTGGGAAATCGGCACGATCGCCCAGGCGTCTTCGGGGCGTCCCGTGACGATATTCACGGGATCCATCCCCGGCCTCTCGAATCGTGTTTCCGGCACGGGCCTCAGCGGCAACCAGCGGCCGAACGTCGTGGAGGGTCAGCCCTGCCACGCCAGCAGCGGGCCCCCCGAGCAGATCCTGAACCCCGACGCCTGGACGCTCACGGGCTTCCAGTTGGGCACGTTCGGCAACTCCGGCCGCGGCGTCTGCGAAGGACCCAATTTCGCGCAGGTGGATCTGGCCCTCTACAAGAACATCAAGTTCAGCCAGCGGGTGAAGGCCCAGCTCAGGTTCGAGGTCTTCAACGTTTTCAACCGGGTCAACTTCGTCGCCGTCTCGACCAGCCTGAGCCCGACGAGCGTCCCCCTCGACACGGGCAAGGCCTCGACCGCCACGAAGATCACGGGCTTCACGCCCTCGGGGAGCTTCGGCCAGGCGGGCGGGACCCGCGATCCGCGACAGGCGCAGTTCGGGATCAAGCTCATGTTCTGACCCAACCAGGGCTGCGGGCGAAGCTCGCAGCCCTCTCTTCTTCTCGTTGGCCCTGTGTTGGCCCTGTTGACGGGAAGGGAACCCGCGAGTAGCTTCGGCGACATGCGAGGAGGGATGTCCCCGCGCGCGGGCTCGCAGCCGGACAAGCTCCTGCGGGCGATCCTGGCCGCGGCGTGTCTCGTGGGCGCGGGGGCCTCCTGCCTGGCCGGCGGGGAGACGGCTCCGCCGGCCGAGCGACGACTGCTCTACGTGGCCTCGCCCGGCATCCGCAACTACGTGGAGTGGGGCGGCAAGGGCATCCTCGTCTACGACATCGGCGGCGGCCACGCCTTCGTGAAGCGCATCCCCTCGCCATTCGAC
>WNFM01166419.1_pt2 | contig 11014 bp, 7 predicted proteins | sample 5400271 | NCBI WGS metagenome assembly WNFM01 (sample SAMN13153352, study PRJNA577476) | soil metagenome | isolation source: 60 cm saprolite on Douglas fir-dominated hillslope | place: USA:California | collected 2013-09-17 | reverse complement strand
TTTGAAGACAATTTTCATCAAGTCGGAGCCAATGTCGGCGATCTTGGTGAAGATGCCGCCTGCGATTCGAAGCGCCGCCGCGCCGAGCGATTCGCCAATCGCAAAACCGATGAAGCACGGCCCAGCGTAATCGCCAGGAATAAAAAGCAAAATAAAAAGCATCATCAGCAATTCCACCGAAATGAGCATCATGCCGATGGACATGCCGGCTTCAAGCGGGGTGTGGTAGATGGGATAGGGCTTGCCGCGGAGGCCGGCGAAGGCGGTGCGGGAGTTGGCGAAAGTGTTTACGCGAATGCCGAACCAGGCGACGCCGTAGCTTCCTGCAATGCCAACTAGACTAAAGAGTAAAATAATGGCGACGCGCAGCGCTTCGAACTTGAGGAGCACGCCGAAGTAAAGAACGATGACCACGGCAATGAAGATTTCCAAAACCAGCAGGAATTTTCCCTGCGTGATGAGATAGGTTTTGCAGGTTTCGTAGATCAGCTCGGAAATGTCGCGCATCGATTTGTGCACGGGCATGTTTTTGAGGCGCGAGAAGATCGTCAGGCCAAAGAGCAAGCCGAAAACGCAGATCAAAATGCCCCAGAGCAGAAGTTTGTGGCCGTCGATTCCGCCGAGAAATTTCACCGAAGACAAATCTGGCAATTTGAGATTGGCTTCGCCACCCGCTTCATTTGCGCCTCCGGCCATGGCGCCAGCCGAAGCCAGCAGCATTGCAGAGGCTGCCGCGGAAAATCTTGCAGCTCGCGTCAAAGATTCAGAACTGCTGTGGGACCAGGCGTTGTATAGCCAGGTTCGCATGAACGATTCCTCCAAGAAAATCTGCGGATGATTTTCGGCGCGGGTTCTCTTCGAACTGCGCGCAGCAGAGCGGTTGAGGTTGAGATCCCTCGAGCCGCGCAGCGGCTCTCAGGATGACAACTCATTTTTTCCGCGCTGCGTATTCACCATTTTTTCCCGCTGCGTTATGCACCACTTTGTTACACTGCTTGTGCACCACTGTTTCACGCTGCGTGTGCAGCACCTTATCGTGCTGCGTTTTCACACACCAATCTGCGGCAACCGTCTGCGTGCGCTTTGGCTGAGTGCGCAGCATTTCGCAGCGGCAGAAGCACTCCCCATGCTTATGCCAGACGAGCCGGAAGTGGTTTCTTGTCCCGAAAGGATCAGAAACCTCGCGCCACCGGCCGGGAACCCCTTCCCGGCAGAACAGTAGTTCAGGGCTTGTAAGTACAAGCCAGTTCAGGCTTGGAAAAACAAGCCAGTTCGGGGCTTGTTAGTACAGACCCCAAAACCCCGCAGTTTGCCGGATATAAGCAAAATTCAGGGCGTGGCGAAGGTCTGATTTATAACATTCCAGCGATTTATTTTCAAATAAGGTGGTGCGGAAAGAAGTTTAGAGACTGGCCGCAATCGTGGAAACGCATCGCGACCGGAGAGCGAACCTCTGGTAACATGCGAAGCGTTGACTTACGGAGAATCACCAAGAATGTCGATTCGTTCTGTGGCCCCTGCCGAGGTGCGGGTGTGTCTGGCGAGGTCGTTTAGAGCGGCGCGAGAACATATGACTGTATCGCGAACGCGGCTGGCGGCGGGCTGCGCATGAGGCATCATTTTTTTGTGACTGGAACGGACAGCGGAGTCGGAAAGACGACGCTGTCGGCGTTGTTGTGCGCGGCGCTGGATGCAATGTACTGGAAGCCGATTCAAACTGGGACGCTGGAAGGTTCGGACCGCGCAACGGTGATGCGGCTTGCGGGAATCGGGACTGACCGCACCATTGATGAAGTGTATAAATTTGTGCCGCCGGTTTCGCCGGATTTGGCGGCGCGCTGGGCTGGCGTCGAAATTGACCTTGGAAAGGTCAATTTGCCTAACCATCTGACCAATGATTGGCTGGTGGTAGAGGGCGTTGGCGGAGTACTGGTGCCAATTAATCAGAAGCAGTTTGTGCTGGATCTGATGGTGAAACTGAAGCTGCCGGTGATTCTTGCGGCGCGCAGTACGGTCGGGACCATTAACCATACTCTGCTGACGCTGGCGGCATTGCACGCTGCCGAGCTTCCAGTACACGGCGTGGTGTTGATCGGAGATCAGAATCGCGAGAATCGCGAAACGATTGAACGGTTTGGCCACGTGCGGGTGATTGGCGAGGTGCCGCGCTTGCCAAATTTGCACCGCACGGCACTGATGCAGGTCTTCATGAATCACTTCGACCGTGCGGCGTTTGCGCAGTGACCTTCCTGGACGGAAAACTGAGCGGGTGGAAACAGAAAATAGTGGCGTTTGCCGGCACACTCGGCGCTCCGGGACTATTCTTGATTTCCTTTCTCGATTCTTCGGTGCTGACGTTTCCGGTCATTAATGATCTGCTGCTGGTGGAACTTTCCATCGAGCATCCAGCGCGCATGCCGCTGTACGCGTCGATGGCAGCGCTGGGATCGGTGCTTGGCTGCGTGTTGCTGTATTTCATTGCGCGCAAAGGCGGTGAAGCGTTTTTCCATCGCAAGGCGGGAGACCGCGCTCACGCCATTAGACATTGGGTGGAACGCAACGGATTTGGCGGGATGCTGGTGGCCGCGCTGTTGCCGCCGCCGACGCCGTTTAAGATTTTTGTGTTCGCGGCCGGAGTGTTTGAGGTACCGTTGCTGAGTTACACGACAGCGATCACACTGGCACGGCTGATTCGGTACTTCGGAGTTGGATATCTGGCGGTGAAGTACGGAAATGATGCGCTGCCGTATCTTGGGCGGCACAAGCTCGAGGTGCTGATTTTTCTGGTGCTATTTGTTGCAGTGAGTTACGGGTTGTCGCGGTGGATTTTGCGGGTGCGGCATGTTGAGGTGGGTGGCCGATAAGACTTTTCTTCTTTGCTCTGGGCCTTCGAATGCAAAACCGAGATTATTTTTAAGTTGAGATCCTTCAGCGATCCCTATCGGATCGCTTCAAGATGACAATTGCTCGCTTTGCCGGACCGCTTCAGGATGACGATTGCTTATCTTGGGCAAAAGAATCTAGGGATCAACCGTCCGGGCAAGCTGGGGCGCAGCATGCTGCGCCTCTACGGATGCATAGAAGCTTTCTGCCACTGCAATTCGGATGAGACGACTTTCGCGGAATTATTGAGAGTGATGTCGGCAAAGATGGCGCGAGATTTTTCTTCCGGCGCTTGATCTTTCAGGTCCTGAATCTCGACGGAGTAGCCTTCGGTTTCTTTCAGCACGGTGGCTTTGGGAAATCGCGCAAACTGCAAAAAAGTGATGGCCGCGGGAGAAGCTTGTGCCGCGGTTAGGACTGGGGACGACCCCGGCTTACGCAATGTTGTGACGCCGGTAGCATAGGTGACTTCTCCGCCCATGCTGCGCAAGGTTGCCATATGCAGAGCTGAATCGGTTTCGGAAACGCTGTGCCAAAGAAACGGCGAACCGGAATCGGGGAAAGCCGAAATGCGGCGAGGCGTTTCGCCAGCGATGGTGCGAGCTTCCAGCGAAGCGATGGCGTTGCTGTGAAACGAGGCGCGCGAGCCAAAATAGACTAGAGCGAAGGCCAGGCCGATGATCGCGCCAGTGCGTCCGCGCGGGCGTTTGCTGCGCGCGCCAATTTCGTCGCTTACCAAACGAATCAATTCCGGAAAGGCTATGGTGGCGATCAGGAGAACCAGCAGCCACGGATCGATTGCGGGTGCGATATCGAGCGAAAAGCGTCTCTCGGAAAGCGGCCAGAACGGAGCAATTGCGTCAGCTTGTGACAGGTCCATCAATACATGCAGCGAAGCGGCAACAGCAACGGCAGACCAGGAGAAGCCGATCCAGTCCGCGGAGCTTTCTCTGCGACGCACCCAGTGTTTGCCGACTGCGGCCAAGATGGCGAGCGCTGTTACGAAAAGAATGGTATGGGTAGCAGTTCGGTGCCAACGCAAGTATCCGCCAGGGCCAAGAGCCGCCGCGAAGCTGTCGAGATCGGCGATGGTGCCGGCTGCGACGATGACCAAGGTGCTACGCCAAGTGGCGCGAGGAAAAAAGCCGCGCTGCATTGCGAATGACGCTAATCCGTGTGTGAGCGGGTCCACGATGAATTACGTTGCTGAAGGTGCGTTTTCCGGGCCGGGAACCAGCAACCGCAGAGCATTCGGTACGATGCGAAATTCCACTGGCAAACGCGCGAGCGGCTCGCCATCGACTTGGGCGTAGGTCGGCGGATCGTTGTCGATTGGTTCGCAGACCAAGCGGTCAGACTTCCAGAAATAGACGCCCTCTTCTTTGCGTAGATCACCGAACCAAAGTGTTGGCAGGTAGCTCAGATACTTCAGACCGCTCTGCGAGGTCAGGCCGACGAATTCGAATTGATCTTCGAACAGGTCGGCTTCGGTAGTGATCTTGAACGGTCCGCCATAATGCTTGGTGCGACCGACGATGACTAGAGATACGTCGTGGGATTTTCCTTCACTGGTCACGCGGAAATGCTGAAATTTGTAGTTGAAGACTTCGCGGACGCCTTGCAACCAGTACGCAAGGATGCCTAAGCGGGCTTTCAGCTCGAGGTCGACGGCATAGGTGATGCGGCCGTCGGGGCCGGCGCCGGCGACGCTCAAGAAATATCGCGCTTGTTCGGGGTGCTCGAGAGGAGTCGCGAGGCCAAGTGCGACATCGCGCACTTCGCCGCGCAGCAGTTGCTCCGCGGCTTTGGGGATATCCCAGGAAAGTTCAAGTTCTTTTGCGAGGACGTTCGCAGTGCCCGCGGGAAGAAGCGCGAGAGGGACGCGATGGCCGTTCTGCGAAGCTGCCAGCCCGTTGACAACCTCGTTGATGGTGCCGTCGCCGCCGCAGGCAATCACCAGCTGGCGGCCGTCGAGGTTGGCGCGCCTGGCGATTTCGGTGGCATCTCCCGGGCCGGTGGTTTCCGCCAGATCGGCCTGAATGCCTTTTGCCGAGAGAATCCTGCGAGCTTCATCCAGATCGGTGCGGCGGGCCGAGCTGCCGCCTCCCGCGTTGGGATTGTGAATCAGCAATGCGTTTTGCAGACCCTGCATAATTTCGAGCTGTCGTCTCCCAGAAGAGTTAGATGCCGCGCACCAGACCGTCTATTCTAGCTCAGGGTTTGTAAAGAGCTTAGGGTTTGTAAAACAAACTTTAAAAGCCTCGATATAATACGGGCTGCAACGGTGTGAGTTGCGCGGAGCGGATATGGCGAAGGCAGCGCCTGCATCGGCGAAAAAAGAGGTTGAAGACCTGCGCGAGAAGCTGCGTTACCACGAGTATCGCTATCACGTGCTGGACGATCCGGAGATTTCGGATGCGGCGTACGACAAGCTGCTGGTGAAATTGAAGGTGTTGGAAGCGGCGCATCCGGAAATGGTGACGGCGGATTCGCCGACGGCGCGTGTTGGTGCGGCGCCGCGCGAAGGTTTTCAATCGGTGCGGCACACCAAGCCGATGCTCAGTCTGGACAATGCATTTTCGTTTGATGCACTGCGCGACTTTGACCGGCGGGTCCGAGAAGGAATTGGACGGGAAGAGATTGAGTACATTGCCGAGCACAAATTCGATGGGCTGAGCATTTCGCTGCTGTACGAGGATGGCGTGCTGGTGCGTGGGGTGACTCGCGGCGATGGGACAACCGGTGAAGACGTTACGCCGAATGCGCGAACGATTCGCTCGATTCCGCTGCGGATTGAAAAGGAGACGCTGAAGAAGGCCAAGGTGCTGGCTTCGTTCGAAGTGCGCGGCGAAGTGATGATGACGCGCAAAGCGTTTGAAGCGCTGAACCGCCATCAAGAGCAGACCGGCGGAAAGCTATTCATCAATGCGCGCAATTCTGCAGCGGGCGCGGTACGAGTGCTGGATCCGAGCATTACGGCACAGCGGCGGCTAGATTTTTTTGCGTACTACTTGTTGCAGGACGGAAGGGCGGCATTTCCGAAACATTCGGAATCGCTGCAAGCGCTGAAGCAGCTGCGTTTTCGGGCTTCGGATGATTGGAAACTGTGCGACGGGATTGAAGAGGTTATCGCGTACTGCGAGGCGTGGGACTCGAAACGCGAAAAGCTGCCGTATGAAATAGACGGCGTAGTGGTGAAGGTAAATTCCGTTGGAATTCAGAACGAGCTGGGATTTACGTCGAAATCACCGCGTTGGGCGATTGCGTTCAAGTATCCGGCACGGCAGGAAACGACGATGGTGAACGACATTATCGTGCAAGTTGGGCGGACCGGAGCGTTGACTCCTGTCGCGGTGCTGGAGCCGGTGCAAGTCGGCGGAGTGACGGTGAGCCGGTCGACGCTGCACAACATGGACGAAGTGGAGCGGTTGGGCTTGCACATTGGCGATACGGTGCTGATCGAACGCGCGGGCGAAGTGATTCCGCATGTGCTGAAAGTGGTGAAGGAGGGGAAGAACCGCAAGGCTTTTCGCATGCCGAAGAATTGCCCGGAATGCGGCAGCAAGATTCATCACGTGGAAGGCGAAGTGGCGTACCGCTGCGTGAATGCGGCGTGTCCGGCGAAGCGGCGCGAATCGCTGCTGCACTTCGCCGGGCGGCACGCGATGAATATTGACGGCTTGGGCGACAAAATCGTGGACCAGTTGGTGGACAAGAATCTGGTCAGGGATGTTGCAGATCTGTATTCGCTGAAACTCGAGACGGTGGCCGAGCTGGAGCGGATGGCCGAGAAGTCCGCGCAGAATTTGCTTGGTGAAATCGAAGCGAGCAAGAAGAATTCGCTGGCGCGGCTGATTTTTGCGTTGGGAATACAGTTTGTGGGCGAACGCACCGGGCAGCTGCTGGCGGAAAACTTTTCGTCCCTGCAGGAGTTCGCGGAGGCTACGGAAGAGCAACTGATCGAAGTGCCGGAAGTCGGCCCGAAAGTGGCGGCGAGTATTGCGGAGTTTTTCTCGGAGGCGGCGAACCGCCAGCTGATCAAGAAGCTGGAGAAAGCTGGCGTGCGGCCGACTGCGGAAAAGCGCGTCGCGAAGAGCGACAAGTTAGAAGGGAAGTCGTTTGTGTTCACCGGAGGTTTGGCAAATCGTTCACGCGAAGAGGCCGGAGAAATCGTAAAGCAGCATGGCGGGACGGTTGTCAGCTCGGTGAGCAAGAAGACGAGCTACGTTGTGGTGGGGACAGATCCGGGCTCGAAGTACGACAAAGCCAAGGAGCTTGGCGTTCCCATCCTTACTGAGGCAGAGTTCGACAAGCTGATTGCCGGCAAATAGAGAGCCGCTACGGGATTTCTTCGTGACGATCCGCCTGGCCACTGACGACGACAAAGACGCCATCTGGGGGATTCTGGAGCCGATGATTCGGCGCGGCGAGACGTACACCCTTCCGCGTGACATGACAGAGGCACAGGCCTTTGCATTTTGGTTCGCTCCCGAGAACCAGACGTTTGTTTGGCAAGACGCGGGCGCGATCCTTGGAACGTATTTCCTGCGCGCCAATCAACGCGGCGGGGGAGCGCACGTTGCCAATTGCGGGTACGTTACGGCAGCCGGTGCCGAAGGGCGGGGAATTGCGCGGGCGATGTGCTTGCATTCGTTGCAACGAGCCCGGGAGCGCGGATTTTGCGCCATGCAGTTCAATTTTGTGGTCAGCACCAACGAACGCGCGGTGAAACTCTGGATGGATCTGGGGTTCGAGATTGTTGGACGGCTGCCTGGCGCGTTTCAACATCCGGAACAGGGATTTGTGGATGCGCTGGTGATGTATCAGAAGTTTTCGTAAACCAGGGAAGTTGGCCGTGCTCGAGTTTTCCTGAGTTATAATAGGAATGGCGGGTGAGCTGGACGATCGCTGGTTCCGAGCAATCGGGGCGGGAGGAAAGTCCGGACACCGCTCTGCGTCAGCAGAGAAATGGGCAACGCGCCTGGTAACGCCAGGGGGCAAAGTTGAAGATGCCGGGTTAAAACCCGGCACTACGACGGCGTCACGGAAAGTGCCACAGAAAATAAACCGCCGCGAAAGAGAGCTGCTGTGACGGGCGGCAGGGAAACCTGCTCATCGTCGATCAAAGGCGCTTTTGCTGGTAAGGGTGAAACGGTGGGGTAAGAGCCCACCGCTCGTCTGGCAACAGGCGAGGCACGGAAAACCCCGCGTGGTGCAAGGCCAAATAGGAGGGGAGAGCCGGCCCGGCTCGCCGAGCGAAGCAGGCGAAAGTCTGCGGAGCTCCCTCGAAGACGGAACGTCCGCTTTGCGCAGGCGGGCTGTCAGCGAGAGCAACCCTCGGGTAGGCTGCTGGAGCCGCGGCGCGAGTCACGGCCTAGAGGAATGATCGTCAGAGCGCTGACTTGTCAGAGCTCGACAGAATCCGGCTTATATGGCTCATCCGCTTTATGAGAAGTGTAGAAATAATTCTGAAAGCCCCTTGTAGGCAGGAAGGGAGCACGAAATCCTAAATGAATTTCTCGCAACTCATTGAACACAATCGTGATTGCGAAAGCCATCATAATTTGGTCGCATTCAAAAATATGTGTTACTCCGTTGAGATGAGGGACTTGGCGGCGGGCTAGCGCGCACTCGCGCCGAACTCAATGCGAAGTGAGTATGCGTACTTTGTTGGCGCGTGGTTTGGGAGCTGGACATGCAGACCGTCGGGCCGCTGCTCGAACTTCAATCTGGCGTCGCTTCCCAGGATGGTTACGCTCCGGATGGGCTCTGTACCTGCGACAGCCGCCAGAGAATGAATAATTGCTTCCCCTTTGGATGGCCAAGCGAAACCGATGGTGTAAACATCATTGCCCTTGACGGTGAAGCGGAAATCTTCGGGAGTGTACTTGGTCGTGTCAGTGTCGTGAAACGATCCGGCCGCAACCTTTGTAGGACCTTCACCGTAGACGCGCCAGGCGCGCGTTCCATAGAGAGCATCGCCATTCACTCTTAGCCAAGCCCCAACTTCGAGCAAGACTTTCTGTACTTCTTCGGGGATCGTTCCATCGGGGCGGGGACCGATGTTCATGAGCAAATTGCCGTTCTTGCTCACGATGTCGACGAGCTGGTCGACAACGAATTCAGGCGATTTGAAGGTGTCGTCCTTAATGTAACCCCAAGATTTGTTGCTGATGGATGTGTCGGTCTGCCAGTGAAGCGGGCGGATATCACCGAGTTGGCCGCGCTCGAGATCGAGCACCCCGGCATGTTCATTCATGGCGTAATCTTTGTAATTGATCACGCCAATGTGATCGCCGTATTTCAGAGAACTGTTGTAGTAGAAAGCTGCAAAGCGGGTCAGATTCGGACGGATGGAAGCCTGGCCAATCCACCAATCGAAATAGACGATGTCCGGGTGATACTTTTCGACGAGTTCCGCGCCACGAGCGAGCCAATCGTCAGCCCAAGCTTGGGAGACGTAAGTGAAGTCTCCATCAAGTGGAGTTCCGGACCCATTGTTTAACCAAGTGTGCGCAGGACCGTAAAGGGCGGCGTATTGCGGGTCGTTGACATCGGATGGGATGGCGCGACCGACGCCTAAGAAAAAGTTGTGCTCCACGCGGTGAGAGGAAACACCGAAGTGGAGTCCAGCTGCGCGTACGGCTTTGCCCAAGTCTCCGATGATGTCACGGTGAGGTCCCATTTTGGCGGCAGTCCAATCGCTGACTCCGCTGTCATACATGGCAAAGCCGTCATGATGTTCCGCGACGGGGACGACATACATCGCGCCTGATTTCTTGAACAAATCCGCCCAAGCAGCGGGATCAAAGTGCTCCGCCTTGAACATTGGAATGAAGTCTTTGTATCCGAACTTGTCCTGCGAGCCATAGGTCGCAATGTGATGCTTGTACTCGTTGGAACCTGCCTCGTACATGAGGCGGGGATACCATTCGCTGCCGAAGGCAGGTACGGAATACGCGCCCCAATGAATAAAAATTCCAAACTTCGCATCCTTGTACCATTCGGGCGCTTCAAACTTCTGCAGAGACTCCCAATCGGTACGGAACGGCCCCTGCTGATTGGCGGCATCCACGTCTTTCAGAAGCGCCTCCCTGGCCGAGTCATATTTGCTGCTCGCCATCTGCCAAGCCTGGTCAATCAATACCGGATCTTGAGACGCTGTGGGAGCAGTAACGTTCTGAGCTTGCAGCGGAGACAACAATAGGAATCCCAACGCGAGTATGCCTGTCGTTCGGAAGCGGTGTGAGAACATAGCGTATCTACTCCAATCATGAAATTACCGGCAAGACCGCCGTCCCAAAACACCAGTCAGTGGGATTCCGTGCCGGACAAGATGTCTTTTTACTGAAACTTGCCTACATCGTCCCATAGAGAGCGAGAAGTGGACAACAAATCCGAATCGCATGGTGTGGCGGTCGCGATGCGACCCACGAACGGCGGAGCGATGGCAGCGCCGACGATTGACACGACGACTCAACGATGAGCCCAGTTTAGTAGGCTCTCCCAGGCCCCGGACACCGAGAGCAAAAATCGTAGGGAATCCAAGAGACATGAAGAAAAAAAGAAGGAAACACGGCCTACAGCCCGACTTTGCCTCCGTACATGGTGATTGCCGTGAGCGATACATTAATTGGCGAATAGAGGGCAAGCACGCGATGGGCCTTCCGTAGTGAACATTCCTCGACTGGAATTAGCAAGATTTCCAATCGTAGTTGACGCGCTTATGTCAATGTTCATGGGTTCAGTCGAGAGAAACGAGAATCTTGGTAAATTGCGACGGATTTGCACTCCAGGAGTGCAACGCTTCCGGAGCTTTTCCAAGGGGGACGATTAAACTCACTGTCTGGTCAACGGGAAATTTACCCGCCTCAAGAAGCTGAATAACGGCATGGAAATCCTCGGACTGGGCATTTCTGGCGCCCAAGATATCCAGTTCTTTTTGAACAAAGAGCTTTGTTTCGTAGCTGACCAGTTCTTTGGCGTAGCCGATGTAAACGACCCTGCCAGTGAAAGCCACTTCTTCGACCGCCGCGCGAAAGGTTGTGGGATTGCCTACGGCTTCGATGACGACGTCAGGGCCCAGCCCATCTGTCATTTCCAGCAAAGTCTTGTGTAACGGCTCGCGCAG
>WNFM01166308.1_pt2 | contig 11017 bp, 9 predicted proteins | sample 5400271 | NCBI WGS metagenome assembly WNFM01 (sample SAMN13153352, study PRJNA577476) | soil metagenome | isolation source: 60 cm saprolite on Douglas fir-dominated hillslope | place: USA:California | collected 2013-09-17 | reverse complement strand
TGGCCGCTCCAAACCGGACATCACGGCTCCCGCGCAATACACCAGCTTCTCCACACCCTTGGTTTCGGGAGCAGCCGCGTTGCTCGTCCAGGCTGGCAGCCGCGGTGATGGCGGGGCTGGCACCGCCTCGGCTGCCTCCGACACGCGCACGCTCAAAGCCTTGTTGTTGAACGGAGCGATCAAACCGGCGGATTGGATTCACACCGCTTCCGCCCCTCTGGACACCCGCTATGGGGCAGGCGTTCTCAATGTCTTCAATTCCTACCAGCAACTGGCCGGAGGCAAACACGGCTTCATCGCTTCGACGGCCAATCCCGCCGGCCAAGCCCACCTGCCCAATGGCGCGGCGGGGAATGTTGGCGCAATGGCGGGGTGGGATTTTAACACCATCTCGAGCAGTGTTCCCTCCGATGGAGTCAATCACTACTATCTCGGCTTGAGCAACAGCTTCGGCGGCTCGTTCACGCTGACCGCGACCTTGGTTTGGAATCGGCAGGCGGGCAAAACCTCGATCAACGACCTGGATTTGTTTTTGTATGACGCCAGCAACAGCAACTTGATCGCCTCCAGCATCAGCCGGGTGGACAACTTGGAGCATATTTTTTTAACGAAGTTGCCGCCTGGCCGCTACGACTTGCAAGTCCTCAAAAACGGCGGCTTGACCAACAGAGTCACCAACCTCGAAACCTACTCCCTCGCTTTTGAGATGTTTTCAATGCCCTTGCAGATCACTCCTTCGGCAGGCAAGGTGGCCGTTTCCTGGCCCCTCTCGCCCACGGGATTTCGACTAGAGGGGACTGCCGACCTCGCTGCGTCCGCTTCCTGGGTAACTCTGACCAATGCGACCGCGGTGAGCAACGGTCTCAACACGGTCGTAATCGAGGCCGCAAATGGCCGCCAATTCTTCAGGCTGCAGCGGCCTTAATAGTATTTTGCTTGCTTTTTGAAGGCTGGCATGGTATCTATTCGGGTTCATAGCACGGACGCTTTTGAAGCGCCCTCGGCCCATTCTGAGCGTTGCGACCGGGTCCGTGGCTGTCTTCATTAGCTTTCGCATAACGCAACCTCTTCACATGGCGATGTGAGAGCAGAAATCAGTTGGAAGAATTCGGTGATACAGACCCGAAAGCGGATAAAATATGCCCTCAAAACGCCTTTGCATCCTTTTGGTTATGACCAGCGGATTGATCGCGCCACCCAGTTGGGGCGCCGCTACTCTGACCGGTTCATTTAGCAGCATTCCGAAGGGAACGGTCATCAATTTGAGCGCCGCCGGCCCGGTGGACTGGGTGCATTGGGGCCTGTACACCGCCACCAGCCTGGACCGAAAGGCGGGCGTCACGCCTCAGATCAGCGATTTCATCCCGCTCGATAACACCAACGGCGGGGTTTCCATTTATCAGTTCAGCGACAATTATAACGGCTACGCTTGGAGTGACGGCACTCCGACGGCCACCGTCACGAACACGACGACGGGCGTTTGGGCTTACGGCTCTCCGGCCGTGGAGAGCGGCTTTGAGATTTCCGTGCCTGCGGACACGACGGTGAGAACATTAAAGGTGTATGTGGGCGCCTTCGCGGCCGAAGGTTTATTCACAGCCTCCTTGAGCGACGGCAGCGCAGCGCCTTACAACGATTTCTCTCTCAGCAACAAAACGAACGGGCCCAGTGGGGCTTACTCCATACAGTATGCGGCGAATTCGCCCGGCCAGACGCTGACCGTGGGGTGGACACTGAAACAAGTTGTGAATCCGCGCTACATTCTGAGCGCCAACGTCACCTTGCAGGCCGCAGCGTTGACCTCCTCGGGAGCCAACAATCCCCCAATTGTCTCCATCACCAGTCCCACGGAAAATGCGACCATCACGGCGTCGGCCAATATCACGATCACCGCCGACGCCTCCGATTTCGATGGGAAAGTGGCCAAAGTCGAGTTTTACGATGGCCCGGACAAACTGGGCGCAGACACGACCAGTCCCTATAGTTACTCTTGGAACAGCGTTCCCGCGGGCTATCATGTGCTTACCGCAGTCGCTACCGACACCAACGCCGACTTCTCCATTTCCGAGCCAGTCGAGATCTTTGTAAACGGCACAGGAGGCACTTTGTCTGGCGTCAATGGGATCCCGCCCAGCGCGCTGGATTTAACTTTGGAAGGAACCAGCGATTGGGCGCACTGGGGCCTGACCGATGCTACCAGCTTCGATCATAAAAACGGGGTCACGCAGAGGATCAGCGATCTGACCGTGCTGGGCACGAACGTGTTCCAGCAATATGGGGACAATCTCACTGCTTTTTCCTGGAGCGACGGGACGCCCACCGCCAGCGCGGCCAATAGCACGACGGGCGTGTATATCACCGGCCAGACCAACGGATTTGAGATGCAGGTGCCTGCGGACACGACCACCAAACGATTGAAGGTTTATGTGGGACTCTATGGCGCCCGCGGAAATTTCCAGGCTTACTTGAGTGATTTTAGCGCAAGGGCCTATACGGACACGACGCTCAGCAACGTTTATGGAAACAGCTATGCCGTTTTCACGCTCGACTATTCGGCGGCCTCGGCGGGCCAGAGCCTCATCATCCAATACCGGTCGATGGCCCTTTACGATTTCGATTTTGGCAACGTCACTTTCCAGGCTGCAACGCTGGTGGAAACCAACATGACGGTCACGACCAATAGTGCTCCAACCATCACTCAGCAGCCCATGAGCCTGGTGGTGACGCAGGGCAACACGGCCAACTTCAGCGTCACCGCAAATGGCTCTCCTTCTCCGACATACCAGTGGCGATTCGGCAGCAACAATCTCTCCGGTGCGACCGCGAGCGGCTACACGGTCAATAACGCTCAAGCAACCAGTGCTGGCGATTACGATGTGATCGTCTCCAATAGCTCCGGTTCGGTTACCAGCCTGGTAGCCACGTTGACTGTCCGCATTCCTCCTGCGATCACAGGCCAACCCAACAGTCTGGTTGTCACCCAAGGGAACAGCGCCAACTTCACCGTGGCCGCCACCGGGGATGCGCCTTTGAATTACCAATGGCGATTTGGGATGCCCGGCGTTAGCGGGGGAGATCTGGCCGGGGCGACCAACTCCACGCTCACCATCACGAACGCGCAATCAACCAATGCAGGGAATTACCGCGTGATCGTCAGCAATGCAGTGGGCACGACGAACAGCGTGGTGGCGACCCTGACGGTGGAGGTTCCACCCGCAATCACGACTCCACCCCAAAGCCAGACGGTGAACACCGGCAGCAACGTCGCCTTCACTGTTATGGCCGCGGGCACCACTCCTTTCGGTTATCAGTGGCGCTTCAATGGCGTGGATCTGTCTGGGGCGAACGCCAGCAGCTATCTGGTCACAAATGCTCAGCCCTCCAATTCCGGCCCGTACACGGTCATGGTCACGAACTTCGCTGGCTCGGTGACCAGCGCCCCTGCTGCACTGACGGTGCTGGGGGAGTTGGTCTTGGATTTTCAATTATTCTCGACTAATGGCCATTTGGGTCTGACGGTTTTCCCCAGCGTGGCCCAGCCATACGCGCTGGATGCTTCCTCGACGCTGACGAACTGGGCGTCCATTTTTACCAACCAATCCGGGGGGATCGGCTCCAATTTCATTCAGGCCCCGATCACCAACACCCCTCATCGCTTTTTCCGGGGCAAACGCTGGCCGTGAGCGCCTTTGAATACCACATGCACATCAAGTGTGGCTATTTTCATGGTGACCGGCGGCAGCGTCGCCGACAGGCCAAAGCCTCATGCTTTTCGGTAATTCGAGCGGTGGACCGCAAGCTACTGTCCCTCCGGGACAAGGACTCATAGAATTACCGAAAGCCATTGGGCCAAAACTTGGACTCCAACGCCGCGGCGCACAGGCTGGCGTTAGTTGGAGTCCAGCCGTTAAGCTGTCCGCGATTGCAATGAGAAATGATGGATCAACTGGCAAACCCATTGCGATCCAGTGCATAGATCGAGTAAAAGTCTTTGATGCGTTTGTTGCCGGAATACAAGTTTGGCCTGATCTTCGCAGCCGTGCTGGTCTTTTCCAGTTTCATGGTCCTGCGGCAGGTCCGGGTCAAGCAGGCGGAGCACATCGAGGTGCGCGAAGCCTTCATCCTCTTGTCCAGCCGGGGCTACAAAGAGGAGGCGGAGCACATCTACAGCCGGCTCCTCCACGACATGCAGAATTTCACCAACAAGGAGTTGTTCGACGATTTCCAACGGACCTTGATGCTGGTCGATCCGAGCGCCCAGCACCCCGAAAACCTGATTTGGAAATACCACTGGACCGTCAGCAACGAGCTGGAACGGCGTGAGGAAACCTCCCTCAAACGCGCCCACGAGATCGCGAACCGAACCGCTCGCTGAAGGTTATGCCCGTGCCCGAAAGAACCAGGCGAAGGGTGACGGTGGACGGAAAGTTCTTTCAACTGGATGGCCAGAAACTCTCCCTGATGGGCGTGACCTACGGGCCGTTCGCGCCTGACGCCGAGGGTGGAACTTTTGCCAATCTGGAACAGACCGCGCGGGACTTTCAGCAAATCCGGGACCTCGGGGCCAACCTGCTCCGCGTTTACTATCCGCCGCCGCGATGGTGGCTGGAGTTGGCCGCGGAGCAAGAGTTGAAGGTGTTGATCGATGTTCCCTGGGCCAAACACCTCTGTTTTCTCGATTCGGCACAGTCTCGCGCCGAGGCGCGTCGCGCCGTGCGCGAAACGGTTGCCGCCTGCAAGGGGCTGCCGGCCGTCTTCGCTTATAGTGTGGTCAACGAAATCCCGGCTGAAATCGTCCGTTGGAGTGGCGCCGCCAGGGTCGAGCAATTCATCGATGAACTCGTGGAGGAGGCCAAGAGCATCGATCCCGAATCGCTCTGCACTTTCACCTCGTTTCCGCCGACGGAATATCTCCACCCGCAGCTCATTGATTTTGTTTGCTTTAACGTTTACCTGCATCAACGCGCAGCTTTTGAGAATTATCTGGCGCGCCTCCAAATGCTGGCGGAAAGCAAACCGCTCGTGCTGGGTGAATTCGGCATGGACTCCTTGCGCGAGGGGGAGGCGTATCGATGTGAGTTCCTGGCCTGGCAAATCGAATCGGCTTTCCGAGCAGGGTTGGCCGGCACGATCCTCTTCAGCTACACGGACGATTGGTTTCGCGGCGGCCGTCAGATCGAGGACTGGGCTTTTGGCTTGACCACTCGGGAGCGGCGTCCGAAGCCCTCTTTTGCGGTGGTGGGGAGGCAGTACCAGCAGGCGCCTTACTTCCCGTTGGCGAGAACACCGATGGTTTCAGTAGTCGTGGCCAGTTACAATGGAGCCAGGACGCTCAAAACCTGCCTGGAATCGCTCAGGAACCTCAATTATCCGGATTACGAGGTCATTTTGGTGGATGACGGCTCCACCGATGACACTCCGCAAATTGCCCAGCTTTACCAGAACGTGCGCTATCTCCGCCAAGAAAACCTTGGCCTGTCCGCGGCCCGCAACGCGGGTATTCAAGCGGCCGAAGGAGAGATCGTGGCCTTTACCGATGCGGACTGCCGGGCCGATCGGGACTGGCTCTATTACTTGGTGGGCGATTTGATCCGAAGCAAATTCGTCGGGATCGGCGGACATAATTTCCTGCCGCCTGACGACTCGAACGTGGCAGCGGCGGTCATGGTTTCTCCGGGTGGACCAGCGCATGTGATGTTGACGGACCGCGTGGCCGAACACATTCCGGGTTGCAACATGGCGTTTTACAAGTGGGCGTTGCAGGAAATTGGCGGATTCGACCCGGTGTTTCGCAAGGCTGGGGACGATGTCGATGTGTGTTGGCGCCTCCAGCAACTTGGTCACAATCTGGGCTTCAGCCCAGCTGGATTCGTCTGGCACTACCGCCGCTCAACGGTGCGGGCTTACTTGAGACAACAAGCTGGCTACGGAGAGGCGGAAGCCTTCCTGGCCCGCAAACATCCCGAGTATTTCAACCTGTGGGGCGGAAGCGTCTGGCACGGTCGAATCTACACGGGGGCCAAGCTGGGCGTGCTCACGCAAAAGGCGGTCATCTACCACGGTTTATTTGGCGGCGGTTTTTTTCAAAAGCTCTACGCGGCTCAGCCATCCTTGGCTCCGATGCTCTTCACCTCGCTCCCTTACCATGTGTTTGTGACGGCGCCATTGCTGGTGCTTTCGGCGCATTTCACGTCGATTTGGCCCGTCGCGCTGGCGAGTGTGCTGGCTTCGGCTTCTCTGTGCCTGGTCGCTGGCGCGCAGGCTGCTCTGCCGAAAAGAGCGCGCCGGCCCTGGTCTCGTGCGCTGGTGGCGCTCCTGTTCTTTCTTCAGCCAATCGTGCGGGGCTGGGCTCGCTACAAATGGGCCTGGAGTGAGCGGACCCCGGCCCACTCTGCCGGACCCAGCGTTCCGCGGACGGGCCGCTCACCGCTTGTTGAGGAGACGGTTTCCTATTGGTCAGAAGGCGGGCTGGATCGCTACGCCTTCCTCAACCGGATCATCGCCTGCTTGCAGAGTCCGCAGTGGCAGACCAAACTGGACACCGGCTACACCGATTACGACCTGGAAGCCGCGAGCAGCAACTGGGCGCGCGTCCGCTTCACAACGGCGAGCGAAGAACTGCCCGAGGGGCGGCGGGTCTTCCGCTGCCGGATCAAGGGAAGTTGGACCTTCCGAGCCAGGGGCGTTTTCTTGCTCTGTCTGGCGGCGGTTTTAGTGGTCATAGGCTTGCTGGCCCGCGTTGAGCCGTGGCTGTGGATGCTCCTCCTCCTCGCGCCCATCCTGGCTTTTTTCCTCAACTCAGAAACGAGCCACGCGGAGCAATTGATGCTCGCCACGGTGGACGAAATCGCCCGCGACCAGAAGCTCGTGAGATTGTCCGATCCGACAGCCAACCGGGATCAACGCGATGATCGTTCTGCATGATCAGCATGAATGAGCTGGGCAAAATGTTATTCGTGGCGGGCGTGATTCTGGCCCTAGCGGGTCTCGTCCTCTGGTCAGGACTTGGCCGGAGCTGGATCGGGCGGCTGCCGGGGGATGTCCATTACACCAAGGGCAATTTCAGCTTTTTCTTCCCCGTTGTCACCTGCCTGATTCTGAGCTTGCTGCTGTCATTGCTGCTCTGGCTGTTCCGGCGGTGAAATGCCCCCGGGATGGTGCGGTTCATTCCTCCTCGATCAGGCTTGGGGCGATCTCGCGAACATAATCTTCCAGTCGAGACAGGATTTCCTGGCTGTCCTCACAACCGAGGGCAAATGTTGCCAGTTCCACGGCCTCGCTTAGCTTGGCCCGGCGGGTCAGGTACTTGATCTTCGGCAAACTGGGCGGAGCGACGCTCAACTCATCCAGACCGAGTCCTAACAACAATGGTGTCAGGATCGGATCCCCCGCCATCTCCCCGCACACGCCAGCCCAAATCCCGTGTTTGTGGGCGGCCTCGACCGTCATCTTAATCAACTGCAGGATGGCGGGGTTGGTGGGCTGGTAGAGGTGGGCGATTTTTTCATTCAAGCGATCCCCCGCCAGCGTGTACTGAATCAGGTCGTTGGTGCCCAGACTGAAAAACTTGACCCGCTTGGCCATCGCTTCGGCGGCGAGGGCGGCGGAGGGAATTTCGATCATGGCCCCGATTTCAATCGCCGGATTAAACGGCACTCCTTCGGCCTTGAGTTCCCGCTTGTAATCCTCGACCAGTTCGTTGGCCTGACTGAGTTCCTCCAGACAGGAAATCATCGGATACATCATTTTGACGTTGCCCTCGACGCTGGCGCGGAGAATCGCCCGAAGCTGTGCCCGAAAAATATCGCGCTCCTCCAGGCAGAATCGGATCGCCCGCCAGCCCAGAAACGGGTTCATCTCCTGCGGCACTTGCAGATGGGAGAGGAATTTATCCCCGCCCAAGTCAAGCGTGCGGATGATGACCGGGCTGGGCTTGAGGGCGGTTGCGATTTGGCGGTAGGCCTGGAATTGCTCTTCTTCGGTGGGCAGGGTTTCCCGATTGATGAACAGGAATTCGGTGCGGTAAAGCCCCACGCCCTCGGCGCCGCTGGCCATGACCGCCTCGGTATCAGTCGGTTGCTCCACATTGGCGGAGAGGACGAGGCGTTTGCCGTCGAGGGTGACGGCGGGTTTATCGTAAAGCTCGTGGAGTTTCTCTTCAAACGTGACGTGCTTGCGGACCAGTTGGCCGTATTCGAAAAGCGTCTGATCCGTCGGGTTGATGATGATGATGCCATTGTATCCGTCGAGCAGCGCGTAGTCGCCGGTCTGCAACACGCGGCTGGCCGTTTGCAACCCGACCACCGCCGGGATGCGCAGGGAACGAGCCATGATGGCGGTGTGGGAAGTCTTGCTCCCGATGTCGGTGGCAAACCCGTTCACCATCTTTTTGTCCAGTTGAGCGGTGCGCGACGGCGTTAGATCATAACTGATGATAATACACGGTTCGAGAAGTTTTCTCGGATCAAAATCATCGCTGCGGCCCAGCAGGGTGTTGAGAATGCGGGCGGTGACGTCCCGCATGTCCGCCGCCCGTTCACGCAGGTATTCATCGTCGATCGCGCTGAGCGTCTTGGCGTACTTGTCAGCAACTTGCTGGAAGGCGTATTCGGCGCCGACCTTCTCCTGGGCGATCATCCGGCTGACCTCCTCGACCAAAGTGGGGTCTTCCAGGACCAGCAGGTGGGCGTCGAAAATCGCGGCGTCTTCTGCCCCCAAGGCGAGTTTGACCTGGCGCTGCACTTCCAGAATTTGGCGGCGGGTGTCGATCAAGGCCTGTTCCAGACGGTGGAGTTCATGGGGGACATTCCCTTCGGAAACTTCATGTTTCGGGATCTTGTCCTCGTGCGACCGGCCCAGCACAAGCATCTTCCCGCGACAGACTCCCGGAGAGACCGGGATGCCGCGGATGATCTTTTCTCCGGATCGTCCAGTTTCTAACACGCACCAGTAATAACTCCAAGTTGGCGATTTGGAAAGGAAAAGATGAGGAGTTTGTCATTGTCCTTATCCAGGTCGCGTGTTATCCAAACGTCTGCAAACGCATACATCTATGTTGCTCAAGAGATTCTTGATTCCGGCCTGGTGTACACTGGCCGCCCTGACGATTCTGTCGGCGGGGACGGGGAATTCGGCCACCGCAAGGTACTTTCGCTCAGACGCGGGGATTGCCGCGGCGACGCCCCGCCATTTGCCTGACGACTTCGATTCAGCCGGCGCTCTGCGCTGGCGAGTGGTGATCGATGCGGGGCATTCCACTCCCGTGCTTTGCGGCGACAAGCTCATTTTGACCACCTATCGTGCTGCGGAACAGGAACTCGCCACGGTGGCTCTGGATGCCCAGTCGGGCGAGGTGCTGTGGAAGCGGGCCGCGCCCGCCGCCCGCATCGAAGCTTTTCACCAAGGGATGGGCAGTCCAGCAGCGTCCACCCCCGCCTTTGACGGGCAGCGGGTGTACGTCTTCTTTGGCAGCCGCGGTTTGATTTGCCATGACTTGGACGGCCACACCCTCTGGGAGCATCCGATGGGGCCCTTCCGCGACGAATACGGGGCCAGTAGTTCGCCGGTTCTGCTCGATGGGAAGCTCATTCTGCAGGAGGATCATGACTTGGACAGCTTCCTGACGGCCCTGGACGCAAAGACGGGAAAGGTGCTTTGGAAAACCGCGCGGCCCGACGCCGTGCGCAGCTATTCCACCCCGTCGGTCTGGACGCATGAAGGAAAAACGCAACTGCTGGTGGCAGGCGCCCTCGAGCTGGCAGGATACGATCCGGCCAGCGGCGAGAAGCTCTGGTGGCTAAACGGGCTCGCACGGATCGTCATTCCCGTCCCCGTGCCGGTTGGGGACAGGGTTTACATGGCCTCCTGGGCGCCGGGCGGAGATGACGGCAAGCGCCTTTCGCTTGATCCATGGCCGTCCGCCCTGGCGAAATGGGACAAGAATAATGACGGCAAACTGAGCCGGTCCGAGATCGAGGATCGCGAGGTGTTGGATCGCTTTTACCGGATGGACCTCGACCAGAGCGGCTCTCTGGACCAATCGGAGTGGGAGCGGCACGCCGCTTTCTTTCAACGCGCCCAGAACGCGGTTCTCGCCTTGAAGCCGTCAGGCCGGGGGGAGTTGAGCGCAAGCGACGTGCTTTGGAAGTACCAGCGCGGCATCCCTTATGTCTCCACGCCGCTGGTGGATCAAGGCATCCTGTGGATGGTCAAGGACGGGGGGATCGTGACCAAGCTCGACGCGGCCAGCGGACAAGTGCTGCAAGAGGAACGCGCTACAGGGTTGGGCGGATACTATGCCTCGCCGGTGGCCGGCGACGGCAAAGTCTTTTTCGCGAGCGAGCAAGGCGTGGTGAGCGTCATCGCCAGCACCCGGGAGTGGCGGCTCATCTCGTCCCACAATTTCAAGGAAAAAATCTACGCCACACCCGTGATCGACGCGGACCGGATTTACTTCCGGACGGAGAAGGCGCTTTATTGTTTTCAGGGAAACTGAGTAGAGAAAGGCATCCGCCTTTTGCAGCGAGATCCGATCCCTCTGCTTCACCCTTTCTTGCGTGCGAGTTCAATGACGCCACTCGGTTGTCTGCGAACGCTCTTTGCCGCGAGCCCAAAACTGAATCCCATCATGGTGCGCTCGCCCCACCACGCCCATGCGTTTGATCTTGGTGTCGAACCGCGAGTGCCGCAAAACGCGTCGGACATACTCGGCTGCCTCGGCCGGTTTAAAATCGAGCCACAAAAGACAATAACCGGCATGGCACAACGACCGTTTGAAAAAGTGCTCATCGCGGGTGAAGAGGGTGGGCTGCTTGAGATGATGCAGGAGCGACACAATGTTGTCGTCACCGATGCTGAGATACGACACATCCACGCCGATGACCCGGCACCGAATGCCCCATGCAGCCAGAATGTCGCGCTGGTCGAGCGGGATATTTTCGTCCAGCAGATTCACGCCGCCCTGGCCGGATGTGCGGTCAGCCGCCCCTCTTCATCCAGCCATGCGGTGAGCGCCAGG
>WNFM01166195.1_pt1 | contig 11018 bp, 9 predicted proteins | sample 5400271 | NCBI WGS metagenome assembly WNFM01 (sample SAMN13153352, study PRJNA577476) | soil metagenome | isolation source: 60 cm saprolite on Douglas fir-dominated hillslope | place: USA:California | collected 2013-09-17 | reverse complement strand
CCGCCAAGCCGCCCTCGGGCTGGCCGTGATCGGCGAACTCGCCGCCCGCCGCGCCGGCCCGGACGGCATTCCCGGCGAGCATCTCCAGGACGAGATCGCCGCGGTGCTGACCCTGACCGGCTGGACCGCCGCCCGCCAGGTTGCGCTGGCCGCCGCTATGACGCGGCTGCCCGACGTCGCGGCGGCGCTGGCCGCCGGGTGGATCGACCCGGACAAGGCCAGGGTGTTCGCCGACGAGCTGATCGTGATCGATGACGACGTGGCCGCCGCGGCGATCGCCGCCAGCCTGGTGCCCCGCGCGCCTGGGATGACCACGAGCGAGCTGAGACGGAAGCTGCGGCAGAAGATTGCCTCGTTCGACCCGCAGGCCGCCAAGCGGCGCAAGGAGAAGGCGGAGAAGGACGCCCGGGTGGAATCCTGGGTGGAGTCGGACGGTACCGGCGCGATCGCCGGGCGGGGCATGAACCTGGCCAAGATGATCGCTGCGGACCAGCAGGTCGACGCCGACGCCCGCTGGCTGCAGGCCAACGGCGCGCCGGGCACCCTGGACCAGCTGCGCGTCGAGGTCTTCCTAACGCGCCTCTGCGGTCAGCCCCTGTACACCCTTCTGCCCGAGCCCTCCACCGGGACCGGCGCGGGCAACGGCACCGCCGGGACTCGCGCGAGCGCTGCCAGCGCGAGCACTGGTGGCGCGGGCACTGCCAGCGCGGCTGACGCGGGCGCGCTGGGCGGCGGCCTGGGCGGGTCGGTGAACCTGACCATGCCGGCGGGAACGTGGCTGGGCGTCTCGGACGCGCCGGGCGAGGCCGGCGGGTACGGCACGATCGACGCCGGTACCTGCCGCGACCTCGCCGCAGCCCTCGCCGCCGCCGGCCGACGCACCCGCTGGTGCATCACCCTCGTCGACCGCAACGGCTGGGCCGTGGCCCACGGCTGCGCCCGGGCCGGCCCCGGCCCGCCTGGCACCGACCGGGCCTGGCTGGCGTCGGTGACGATCACCACAATTGAGTCGGGGACCTGCTCGCACCGGCGGGAGTCCGCCACGTACCGGCCGTCGGCCTCGCTGCGGCATGTAGTGAAGGTCCGGTCCCCTCGGTGCGGGTTCCCGGGGTGCCGGCACCGGTCCGAACGATGCGATGACGATCATACGGTTCCGCACCATAAGGGCGGGAAGACGTGTGAATGTAACCTTTACCCGCTGTGCAGACGACATCACAGGGCCAAGCAGGCCCAGGGCTGGCGGCTAACGCAGCCAGAGCCAGGCATCCTGACCTGGACGCTGCCCTGCGGACGGCAGGTCACCGTCACCCCCGAGCCCTACCCCGTCTAACCAAACGTCAGAAGATGGCGGGCGGAGGGGCGGGAGAGGGTTTCGCCCTTGCGTCGGTAATCGCCCTCGCTCCTGCGGCGAAGCGGGCCAGGTCTTCGCCGTCGACCAGCCGGGCCGGGAACGGGTCGCCGGCCGTCCGCCGCGTCAGCTCCGCGACGGGGAGGTCATGCTGCGCGCCGGCCAGCACCAGGTTGCCGAACCTGCGGCCGCGCAACACGGCCGCGTCGGCGATCAGGCAGGCGTGCCGGAAGGCGGACCACACCGTCGCCGCCTGTGCGCGAGCGTGCGCGAGCGGAGGGCCGTCGCCGACGTTGGCGCCGTAGATGCCCGGCGGGCTCAGCGCACGGGCCGCGGCGGCCGCGAACTCTACCGACGTCAGGTGCGCCGGAGTGCGCGCCCCCAGGAACAGGTCCGCTATGACCACATCAAAGGATCCGGCCGGGACGTGTTCCAGAACGGCGCGGGCGTCTGCGACCCTGACGCGCACCCGGCCCGTGCGGCCCCCGCGCGCCCGGCGGCCGCGCTGGACCAGAGGCAGCCGCCGCCGGACAAGGTCCACCAGCGCGGCGTCCGCCTCGACCGCCAGCTGGTCGGAGCCTGGCCGGGTTGCTGCCACGTAACGGGCCAGGGTCAGGCCGCCTCCCCCGAGGTGCAGCACGCGCAGCGGCTCCCCGGCCGGCGCCGCCAGATCAACCAGGTGCCCGAGCCGCCGCATGTACTCGAATTCCAGGTACTGCGGATCATCGAGGTCAACGTGTGACTGCGGGGCGCCGTCCACCAGCAGCGTCCAGGCCCTGCGCCGGTCGGGATCACCAACAAGCTCGACGACTCCCGAATCGGCACCCGGCCGGGCGGCCGGCCGGCCGCGGTCCTGCTGCCGATGTGCCATATCGGCCAGTATCTCCTGCGGCGGCGGCAAGAACGGAGCTGGTCTCAGCAGGCGGTGCAGCGGCATGCCGCCGGGCCGGGGCCGACGGCTGACCTGATTCCCGTTGACCGTACATGCCTGGTGAAATCTCACTATCGTGGGATGGGCTGGGCACCGGCCCATGTGGGGCTGGGGATGTCGGCTGGGCCATAGGAATCGAGCCGCTCATTTGCAGGTGCTCGGCAACCGCACCGCGAGTGGAGGTGCGTGAGATGGTGCGCCCGTGAGCCGCGGGACGGACCCGGTCCTGCCCGACTTGGGAATGTCAGGCAAGATCGGCGATTACCGCCTGGACGGCCATATCGGCCGCGGCGGCATGGCCGTCGTCTACCTCGCCCAGGACGAGCGACTGGACCGCACGGTGGCACTCAAGATCATTGCGCCGGAGCTGGCGCGCGACGCCGCCTTTCGAACCCGGTTCCTGCACGAGTCACGGGCTGCCGCCGCGGTCGGCCACCCCAACATCATTCCGGTCTACGACGCCGGAGATGCGGGCGGCGTCCTGTACGTGGCTATGCGTTACGTTCAAGGCGGCGATGCCCGGTCGCTGCTCAACCGGCTCGGGCCGCTCCCGTTTGGCTGGGCCTGGAGCATCACCGCCCAGGTCGCGTCGGCCCTGGATGCCGCTCATGCCCACGGCCTGATTCACCGCGACGTCAAGCCCGCCAACATGCTTCTCGATGCCGACAGCGCGGCGGGCGGGAGAGCGCCTCGCCGGGCCGACGGCAGCGACTTCGACCACGTGTACCTGTCCGATTTCGGGATCAGCAAGAACTCGCCGCCAGGCGAGAAGACCGCGATGGGACAGTTCGCGGGGACACTCGATTACGTCGCGCCGGAGCAGATCGAGGGCCAAGCCGTCGACGGACGCGCGGACCTCTACTCGCTGGCCTGCGCCGGGTTCGAGCTGCTGTGCGGCACGCCGCCATTCGGGCCGGACCAGGGCCTGACCGTGATGTACGCCCAGCTGTACGCCCCACCGCCCACGGCCACCGCGCGGCGCCCCGATCTGCCTGCGGCAGTCGATCTGGTCCTGGCCACGGCCATGGCGAAGAACCCGGCCAACCGGTACGCCAGCTGTGGCCAGTTCGCTGAGGAACTGCGGACCGCGCTGGGGCTCGTTCCCGGCGAGTCGGGTATGCCCGCGCGGCCGCGCTCGCCGCGCTACGCCGGGCCGGTCGCGGAAGCCTGGCCGGCCGCCGCGGAGCAGGAATCGGCCGCGAAGGCCGCGGCACCCACGCTGTACGGGCCCGGCTGGCCGCCGTCCCCGCTAGAGCAGCCTCCGGCCGGACCGGACCGGCTGAGCGTGGACGCGGCGGGCACGCCGGACCGGCTGAACGCGGGTGCGGCGGGCACGCCGGAGTGGGCGGGCGCGGGCCCGGCGGGCACGCCGGAGTCGGTAGGTACCGCGGACAGGCCGGGTCGGCTGTACCCGCGGCAGCCCCGGCCACACCCCAGCCGCACGAGGCTCATCCTGGCTGTCGCTGCCGCGGCCATTGTCGTGGTCGCCGTGGTCGTCGGCATGAGCCTGTCGAAGGGATCGGCGCCGGGCGCGTCGGCGCCGCGTACCGCATCCTCAGCGCCGGCATCGTCTGTCGCGGCATCCCGGCAGGCGGCCGCCGTCAACCATCTGCTGGGCTCGAGCGCGGCCACACGAAACGCACTGATAGGCGCGATCAGGAAGGCCCATAATTGCGCGCACTTGCCCACTGCGGTCAGGCAGATCCAGGCCGTCGTGAACCGGCGCAGCGCCGAGTTCAACCATGCGACGGCCGTGTCAACGGCTGCGCTGAGCAATGGCGCGACCGTGCGGTCCGACCTGCTCGCGGCGCTGCGCCACTCGCTGGACGCCGACCGGGACTACCTGACCTGGGCCCAGCAGCGGCTGAGCTCCGGGTGCACGCCGGCGGCTCGATCGAGTGCCTACCGGGCCGCGCTGAACGCCGACGGGCAGGCCGACGCGGCTAAGGCGGCGTTCGTCCAGGTGTGGAATCCGGTCGCGGCCCGGTACGGACTCCCGCGGAAGTCGCCCGGCGACATCTAGAGCCCGGGCTGGCGTCCTCCGCCCTCGTCACCCGCAACACCGCCGACCTGGCCCGCAGCACCGTGACGCTGCTTAATCCCTTCGATCCCACGCCTGCGACCTGACATGACCAGCCTTTGCGTCTAAAAGAGGCTGCCGAGTACAAGCTGATTGGCGTCATCGCCGCGAAGCCACGCGCTTCCTCACCGCGAACGAGGCGCGGCCGTAGTGTCCTGCCCGGCTACAGTTACGGAGAGTGAACATCCGGCGAGTGCGACAGGTGCTGGATCTCATGCCTGGTATCAGCCTGATCGGGCGGTCTCCCGGCTGCCCGGGCAGGAGGTGGGCGATGTCCCCGCCGGAGCGTTCGCGCGTCCGAGACGACGGCGCATCCAGCGTCGATGACGAAGAGCAATATCGCCACATCGTTGAGAGGCCCGGCTGCGGCAGAATCAGGAAATAGCTGTGCGATGCCCCAGGCCGTGAAGGCGAGAACCGCGACAAGCCGCATCAGTCCGTGTCGTGCCTTAGGCGGATGCGCGACGCTTACAGCGGCGATAGCACTGGCGACCATCAGCAATGGTGCAGCCGACACGGCGGCGTGGTGGGTCCACCGGACGCTCCCGCCGATCCCGTCAGCGGTGACTAGCAGGATGCTTCCGGCGATGGAGGTCAGGCCAAGCCCTATTGCGACCGAGAGCCGGACGTGCGGTGCGCCTGCTTGCTGGGGTTGATCCACGAGGTCCACGGTATCGGGGCGGATCGCAGGCCGGACTCACAGGCTGCCTGGGTAGGGAGGTTCGGGCAAGGCGAGGACTGCGCCGTTCAGCGCAGGTGAGGCGCCGGGCTGATCGGCGGAGACAAGTTCAGCTGAGCAGCCGTCGGCGGGGAGCGGGAAGGTGGCCATGCCGCATCAGCGGGCGCCGTCAGGGAGGCTTGGGTTCGGCGCGGCGCCGACGGGAGGGCGGAGGTGGCACCACCTTTCCGGCGAGGGCGCGTCCGGTTGGGATCACAACCAGTTTCCCCTCACGGGTGCGGACCGCGAAGGACCCGGCATCAGCCTCCTCAAGAATGCCGAGCACGTCGGTCATCTGCTTGCTGTCACCCGGTCCTGGCCGCCAGCGGATCACGACCCGCTTGCCGACATCGGCGGGGGTGAGCCAGATTTCCAGCCGGTAGCGCATGCCGCCCCCAAGGACGCAGCATCAGGGCCCGCTTCGTCTGAGACGATGGTCAGGCATACAAACCGCCTCGTTGATACAGACTGTAGCTGTACATCGAGGGTGGGCCGCCGATGCTTAGCCCAACGTCCGGTGACTCAGCACGAGCCGGTACCCGTCGGGATCGACGATGGTCCTGCCCTGGTGGTCCGGGTTGGCACCACGCAGCTGCGCTACCAGCTTCGCTGCATCGAGGACCTGCAGGCGATGCTGAAGGAGCGCGGCGACTGGGTGCCGCTGGGCAACACCGACGAGCAGAAGCAGGCACCCGACGGCACCGTCGAGGCCTGGGGCCGGTCTCCCGACAACCCGGTTGGCGGCTGGTACGGCCTGAAGAAAGGGCTCCGCGGCCGGTTCGGCAACTACGTGCCTCCGGTCCTGGAAGTGCTCGGCCTGGCCGAGGTCGAGCACAACGCGCGCAATAACCGGATGCGGGCCCGCTAGGACCCGGCCCCCGGACCCTGTGCTTGCTGGTTCCGCTGTCGCCGCGTGACCTTCGCGGCTACCATCGCCGCCATCGCCCGTGGCCGGGGGAGTCATCGGCATCGGGTACGCCCGGGGGTTGCGCGGCGGTTGCTGACCGCGATATCTGCGCCAAGATCCGATCCGGCATCCTAATGCGCGCATATTGTGCCAATATGTTCAGTGACATTGCGGGAGGGCGTACATGGGCCGCTGGGGAAGACGGTATCGCCGCTGGACGGTCAGCACGGTATTAGTGCTGGCCGTGGTCGCCGCAGCTCCCGCGGCCGCCGTGATGGCCGCGGCGTCCACGGCGGGCTCGCACCCGGAGATCGGGGTCGTGCACACCGTCACCTCGTCCGCGCAGCAGACGGCCCGCGCGCTCTGGACGCCCTCGCGGATGGCGGCTGCCACGCCCGCGCCGGTTCCCTTCACCGCGGGCCCCGCGATCAGCCCTCCTCCCGGGACGCCTTCCGCCACGCTCTTCAACGGCGTGCCCACTGTCGGTGCCCTGTTCTTCACCACCAACGGGGGGGTCACGCACTTCTGCACGGCCAGCGTCGTCGACAGCACCAACGAGAACCTGGTCCTGACCGCCGCCCACTGTGTCGATCCCGGCACATTCGTCAGCAACATCGAGTTCGTCCCGGGATTCCACGCCGGCCACCGGCCCTACGGCGCGTGGGTCGTTAAGAAGATCTTCGTCGCCCGGGGATGGGCGAACGGGCAGAACCCGAACCTCGACTTCGCATTCATGACGGTCACCCCCCCGGGGCGGCGGCCACTCCAGAAGGTGACCGGCGGGCTGCAGCTCGGCATCGACCGTCCCTACCGGCGCCCCATCGAGGTCATCGGCTACAACAACACCGACCACAGGCCCGTTGAGTGCGCGACGCACAGTTTCGAGTTCAGGCCGGACCAGATGGAGTTCTTCTGTCACGGCTACCGGGACGGAACCAGCGGCGGCCCCTGGATCGTCAGCTATAACCCCCGCTACGGCACGGGCGTGGTCATCGGCGTCATCGGCGGCTTCGAACAGGGCGGCTTCCTCGAGTGGGCGTCCTACAGCGCGTACTTCGGGCGCCCGGCCCTCCAGCTGTTCCAGCAGGCGGGGCGTTAGGGAATCTCATAACGCGGCGGCTGCGGCCGGAGCGCCACCGGGCGTCAGCAATGCCTCAGGAAGCGTCCAGCCGGCATGCAGATCGGTTTCCTATTGTCTGCTGAGACGCGACGGGCGTGCTGAGCAGGAAGGGCTGGAGCCGTGCGTGAGAAGGTCACCATCTCGCACCGCGGGGCGAGGTACGAGATCGGGCGAGGAGAGCACTTCTACGGGATCTGGGCCGCGGGGACGCCGGGGTCGCGGGCGCAGCCGCTCGAGTGGTGGCCCGATACCCGTGAGGGCTGGTCCGCAGCGTGGCAGCGGTTCGCGGCGATCGAGGCGCCAGGCACGATCGTCCCGGTCAGTCAGCGCCAGGCAATCCCCGCTGCGGGTAACGCCATCGTCGCGGCGGCGCTGCTCGCCGCGGGCGTCGTCTGCGGGATCGCGGGGCTCTTCCCCGGCTACCTCGGCGGAGCGAGCCTGGCCCAGCAGCCGGCCGAGCTCGTGCCGCATGCGATCTACCTCGCCGCCTGGAGCATGAGCGCACTGCTCGTCCTGCTCGGGGGTGCCCGCCTCCGGGTGGGAGCGCTCCTCGGGGTAGGGACGAGTGTCGTCACCTTCGGCCTCTTCTTCGCGGACGCCGGCACGGTGATCGCCGGGGGTGCGCACCTCATGGGCGCCGGCCTGGTGCTCGGGCTCATCGGCTGGCTCGCCTGCGCGGCCGGCTCCGCGATGGCGTTCCGGCTTCGGTCGGCCGGCGCGCCAGGCAGGCCGAACGGCAGCCAGGTGGGTCCCGTGGTGGCGCTCATACTCGCCGGGCTGGGCGCGGCGGTCGCGTTCGCCCCCTCGTGGGACAGCTATGTCCTGCGGACGGCGGCCGGGACGCAGTCCGTGACCGCGGGCAACGCCTTCGCGAACCCCGCGCCGGTGATCGCCGGCGACGTCGCCGTGATGGTCGCGCTGGTCGCGGTGGTGGTCGTCGCCGCCCTGTGGCGCCCGATGCGGCATGGGGCGGCGCTGCTCGCCGGGGCCACCATTCCCATGGCGGCCCAGGCGATCTCGGCTCTCGTCCTGGTCGGCGAGGGCGCGTCGCCGGCCCAGTTCGGGATCTCCCCGGCACAGGCCGCGCAGGCCGGGCTCACGATCGACTCCGGGGTCACGCCCGTGTTCTGGATCTACTGCGCGTTCGTCGTGGCGCTGATCGCGTCGTGCGCGTGGATGCTCCTCGCGTCCCGCCGGAGCGCTCCCGGGCCGGACGCGCTCGTCGCGAGCAGCGTCCTGTCGCCGGCGCCCCAGGACGGCGACGTGCCCAGCGGGGTGACGCCAGGCCGTCCCGAAACGCCGGATGCGACAAGCGCCTAGCCCTACCGGCTGCTTCCGCGGGAGCTACTCTGGGCCGGTGCGGGTCGCGACCTGGAACGTGAACTCAGTCAAGCAGCGAGTGCCCAGGCTGCTGCCGTGGCTGGACCAGCGGCAGCCCGACGTGCTCTGCCTGCAGGAGACCAAGCTCGCCGACGACGCGTTCACTGAACTGCTCGGAGGTGAACTGGACCGCCGAGGCTATGCTGTCGCCCTGCACGGCGAGGCCCGGTGGAACGGGGTGGCGATCGCCTCCCGGGCGGGCCTGGACGACGTCGTGGCGGGAATCCCCGGCGCGCCCGGCTTCCCGCGCCCGGAGGCGCGCGCGGTCTCCGCGACCTGCGGCGGGGTCCGGGTGTACTCGGTGTACGTGCCGAACGGGCGGGCGCCGGGTTCCGACCACTACCGCTACAAGCTGGCCTGGCTGGCGGCGTTGCGGGAGATGGTCGGCGCGGACCCGGATGCCGCGCTCGTCTGCGGGGACATGAACATCGCGCCGACGGACGCCGACGTGTTCGACCCGGACGCCTACATCGGCCAGACCCACGTCACGCCGCCGGAGCGCGAGGCGCTGGCCAGCCTGCAGGCGCTCGGCCTGCACGACGTCGTGCGGGATCGCTGGCCGACCCAGCGGGTGTTCACCTACTGGGATTACCGGGCCGGAATGTTCCCCCGGGACTCCGGGATGCGCATCGACCTGGTACTGGCCACCGCGCCGGTGGCCGACCGGGTCCGGGCGGCCTGGGTGGACCGGCAGGCGCGCAAGGGCACCGGGCCGAGCGACCATGCCCCGGTGATCGTCGACCTGGACGAGGCGCCCGACGGCGACATCGGACCGGTGGTACCGCCGCCCTCTGCGCGCCCCGCCAGGCGGGGCACCGTCAAGCTGCCCCAGTCGCCCTGAGGGGCGGCGCCGGTCCCCGCGGCCCCGGGGCGAGGGTGGCGAGCCGCGGCTGGCTCGCCCCCGGAGCGGTCGTGCCGAGCGGAGCCCGCGTGGTCCTTCCCAGGTCCCGTTCCTCACCGCGGTGAGGAACGGAGATTGCTGGCCGGGGCAGTAGGCAGCGGCGACCGTGCCGCCGACAATGTGGGGGAGTGCCCCCTCAGGGAGATGATCGATGACGGCTATGGACCAGAACCTCGAGCACCTCGATGTCCTGATCGTCGGAGCCGGGCTGTCCGGCATCGGCGCCGGCCACTACCTGCAGGTCCAGTGCCCGTGGGCTTCGTGGGCCATCTTCGAGGCCCGCGACGCGATCGGCGGCACGTGGGACCTGTTCCGGTATCCGGGGGTCCGCTCCGACTCCGACATGTTCACGCTCGGCTACGCGTTCCGCCCGTGGGACGGGGACAAGGCGATCGCGGACGGCGACTCGATCCTGGCCTACATCAAGGACACCGCGGCCGAGGCCGGCATTGACGGCCGCGTCCGGTTCCACCACCGGGTAGTGCGGGCCGCGTGGTCCAGCGACGAGGCGCGCTGGCACATAACCGCGCAGCGGACCGACACCGGCGAGGCGGCCGAGGTCACGTGCCGCTTTCTGTTCTGCTGCACCGGCTACTACCGTTACGACCACGGCTACCTGCCCGACTTCGCCGGCATGGACCGCTTCGCGGGCACGATCGTGCACCCGCAGGCGTGGCCTGAGGACCTTTCCCATAACGGCCGACGGGTAATCGTGATCGGCAGCGGCGCCACGGCCGTGACGCTCGTTCCGGCACTGGCTGAGACCGCCGCTCACGTGACCATGGTCCAGCGGTCGCCGAGCTACGTCGCGTCGCTGCCGGCCAGGGATCCGATCGCCGACGCGCTCCGCCGTGCGCTGCCCCGGCGGTATTCGGGCCCGGTCATCAAGTGGTTCAAGGCCCTCACCACCCAGGGGTTCTTCCGGCTGAGCCGCAGCCGCCCGGAGCTCGTCAAGCGGATGCTGCGCCGCATGCTCGGGCGGCAGTTGCCGCCCGGATACGACATCGACACTCCCTTCACCCCCCGGTACAACCCGTGGGACCAGCGGTTCTGCGTCGTGCCCGACGGCGACCTGTTCCGGGCCATCGGGAGGGGCACCGTGTCGGTGGTCACCGATCACGTCGACACGTTCACCGAGCAGGGCCTGCGGCTGCGGTCGGGCACCGAGATCGAGGCCGACGTCATCGTCACCGCGACGGGCCTCGAGCTGCTGTTCCTCGGCGGGATCGAGGTCTCGGTCGACGGCGAGGTCGTCGACCTCGCCACCCGGCTGACCTACAAGGGGATGATGGTGGAGGGCGTGCCGAACCTCGCCGTCGCCGTCGGCTACACGAACGCGTCGTGGACGCTCAAATGCGACCTCACCTGCGGCTACGTCTGCCGTCTGCTCAACCACCTGCGCGCGACCGGGATGCGCCAGGCCGCACCCGTCAACCGGACCCCGTCGGCCAGCACCCGGCCGCTGCTCGACCTCACCTCGGGCTACATCCAGCGCTCGGCCCACCGCTTCCCCAAGCAGGGCTCGAGATTCCCATGGCAGATCCACCAGAGCTACCTGCGCGACTACCGGTCGCTGAAAATGAGCGGCGTCGAGGACGACGCCATGGTGTTTTCGAATCCCCTCCGCGAGAGG
>WNFM01147795.1_pt1 | contig 11019 bp, 9 predicted proteins | sample 5400271 | NCBI WGS metagenome assembly WNFM01 (sample SAMN13153352, study PRJNA577476) | soil metagenome | isolation source: 60 cm saprolite on Douglas fir-dominated hillslope | place: USA:California | collected 2013-09-17 | reverse complement strand
AGGGAACCCCTCGCCCCCGATGACCAGCGCCACGACGTAGCCGACCAGCCACACCGGTCTCGCGGTGCGGAGCAGGAGCAGGCCCGCGAGTCCGAGCATCGTGAGGTCGTCCCAGTGCGCGTAAGGGCTTGCGGCCAGGCCGCCGACGATCGCGATGGCGATCGCGACATCCGAGCCCCGCGACCTGAGCCGCCACGCCAGCGCCAGCGCGCCCGCGGCGATCACCACCTGCACCACGCGCGTGATGAAGAGGTCGTGGATCCAGGCCGCGAGGGTCTGCGCCTGGTTCTCCGGCACTGTCGTGGCGAACTGGAGGCGGGACTGGTACGTCGCGATCCCGTCCGGGCCGAGGGCGAGCGCGGACAGGACCGCGAGCAGGCCGAGCACCGCTACGGAGGCCGCGAAGGCGCGGTAGCGGCCGGTGACGAGCAGCACGGGCGGCACGAGCAAGGCCAGCTGTGGCTTCAGCACGATCACGCCCAGCGCCGCTCGGGCGAGCAGCGGGCGGTCGCGCCGCAGGACGGCGGCGCAGCCGGCGACACCCGCCGCCACCAGGACCGCCGGCTGTCCGAGCTGCAGTCCATACAGCACGGGCAGCCAGCCGAACGCGGCGGCGAGGATGACCAGCCGCGTGCGTCCCTGCCCCGGCGCGGTCACGGACCAGGCCAGCACCACCGCAGCGACGAGGACCGCGCTCCACACCCCGTATGCGAGCTGATACGGGAGCAGCGTCAGGGGCACGACAAGCCAGGCAAGAGGCGGGGGGCTGACGTAGCGCGCCAGCTGGGCGATCGTGATGTTGGATCGGATGGCATCCAGCTCGACCTGCTGCAGCCTCAGGTCGTAAAGCTGCGGCCACCCGTGATGCAGCCCGAGCAGGGCCGCGGCGTAATAGAAGGTGAAGTCGTTGTGGAAGTTGTCGCCCGCGTAATTGGCCACCCAGAGCCACGCGTCGTAAGCGGCGGCGACCACCGCGGCGGCCGTGCCGGCCGCGATCAAGAGGTTCCGCAGCCTGGCCGGCGCCATGTCGCCCGGAACGGTACCGTACGGGCAGTGGCGATAACCGCCTTCGAGCCGCGGACGCTGGAGCTGCGCGACGGGACCAAGGTCCACGTCCGGCCGATCGTGCCGGAGGATGAGCCGCTGCTCCACGAGGCGGTCGCCGCGATGTCCGAACGCACCGTGTACTTCCGCTTCTTCACGCCGATGAAGCGCATGCCGGACGCCCTCGCGCACCGCCTCGCCGTCGTCGACTACCAGGACCGCTTCGCCATCGTCGCCACGACTCATCGCACGAGTGGAAAGGAGAGGATCGTCGGCGTCGCGCGCTACGACCGCGTCGCCGGCATCGACGTGGCAGAGACCGCGGTCGCGGTGATCGACGAGTTCCAAAGGCGCGGCCTGGGCAGCGCGCTCCTCACGATCCTCGCCAAGGTCGCGCTCGACCACGGCATCAAAACCTTCTCTCTAATCGTCCTGCCTGAGAACCAGCAGATGCTCGGCATGCTCCGCAAGATGGGCTGGATCCATCAGGCGAAGCTGGCCGGTGGTGTTTACGAGATCACGTTCGACCTGCCCCTCCAGTGAGCCGCAACGAGACTTACGTCGGGCCCCTCGGAGACATCGCCACGGACGAGTTCCGCGCCGCCGCGCACCGGGCGGTGGACTGGATCGGCGACTACCTGGACACCATCCGCGAGCGACCCGTGCTGTCCCAGGTCAAGCCCGGCGCCATCCGCGGCAGCCTTCCTAGCGTTCCGCCGGACGAGGGCGAGCGGCTGGAGGTGATCTTCGAGGACTTCGAGCGCCTGGTCCTTCCGGGCGTCACCCACTGGAACCATCCGCGCTTCTTCGCGTACTTCGGCATCACCGGTTCGACGCCAGGCATCCTCGCCGAGCTGCTGATCGCCGCGCTCAACGTCAACGGAATGCTGTGGCGCACGTCGCCGTCCGCGACCGAGGTCGAGGAGGTCGCGTGCGACTGGCTGCGCCAGGCCGTCGGGCTGCCCGCGGGTTTCTCGGGCGTGATCAACGACACCGCGTCATCGAGCACCCTCTACGCGCTGACCGCCGCGCGCGAAGCGGTGCCGGGCCTGGACGTCAGGCGTCGCGGCATGGCCGGCGCGCGCCTCCGCATGTACGTCTCGGAGGAGGCGCACTCCTCGGTCGAGAAGGCGGGCATCGTGCTCGGGATCGGCCAGGAGAACGTGGTCAAGGTCAAGACCGACTCCGAGTTCCGCATGGATGCGCGCTCGCTCGCGGCCTTGATCGCTGCTGATCGCGAGGCAGGCTTCACTCCCTTTGCTGTCGTCGCGACCGTGGGTACGACGTCGGTCACTGCGGTCGACCCGGTGCCCGCGATCGCGGACATCTGCGCCCGCGAGAAGCTGTGGCTGCACGTCGACGCCGCGTACGGTGGGGCGGCGGCGGTGCTCGAGAGCCACCGCTGGGTGCTCAACGGCTGCGACCGGGCGGACTCGATCGTGGTCAACCCGCACAAGTGGCTCTTCACACCGATCGACTGCAGCGTCCTGTTCTGCCGGCGCGAGGACGTTCTGAAGCAGGCTTTCAGCCTCACGCCCGCCTACCTCTCGACCAGCGACGGCGCGGTCCGCAACCTCATGGACTACGGCTCATCGCTGGGTCGGCGCTTCCGGGGCCTGAAGCTGTGGTTCGTGCTTCGCGCGTTCGGCGTCGAAGGCGCGCGGCGCCGCATCCAGGCCCACATCGAGATGGCCAAGCGGCTGCGTGGCTGGATCTACGAGGCGGAAGACTTCGAGCTGCTGGCGCCGACCATCTTCTCGACCGTGGTCTTCAGGCACCGCGGGGGCGACGCCGTCAACGAGCGCATCCACGACGCGGTCAATGCGTCAGGCGAGGCACTCATCTCGCACACCGACGTGCGCGGCAGCTACGCGCTGCGGGTCGCCATCGGGAACCTGCGCACCACTCTCGAGGACGTGCGCGCGACCTGGGAGCTGATCGAGGAAACCGCCGTTTCGGACTAGGCGGGCCAGCGGAAGGTCGTGCACATGTAGTCGAAAAGCTGGCCCTCCGGGATTCCGCTTGCGAAGTCCTTGGCGTCGGCCTCGTTGATCGCGAACAGGACGACGTTCAACCCGTTCCTGGTCGCTGCGATGACCGCGAATCGCACCTTGACCGCGCCTGAGTTGGAGCCGACGAAGTTGGCCGAGTAGATGGCACCGAGACCGTTCTGGTCGCCGAGGTGCGCGCCCTTGATGTCCATGACCGCGGCCACGTCCTGGTAGCTGGCCGAGGGCAGGCTGTTCACGAAGCTCGCGATCACCTGGTCGAGCCCCTGGCTGCCCCCCTTGCTGCCGAACACGGTGACTCCGCCGGCGTCGGTGCTGAGCTGGACCCCTTCGGCCGCATTGTTCTGGACCTTCCACGAGGGGTCGTAGTCGACCTCGAAACCGTACTTGGTGCTCTTGTAGGTCGCCGGCGCGGGCAGGGCCTGCCCGATCTTCGGGCCGCAGTTCTGCGTGCAGGGCTGGTGCGACCCGGTGTTGTTGTTGATCGCGATCAGCGAGACCACGACCGTGGCGATGATGAGCAGGAAGATCAGGCCCATCGCGACGGCGATCTGCGTCGTATGGTCTCGCGAGATCCGCCCGGGCGCTGGGTTGGCGCGCGGGTAGGCGTAGGCGGGATACGCGGCGTAGCCCGGGTACTGGACCGGCGGGCCGGCCTGAGTCGGAACAGGCACCGCGGCCGCGGCCGTCACCGGCGTGCCGCACCGGCCGCAGAACGTGGCCCCCGGTGCGAGCGGGTTGCCGCAGTTGCCGCAGAACGCGGTCTGGACCGCCATCAGGCCACCCTCCCGCCGCGGCTCGATCGCGCCGCCGCCAGCCTGGACGCCCCGCAGTTGGGGCAGAACAGCATGGTCGGCACGATGTGATGGCACTCGGGGCACTGCGAGTCAGGCCCGATCTCATGCTCGACCCCCTCGGAGAGCGCGACCGTGGCCACCGCCCAGACCAGGACCTGCACGATCAGGTCACGGATCGTGTACGTCAGCGCACCGAGGACGACCTGGACGCCGAACCCGACGATCAGGGTCGCGAGCAGGCTCACCTCCCACGAGCGCTTGGCGCGCCGCGCGTCGTACCGGTGCAGCCAGAGCGAGGCGGCGATCATGCCCGTGGTGCTCGCGTTCACGAGCGAGACCAGCACACCGAGGCGGAGCAGCCTCAGCGCCCAATCGACAGGATTGCCGCTGGCGATCAGGGGGCCGCCGAGGAGCGGCCACAGGCTGACGAGCTCCGCCGCGAGCGAGAAGCCGAGCGCCGACGCCGCTCCGAACGTGAGGCCGTCGAGCGGCTCCCGGTAGCGGCTGCGTGCGAGGTAGAGGAACAGCGGGCCTGCGAGCATCAGGGCCTGGGCGACGATGGGGATGGCCACGCCGCGCAGCGCAAAGCTGCTGCTCGTGTCCCCCGCGAGCGTGGACACGGTGGCCGCGCGCTCGGCCAGCTCGACGAACGCATACCCGAGAACGGCCCCGGCGACCATCGTGGCCCCGATCAGCAGCCACGGTTCCTCCTCGTAGACCTCGACCTCATATAGATAAAGGAGATAGAGAGCAGGCAGGAGGAATGCGGCGGCCGCGGTCGCCGGCGCGAACAGGTGCAGCGCCGCCAGCAGGACGACGAACACGACGCCCGCGATCAGCGCCCAGCGGAACGGCCCGCCGTGCCGGTGCGACAGGTGCGGAAAGAGCGTGCTGATGACGTTGAAGTGGATGACCGGCTCGTTGGGCATCGCGGCGAATGCGTGGCGGCGGTCGGTGTCCGCGGTCCGCAGATGCGCGCCGCAGTGCCCGCAGAACTCGCCCGCCGGCACTTGGCTCTCGCAGTGCGGGCACATCACCAGCGGCGGCCCGCCCGGCGTGGCGGCGGCGGTCACAGGCTCAGCCGGGGGCTTGCTCGGCGCGCGACGCCGCTTGTCGGGAGGGTTCTCGCTCATCCGCCGCCGCTCTTGATGTAGGTCACCCACGCCGCATCGAGCGCGTCGGCGTCAGGCGATCCCCAACCGGTCGTGAAGTCCCAGCCTTTCGTGGCGACGAACGCGAGGTTGTTGCCCGCGACGACGTCATGGAACGGGGAGGAGGCGAACTTCGTCTGGTTCGCGCCCATCCAGTAAATGGCGGGATTCGCGAAGCCGACCTGGCGCAGCTTCTTGTTCACCAGGTCCTGGTTGATCAGAGCGGTGAGCCCGGCCCACATCGGTGTCGCCGCGGAGGTGCCGCCGATCTGCGTGTCCTCTCCGCCGAACACGATATGAAAACCGGTCTGCGGGTCGGCGTCGGCCGCGACGTCGGGCACCTGTCTCATGCCGTGACCGTCGGCCTGGGCCACCGCCTGCTGGTAGTCCGGTATCGGGTAGATGAGGCTCGGACCGCCGCCGGTGCCGCTCTCGTCGATGGCGGCGCCCCACGCGTATTCCTTGAAGTACGTGCCATTCGTGGACTCGAACACCGTCGTGCCCCCGACCGCGGTCACGGTGGGCAAGGTCGCGGGGAAGCTCTGCGTCGGGTCGTGCTCCTGGCCGCACGTGTATGCGCCGCTATCGCCGCTGGCGACGTAGTGCGTCATGCCCTGCGCGTTCGCGCGGTCCTGGATGCTCGCGTATGTGTTGCGGTGGCTCGCCGGAGCGCCGGGCTCGCACGCGCCGAGGCTCTCCGAGATGATGGTGCCCAGGTTGTCGGTGACCATCTGGTCGATGGCCCGGTCCATGAACGTGAACTGCGGCCCGGCAACGTAGGCGACGAGCTTTGCCTGAGGGGCGATCTCGTGCGCGATCTCGAGGTCGAGCACCGCCTCGCCCCCGGGCTTTTCCGGGTTGCCCCAGTTGGGATTTGTCTTGATGGTCAGCACGGACGAGAAGGGCGGCAGCCCGAACTCGGTCGCGAACTTCTCGAGGTCGGCGATGTTGGCCTTCGGGATGGTCTCGATCTCGGGGAACAGGATGGTCTGGCCCGTGCCGTCGAGGTGGCGGTCGCGCAGCGGCTTGATGTTGTAGAAGGCGAGCACGTCGGTGGCGTTCAGGCCGCCCGGCTTCACCGCGAAGTTGTTGGCACGACGATAGTCGTCGAGTCCCGTCACGCCGGTCGCGATGGCCGCGATCGGGCCCGCGAACCTGGGAGTGGCTGCCGCCGCGTAGAAGGTGGATCCATCGCCCAGGCGGTAGCGGTCGACCTCGACGCCGAGCAATGCGTCCACCGCCGGCGCGGTCCCACCGGCAGCGATCAATGCCGAGCCGGGCTGCCAGCTTGCGGTGAGACCGGCCCTCTCGAGGTACGCGATCGCCGCTCCGACGAGCACCGGGTCGGCGCCGAACCGGGCCTGATACTCGGCCGGGCTGACCGTGTGGCCGGACGCGAGCAGCGCGGCCAGCCCCTTCGGGTCCCGCAGCTTCAGGTTGAAGTTCAGGTCGACCTGGAGGTCCGGCCCGGCCCGGCCGAGCGCGGTCGCGCTCTTGATGGCCGCCTCCAGGCTCGGGCCGGGGCGTCCCGCCTGGACAGGCCAGGACGAGGCGGTCGACCTGGGCGCGGTGGCGCGCGGGGCGCTGGAGCTGCAGCCCACGGTGCCCAGGATGGCGACGAGCCCCAGAAGGCCCAGGAATTTCACGGACACGTAGCTTCTCACGTCGTCGCCGTGGCGACGACCTCTCTAACCTCGGGAACCGCCGCGCGGATCTGCGCCGCCAGCTCGGTCTGGATCTCGTGGGCGTGCTCGAGGCTCACCTCTCCGGCAAGCCTCGCCACCACGTGCGCATAGATGTGGCCGTCTCGATCGCTCAGCTCGACGTCCTCGCACCGCAGCACCTCGGGGTGCGCCTCGACCACCTCGCGGATCCGCGCCGCGAGCTGGGCCCGCGGCCCGGTCACGTCATGGCCGGTGATCACAGTCGGCTCGAGCGGCTCGAGGTGGATGTCGATGCGTGAGGCCTCGGGAAGCTCCTCGCGCAGCGCGCGTTCGAGCTGTGCGCTCTTCGCGTTCGCCTCCGCCAGGCTGATGTCGCCCCGGAGCTTTGCGTGCATGGTCAGGTGAAGCGAGCCGTCGCTCTCGCGCTCGACGGTCACGTTGTGCAGGTCCCGCACCGCGCCGTCGCGCGCGGCCGCCGCGTGGATGCGCTCGACGAGGTCACTGGGCCTCTCCTGAGCCTCGACCTGAACATTCAGCTCCAGGCCAGGCAGCGCTGCACCGGCCACGCGCTTGACCTCTTCGATCATGCGGGTCGCCGCCTCGACAGGCAGCATCCGTCGGGTGGCGATGGCGACATCGCCGAGCAGCTGCGGGCCCGAGCGCCGCACGCGAACCGAGCGGACCTCGCGCACGCCCGTCACCTGCGTGATCGCTACGCGCAGCTTCTGCTCGGCGCCCGCCGGCGCGCGGTCGATGAGGATGTCCCCGGACCGCCACATGAGCTGCGCCGCCGCCCGTGCGATCACCGCGGCCACGAGTAGCGCCGCGATGGAGTCCGCCCACGGAAAGCCCAGGCGCACGCCGGCGAGGCCCACGAGCACGGCGACGGTGGCGAGCACGTCGGACAGGCGGTTGGTGGCGTCGGCCTGGAGGGCCGCGCTGTCGACTGCGCGACCGACGCTCCGCAGCACCGCAGCTCGTCCGGCCTCGATGAGCAGGGTCGCGACCAGCAGCACGAACGCGTACCACGCGGCGTTCACGTCGTGGCCCGCGGCCAGGAGGCGGTGGATCGCCTCGAAGGCGATGCCACCAGCGGTGACGATCAGGATCACGCCCTCGGCGAACGCGGCGAGATTCTCCGTCCGGCCGTGGCCGTAGGGATGCTCTTTGTCCGCGGGCTTGCGCGAGGTGCGGACCGCGAACAGGGTGAAGGCGCTGGCCGCCAGGTCGAGCAGGGAGTGGACCGCCTCGCTGAGGATGCCGAGGCTGCCGGTGAGCAGCCCGACTATCGCCTTGGCCGCGACGAGCAGGATCCCGATCGCGACCGACGCGATCGCGACCTGTTCCGGCCGGCGCGTCATCCCGCGAACTCGAGGATGAGCCGCGCTATCTCCTCGCCCTTGTCCTCCTGCAGCATGTGGCTCGCGCCCGTCAGCGCTTTGACCTCGCCTCGCGCTCCGGGGAGCAGCCGTGCCATCGCCTCCCCGGCCTTGGGTGGAAACACCGGATCTCCGTCGCTCCAGCACACGAGCGCGGGGATATCCCAACCGCGCAGGGCTTCCATGACATGCAGCATCGCTGCGGCGTTCGGGTCATCCGCGCTTATGGGGACGAGCAGGGGGAACGCGGCCACGCCCACCTTCGATTCGCGCACGGGCCAGGGTGCCTCGTAAGCCGCGAGCGTCGCGTCGTCGAGCTCAGTCGCAGTGGCCGACTGGATGATCCGCCCGACCGGCATGTCGAGGCCGACCCGCTCGGCGAAGTTGCGCCACTCCATGAACCCCGGAGTCGGCCAGTTGCGCGACGCGAAGAGCCCGGTGTTGAGCACCACGAGGCGCGCGAAACGATCGGGCAGCTCAGTCGCGACCCGCAGGCCGATCGGGCCGCCCCAGTCCTGCACCACCACGGTGATGTGGCGGAGGTCGAGGTCTTCGACGAGGGCGCGGATCGAAGCGCTGTGGAGGTCGTACGTGTAGTCCTCGATGCGCAGCGGCTTGTCGGAGCGACCGAAGCCGAGGTAGTCAGGCGCGATGACCCGGAACCGCGCCGCAAGCACCGGGATCATGCGCCGGTACAGGTACGACCAGGTGGGCTCGCCGTGCAGCAGGAGGATGGGCTCGCCCGACCCCTCGTCGAGGTGGTGCATCCGCATGCCCTCCCACACGCGGTAGTGGGGCGCGAACGGGTACCCGGGCAGGTTCTCGAACGCCGAGTCAGGAGTGCGGTAGGTCTCCAAGGCTCAGTTGAGGGCGGCGGCCGTCGCGAGCAGCTGCGGCTCCGAACCGAGCGCGATCAGCAGGTCGCCCTCCTCCAGGCGCAGGTCCGCCGGCGGGTTGACGTGAAGCGTCCCGTCCTTCCGCCGCACCGCCAGCAACTTGGCGCCCGCGGAATCGAGGAGGCCCGCCTCGGCCACCGTCTTGCCGATCGCCGCGGTTCGGGGCTGGACCATCACCTCTTCGAGACCGATATCCGACTCGCCGTGGTGCAGCGTGTCGAGGACGTCGACCAGCGCTGGCCGCACCGCGAGCTCGGCCATCAGGTGCCCCGCCATCCGGTAGGGCGAGATCACGCGGTCGGCGCCCGCGAGCTCGAGCCGGCGGATCGACTCGGGATAGCCGGCCCTCGCGATGATGTAGAGCTTCGGGTTCAGCGCCCGGGCGGCGAGGACGATGTAGACCGCGCGCTCGTCCGAGTCGACGGCGCAGACGAGTCCCTTCGCGCGGTCGATGCCGGCCTGCTTGAGCAGGTCCTCGCTGGCCGCGTCGCCCTCGACGTGCAGCCTTTCGTCCTTGTGCAGGCGCTCGAGCGGCTCGTCGTTGCGCTCGATGATCACATAGGCGATCTTCTGCTCCTCGAACTCGATCACCACCTGCCTGCCGATGCGTCCATAGCCGCAGACGATGAAATGGTCGCGAAGCGCGTTCAGCCGGGCCTCCATCTGGCGCTGCCTCCTGAAGACTCCGAAGCTGTTCTCGGCCAGCGTCTCCGCGAAGACGCCGAAACCGAAGAGCATCGTACCCACACCGAACACGATCAGGACCGACGTGAAGATCCGGCCGGCCACCGTCAGCGGATGCACCTCCGAGTAGCCGACGGTGCTGATGGTGATGATGGTCATGAAGAACGCGTCGAGGAAGGTCCAGCCCTCGATCAGCATGTAGCCGGCGACACCGACCACGATCACGATCAACAGCAGCACGCCCGGCAGCCGGAAGCGCTCGAGCGGGTTGGCGATCCGGCGTCGGTTCATGCCTTTTTCTTGCGGGATCGCTCCATGCGTTCGACCGCTCGCCAGTGAGCGGGCGCGACCCAGGTCTTCGTAAAGGTGGCGATCGCCGCCTGGGCCAGCTCAGGGTGACGGTGGGGCCGCACGGAGTCGACGGAGCGCTTGATGCCCGCGACCGCCTGGGGAGGCGCGGCGGCGATCGCGCGGGCCACCTCGGCCAGCCGGCCGTCGAGCTCCTCCGAGGCCACGACCTCCTCCACCAGCCCGGTCTCCAGCGCTTCGGGCGCCGCGAACACGCGGCCGGTGAGCAGCATGTGCAGCGCCCGGCCGCGGCCGACCAGCGCCGCCAGCCGTTCCGACGCACCCCATGCAGGCATCAACCCCAACGAGATCTGAGTGAAGCCGATGCGGGCGTGGGCGGCGGCGATCCGGAAGTCGCAGGCCAAGGCCAGCTCCGCGCCTCCACCGAATGCATCGCCGTTGATCCCCGCTATGACCGGGATCTTCAGCTGTGTGATCCGGTCGAGGGTGGCCCGCATGCGCGTCGCCATGGCGGCCGCTTCGTCGCCGGAACGCATGTGCTCGAGCTCCTTGAGGTCGCCGCCTGCACAGAAGGCCTTGTCACCCGCGCCCCGGATGACCAGCACGCGGACGCGGCCCGTGCGTAAGGAGGCGAGGCTCTCGTCCAGCTCGGCCATCGTCTGGAGCGCCAGCGCGTTACGGGCCTGCGGCCGGTCGATGGAAAGGACTGCGACTCCGCGCGAGAGATCCAGCTTCAGATCTCTCATGCCGCTACCCGCCGCCGCCTGGTCCCTCGAGGCCGGGCTTGGTCATCTTGCCGAGGTCGAGCACCTTGTTCAGCGCGGAGTCGGACACGCCCTTGGCGCGCGCGAGCTGGCGGATCGACCGCCCGGTGCGGATCGACTCCTTGGCGATCTTCGCCGCCTCGTCGTATCCGATCACAGGGTTGAGCGCGGTCGCGAGCATGGGGCTGCGCTCGACCAGCTCGGGCCCGCGGTCGGTCGCCTGCAGGCCCTCGATCGTGCGCGACGAGAAGTTGCGCGACGAGGCCGCGAGCAGCGTGATCGATTCGAGGGTCGCCACGCCGGCGACGGGCATCATCACGTT
>WNFM01085845.1_pt1 | contig 11019 bp, 7 predicted proteins | sample 5400271 | NCBI WGS metagenome assembly WNFM01 (sample SAMN13153352, study PRJNA577476) | soil metagenome | isolation source: 60 cm saprolite on Douglas fir-dominated hillslope | place: USA:California | collected 2013-09-17 | reverse complement strand
GATAACCCGCGTGAATGTTCAAGGTGAGGTATTTAAAAATCCGACCGTGGTCATGGCATCATTGCACTCCGAAGTGGATAGGGATATTCCCCTTCGGGCCGGTCAGCATGCGAATCGATTTGCCCTTGTGATTGGCAATGAGGATTACCAGCGTTTTCAAACGGGACTCCAGCTTGAACAGAATGTCGCTTTTGCACGAAATGACGCTGTGGTGTTCAAAGAATACCTGGTGAAGACCCTCGGGTTCCCTGAAAATCAGGTCTTCCTTCTCACCGATGCCACGCGTGGGCAAATGGGGCGGGAATTAGAGCGGCTTGTAGAACTTTCCAAAATTACACCTCATGCCGATCTCGTATTTTACTATGCAGGTCATGGCTTGCCCGACGAGCAAACGCGGCAAGGTTATCTTATTCCCGTGGATGTGACCTCCTCCAGCCTTAAAGACGGCATCCGCCTTAGCGACCTCTTTAAAAAACTGGCCTCCTGCAAAGCGGATCGGGTAACGGTATTTCTGGATGCGTGCTTCAGTGGCGGCGGCCGGGGCGAAAATGGGTTGCTTGCGGCGCGAACGGTAAAAGTAAAACCCAAAGGAGATTGGGTGGAAGGCAACGTGATTGTGTTCACAGCCGCCACCGGAGAGGAAGTGTCTCTGCCGTTGCCCAAAGAGTCACATGGATTGTTTACCTATTGCCTTTTGCACAAGCTGAAAGAAACGGGAGGGAACGTGACCTTGAATGAACTGAGAGACTATCTGGAAAATGAAGTACCCAAAATGTCGCTTTTGGAAAGCAGCCAAAAGCAGACACCGCAGGTGCTGGCCGCCCCCGCGATGGGCACCCAATGGCAGACCTGGAAATGGCAGTAGCAAAATTGAATACGCAAGACCTTTGGAATTTTCAAGCAAAAAACTGCTCGACTATCCATAGAACAAAACGAAGACACATTCCAACCGAAACGATGAGCAAATCCGTTTTACTTTCCATCTTGATGATTTGTGTCCTGGGAACTTCCTCCTCTTTTGGCCAGCAAAAGAAAAAGGTGGAACACGTAAAAGGCGAATGGGTGGTCTCCAACGACATCACACCCATGCAAGCCCGTGAAAACGCAATCAACCAAGCAAAAATCGAAGCCCTCCGTCTGGCGGGTGTTCCCGAGTTTATATCAGAATCGAACCTGCAATATCATTCTGAAAAACCCGAAATAATGAAAGAACTTTTTGAGTCCCTCGCGACCGTGTCTATTTCAGGGGAAGTATCGGAATTCAGGATTGTAAAAGAAGTTAAGGAACTGAATGAATATGGGAATATCGTTTACGATGTGTGGATCGACGCTATGGTGGTCATTCATCAAAGCGCTAAAGATCAGGGATTCAACATGGAGGTAAGAGGTGTCCGGGAGGGTTATTCTTCACCCGACCAATTAACGTTTGAAGTAACGCCCTGGAAGGAAGGGTATCTGACGGCATTTATTCTCGGCGAGACAGAAAGCTCGCAATTGTATCCGAACAACTCCGAACGTCAGGAAAAACTGACCGCTCTAACGGCGTATAGCTTCCCGAGATCGAAAGCGGTGGAGTATGAGGTTTCTACCGAAAACCCCCTGGAAATAAATTATCTGATCCTGCTTTATTCAAAACAAGAAATCCCTTTTATGAAAGAGCCTACGCATCAAAATATTTTGAAATTCATTGCCGGTATTGACCCGGCTCAGAAATCCCTGAAGACCTACTCGTTCCTGATTAAGAAATAAAAAGTATCGCCGCTCAAGGCTTCGTCGGACACGTCTGCGGTTTTCTACACTACGTTATTGAGCTGCTCCTTGATTTTTTCCAGCTCCTCTTTCATCTGCACTACGTGTTTTTGCATCTCCGCGTCGTTGGCTTTGGAACCAATGGTATTGATTTCGCGACCGATCTCCTGGGAGATGAACCCTAATTTTTTTCCGTTGGATTGTTTATCGGCCAGTACTTTCAAAAAGTAGTCCAGGTGTGTTTTTAATCTGACTCGTTCCTCGTGGATGTCCAGTTTTTCAATGTAATAAATAATTTCCTGTTCCAGCCGGTTGGTATCAAAGCCTTCACTGCCAAAAAAATCGGTTACACTCCCTTTTATCCGGGTCCTGGTCTTTTCAATGCGCCTGGGATCCAGCGCTTCAACCTTTGAAAGGCAGGATTGAATTGATGCTATATACTGGATCAGTCTTTCTTCCAGGGACTTCCCTTCCGCCAAGCGGAATTTATCAAAATTTTGAATGGCTTCCGTGATCAATTCACTGACTTTTTCCCATTCTGCCGGGTCAAGCTCCTCCTTTCCATTACCCTGGATGACATCAGGGGAATTGAGCGCAATCGAAAAAATAGTGTCATAGGAAGGGGCCATCACGCGGTCCGCCAGTTTTTTCAATTCTTCATAATAGGCAACGAACAATTCCCGATTGTAAGTCTGGCGGGTTTCCACTTTTCCGGTTTGTTGATAATCGATGGAAAGAGAAACCTTGCCGCGTTCCAACCTCTCCGTTATCAAGTTTCTCAGTTCAAGTTCTTTTTCGGAGAAAATCCTGGGCAAGCGAAGTGTCAAATCAAGAAACTTTGAATTCAGACTTTTTACTTCGACCGTAATGTTGGTATCCCCGCGGTTGAGTACCGCCTGGCCAAAGCCCGTCATTGACTTGATCATGAAACTTTATACCGTTAAGACTGCAAGATAACCAAATTACCTTTGGCGTAGCATCATTCTCGCAGCGGGTGATACCGGGGAAAAACCTCGTTGCCTCATGCAGAATATTGAATGCAGAAGTCGGTGCGAACTTGCCTGTGTGCCGGCCGTCATCAAAAATCAAAGCCAAGGGTCACAAAGGCACGGGGGTTTTGCACCTTGTAATTTTCCACCGGCCAGGCCAGGTCAAACTTCACATAGTATCCCAGCATCACCGTGCGGAAGCCAAAGCCGTAGCTGTAAATCCAGGGGTTCAAATATTCATTAAGTTCTATACGGAATGGGCTACCGGCAGTCTGGTTTTCCGGAACCACCCGGGTACGGGCGCTGGTCGTAGAATTGAAAGGCAAAGCGCCTGTCCAACTTGTTCCAATATCATAGAAAGCGGTGAGTTGCATGTTCCTGAAAAAATTAGAAGTAATCGGGCCGCTGGTGAGCGCACGGACCAGGGGAACGCGCAACTCAGCGTTGGCCAGGGCCACACTGTTGCCGTACAAGGTGGCATAATTAAATCCACGCAGGCTCGTGACAAATTCCGCAAAGAGTAAATTATTATTGTAAGCGCCGGAGACGGACGCAAGGGGATTTTTAACCCCCTCATAATTGATCCGGTTGCCAAACCAGTTGTCCATGCCCCCCAGCACATATTTTTTTGGAGAGCTACCGAAGAATGTACCGGTGTATCCTCTCACTGCAAATACGATTTCTTTATAGATTTTCTGATAGTGTCGAAAATCCAGCGAGATCTGTGAGAAGCCCGCATTCTTATTGCCGATGCCTGCATACTGAACAAAATTAAGTTTGCCACGGGTACCTTCAATAATATTCATGCCTGTCGTAAGGCTGTTGTCGAAGACGACTTCCGCTTTATAACCAGCGTAGTATTGTTGCCGGGAGGGCAAAAAGGTAGGCGGTTGTGGTGAAATGATGTCTTCCGTTCCGCGATCAACAAATCGCGTGTACCCTCCGAAGGGCTTAAACGTGAGGCGGGTGCGGACGCTAATCGGAAGGGAAGCGCCTACCTCAACCTTTTGGTAAGAATACTTTTGAAGATAATTCACCGAGCCGCCTGGCAAGTCCGGTTGGTTCCAAAAAATTACTTTTCGGTCGATCCTGGCGCTGAAATCGATCCTGTGCTTTAAGTATTGCACTTCACCATAAATGTCGCCGCTTTTCCAATCGAACGCCGTTTGAATCCCACCAAAGAACCGGTAGTTTTCCAGGATATCGTTCATCTGCGTTTCGAGGCGGATGCTGTAACTCCGCAACGGATCGATGACAAAATTGGTAATGAGGTTTTCGTACGTGAACTTGGACTCGTAGGGAAACGGTCCATTGATCCGACTGCCTTCACGCGCTTTCATATAGCGGGTCAAAAATGTTTCGCTGGGCTGCTTTTCCTTTACTGCCTCCTCATCAAATGAGTAGTCCTCCGTGTTCACCGTCCTTTCATCTGTCTTTTTTACCGTCGGAGAAATGTATAATCGTCCGTATTGACTTCTCCCTTCTTTATTACAGCGTGTGTGCTATCCACCGGGGACACTGTGACCGGCTTCTCCGCCTTTTCTTGCCGGGTGGTGTCATTTTTTTCCCGAAGACGTGAATTGATCAATTGTTTGATAGACATCGCCTTGGTGGAAGCTTCCTGCTTTCGTTTTTCAGAAATTGCTTTGGCCTGCAATACTTCCCTGCGGCGGGTAGCCGGCGTAAAGATTTGGTGTTCTAAATTGAAATTCCGCGACAAAAAAATGTCTTCTTTCAAATTCTTGGTCATGACGATCGCCAACGTATGGTTAGCAAAATCCAGGTCATAGTCTTTTACGCTCGAATTGAAGTTGGTGATCTGTGTGTAGATGCCGGACGACCGGGTATACTTAAACAAGTTAACGATTCCACGCTGGTCGCTGAGATAATAGAAACTATTTTCATCAGAGGCGTGAGGATAAAAATCTTTGCTCAAGGTATTCGTCACGCGGATCGCCACATTGGTGGTGGTATCCAGGTTGTACATAAAAAGATTATAGTTGGAACTAAGCTTTTGAAGGGCGTGGGTCTTGTTCGTCAGCACCGTATCGGTGGTGCGATTAGAAGAAAATACAATGCTGTTGGTATTGGGGATGAAAGAAGGATCAAGATCATCAAAGGCATCGTTCGTAAGGCGTTGGGTACGATCACGACGGCTGCTGATCAGGTACAAGTCGTTTTGACCCAGTTGGTCGGCACTGATCACCGCCAGCCGGCCATTGCTGGAAAAATCAAAACTACGGATGTTGCTAAACTTGCTTAATTCACGCGGGAGCTTACTGCGGCTGTTGAGGTCGTACAGCCAGAAAACATATTGTCCGTTCTTAATTCCTATGACTCCCAGGGTATTCTGATCGGCCCAACTTAACAACGGAACCCTGAAATCAACATCTTGCTTGATCACTTTATTGCCACCGTTAAGGATGACAGCTTCTCTGCCATTGTCCAGTGATCTCACTTTTACCGTAAACTTTCCACGGTAATTTTCAGCGTAGGCAACTTTTTTTCCATCCGGGCTGATCTTGACCGTCGTATAAACCGTAGCTTTATGATGAGGCTGGCTGAACTTAAGGGAATCGGGCGGAGCGATATAGCTTTCACCCACTCGCTTCTCGATCTGCGAATAATACTGCTGCCAGTCTGTCAATAATTGTTTGAACGGTATCCCCAGCGTGATCAATATGCTTTTTTGTTCGTTGCGAATGACACGCGTATAATTGAGAATGTTGGAGATGCTGCTTTTGCCGTATTTTTCGACAATGTAATTCCAGATCGATTGACCGACAAGTTGGGCGTCCTTGCCGGTTTGCTTCAGGGCCTTATTGACTTTTTTGCTCCGGACCAGTTGCCGTACATAATCGTCCATTTCGATATTCCACCCTTTGGCAACATACAACGAAGCGCCATCGATAAACCAATCCGGGATATTGAGCAGCACAGCATTCTGGAACATGTCCTTGAGACTGCCTCCAAACATCATCTCGTTCACCATCAAGTCGGATACCTTATAGATCAATTCCTCTTTGAATTCATCCAATGTACCGGGATGAGCAATTTCCACATAGGGCTTGATGAATTCCGTTTCCCCGCCAACATTAAATTGAGTATGATTAAGGCCGATGTTGCTCTGCTGCAAATCGGTAATGGAGTTGTATAAAAACACCTTGGTCTTGAGATACGGAGGCCATCCGATCAAGTCCGTAATGCGGTCAAATTCCGATTCCAAATATTGTATGGCTTCGCCTGCTACTTTTCGGCGGTCGTCGTAATAATAGACATCAAAATTCTCGGAACTAAGATACTTCCAGTCAAATTTTTTGTACTGAATCCGGTTTTTACCGAAGGTCTCCCGGGCCTGCTGGCCTTGCGCGGGCAAAAAGAAGAGAATCAACCCCACCGCCCACAAAAACCTGAACTTGCTTCGCATGATTCCTACTCAAACTTCGAATATAACGATTTAAAACGCGCGATATTCACCAGGGGTGTAATTTCACCTTCACCCTCCAGCCAAGCCGCCAATTGTCCCGAAAAATACGGTGCCAAACTAACACCCTTTGTCCCCAACCCATTGAAAATGACCCTATTTCCATGGACCGGGTGCGGCCCAAGTAATAGTCGGCGGTCGGGTGTGGTGGGTCGTATCCCCCAATGTTGGTCGATGATCTCGTAAGGAAGTCGGACCAACTCTTTCAATCTGGCCTCCAATTCCGCCCGTCCATGAGCCGTTGTACCGGGTGTGAGATCAAAATCATAGGTAGCCCCTACGGTATATGCGCCAGCCGTATTGGCCGGCACAACGTACACAGCCCGATTGTAGATACGGGTCACGGGCGGCATCGTGATGAGAAGCGTCTCGCCCTTCAATGGCTTGATCGGCAGCCATGAAAAACAGCCACTGTTCAAATCATCCACTCCCCTGCAATAGATTATTTTCCTTGCTATGACGTGACGATAGGAAACCCCGCTTCCTTGCTCGCGCAATTCAGCTTCTTCGAATTTTTCTTCCCGGTAAGACTCTGACTTTTTCAGGAGAGAACGGACCGCCTCAACAAATACAGCGGTGTCCACATATCCCCCATGCCGGAGCAGAACACCACCGACGGGATCGTGAACCTGATCGCCAAAAGTGGGTTGCCCGTGTATAGCCTCAATGTATTCTCTCATGGATGCGTGTGTACTCCGGCCCATCCATTCATTTTGCTCTTCCACGGAACCGAAGGGCCTGTACAGTGGCATCGGAAAGAAAAACTCCTTCTGCAAGAGAACTTCAGCGTTGCGGTAAAACGAATGGATATAAGGAAACAAGGTCTCGGCTTGCCAAGTCTTCGCCAGCATTTTGCCCGTAATCGGATTGAAAAGCCCTGCGGCCACGGCTGTCGAATGGTTGTGCTGCGGCTGATCAAGGACGACAATTTTTTTACCTTTTCGAATGAGTTGCAGTGCCAGGCACGAGCCTGCCAAGCCTTGGCCTATAATGATGTAGTCAACTTTCATCTGGATTTAGAGAATCAATAGAAAAGCTAAAATCTGAAATTCGTTCAATAAACCCACTTCTGCACACCAGGAATTTCCAAACCTTTGTACCTTTACGCAGTATCTACGGCCATGCTGTCCATCCAAACTTTTGTTTTTAATCCGTTCCAGGAAAATACCATCGTGGCCTTCGACGAAACACAGGAAGCCGTCGTGATTGACGCGGGATGTTACGAACCCGAAGAACGGAAAGAATTGGATAATTTTATTTCGGCTCAGAAGTTGACGGTGAAGTACCTCCTCAACACCCATTGCCACATTGATCATGTCCTGGGCAACGATTACGTCAAAGAAAAATACAAAGTCAAGCTTCTGATTCACTCCTTCGATGAACCTGTCCTCCGTGCCGTTAAGACCTACGCCCCCAACTATGGATTTGGCGGCTATCGCGAGGCATTGCCAGACCAGTTTCTAAAAGAAGGTGACATTGTTCAGTTTGGAAACACCACCCTGCATGTTTTGTTTCTGCCCGGCCATTCGCCCGGGCACGTCGGTTTTTTTAACCTTGAACAGCGATTAATCCTGAGCGGTGACGTGCTTTTTGAAGGAAGTATAGGGCGCACCGACTTACCCGGCGGTGATTTCAATACGCTCATCGACAGCATCCATCGAAAACTTTTCACGCTGCCAGACGAGGTGGTCGTGTATCCCGGGCATGGCCGCACTACGACGCTGGGGCAAGAAAAAATCTCGAATCCATTTTGTGCTCTCAGCCTCCGCTGAATGAAGTTGCTTCGTCACTTACCGAATGCGCTGACCTGTGGCAACCTGGTTTGCGGATCGATTGGAATCATATCGGTTACCAGGGGGCACGCCATGGCGAGTGATGCCATTGCCTTTGTCGTTGCAGCATGCATCTTCGATTTCCTGGATGGCTTTGTTGCACGCAAACTCCATGTTTCATCACCGATAGGAAAAGAACTGGATTCATTAGCCGATATGGTAAGCTTTGGCGTCTTTCCCGCCATCGTTACATACGTTGTTCTTTCTTCGAGCAACGACACCCCTCATGCCTATGCGTTCGCTCCACTCTTCCTTATTGTTTTTTCGGCCATACGCCTGGCTCAATTTAATATTGACGAAAGGCAAAAGGATTCTTTTATTGGATTGCCTACCCCTGCCGGCGCCCTGTTTATGACCGGATTGTGGCTGCTTCCCGAACCGTTCGCCTCGTGGGTTAGCCACCCTTTTGTCCTTGTGTGTCTTACCCTCTTCGTCTCCTTTCTGCTGGTGGCCCCGATGAAGCTATTTGCATTGAAATTCAAGAATTTCTCATGGGCTGACAACAAAATCAGGATTACCTTTGTCCTTTTGGCGGTATTATTGCTGGTCGGGTGGCAAGCAGGCGCCATCCCGCTCATTATGTTAGGGAGCAGGGTTTTGAGGGTTCCGTAAATAAAATTAATTGTCTTTCACGTTCAAGATATCGACTTTCCTTTTGGCGATTATTGGCTCATGGTGTCCCCTTCAGGCCCAACGGCCGCCTTTTTTTAAAGGGTATATTTATAAGTTCTCTGACAAATCCGACGGCGTATATAAGATTGATTACGCCATGCTGAAAAATGCGGGATTCGACCCCGACCAACTTGACCCCCGTCGACTAAAACTCAGTGCAGCGATCAGAAATGGCATGTTACCCCAGTCCAACGATTTGGGCCCTGAATCGAACATTGGGAATGAGCCGGAGGAACGGGCGATTCTTGTGCAGGGCGAGGCCGATGGCAAGTTCGATAAAGACGATTACATTCTTTTTTGGGGAGAAGGACCGGATACGCATTCCTTCGACACCTCCAAAGGGCTATTCACGTATGAAAGCAACCTCTACTCGGTAAAGAATTTTTATTTTCTCACGGTGGGGATCGAGGCTGGCAAACGCCTCCATGCTGGTCCAAGCCAGGCTGGCGTTTTTCCGGTTGTCCAAACTTACGACGACTTTGGCTATTACGAAACGGACCAGTACAACATTCTGAAATCCGGGCGTGAGTGGTTTGGTGAACAGTTTGATGCGAAAACAGAAGTCACGATCCGATTTAATCTCGAAGGGGTGGTGAGAAACTCCATCATTAAAATGATTTCCGCCACGATGGCGCAATCATACGCTGCAAGTTCTTCCTTTAAAGTCTTCTTTAATGACGTTGCTGTTGCTGAACAAACCTTGAACCCCATACCTAATACGGAATACGGAACGAAAGGTATGGAGGCCCGGGACACCGTTGTCTTCAACTCCGACGCAGTGTCGGCGCCTGACCGCACGGCTCAGGACATTAAGTACCAATACGTAAAAGCACCCTCGGGAACTTCGGTAGGGTATCTCAATTATTTTCTGTTTTCACTGAAACGTGAACTGAAGTACCGGGGAAACCAATTCACCTTCCTGGCGGCACAAAGTTTGTCCAACCCCGTTTCCACCTTTCAGGTGGCCGCGATGCCGTCAAATGCAATTGTTTGGGATGTAACGGATATACTTCAACCAAAAATCCAGACCTGTACGCTGGAGCAAAGCACGGCAACGTTCTCGGTTTCTACGGATACGTTAAGAAAATTTGTTGCCTTTACGGCGGACAAGGTCCTCGCACCCGGCCTGGAATCAGTCGTTGTTCCGCAAGATCTATTCGGTGGATCGATATCCTTTCATCCGGGTGATCTGCTGGTGATAACGCATCCTGACTTCAAAAGTGAGGCGGAACGATTGGCGGCCCATCGAAGGAGTCATAATCAAATCAATGTGGAGGTCGTTACCCCCGAGGAGATTTATAACGAGTATTCCGGGGGAAAGCAGGATGTGACTGCCATCCGCAATTTTGTTAAAGAGCTCTATCCTGGAGTCAACCTCTTGCTTTTTGGGCGTAGTTCCTATGACTACAAAGATCGCGTGCTGAGCAATACCAACTTTGTGCCTACTTATGAATCCAGAAATTCCCTGGACCCGCTGGAAACCTATTCGTCCGACGACTACTTTGCCTTCCTCGGACCGGGCGAGGGCAAGTGGTCTGAATATCCGGCGGAAAATGCTTCCATGGATATGGGTGTGGGCAGATTTCCTGTCGTCAGTCTGCAAGAGGCCAGGGACGTGGTGGACAAGCTTGTCGAATACGATACACCAACGAAAGGATTCGGTCCATGGCGCCAGAATATTGTATTTGTAGCCGATGATGGCGACTTTAATATTCACCAAAGCCAATCGGATCAACTCGCGTCCACTGTTGATGCAGGTCATCCGGAGTTCATTTCGAAGAAAGTGTACCTGGATGCCTTCAAGCAATTCACCTTACCCACGGGCCAGTTCTCTCCTCGCGCAAAAGATGCCCTTGACCGGGCAGTAGAGGATGGGGCGATGATCGTCAATTTTACCGGCCATGGCTCTGAAGAAGTTTGGATGCAGGAGCGGGTATTGGATGCCGATCTGATCAAAGGGTGGAAAAACGGACCGAAATACCCGTTGTTTGTGACGGCTACATGCGAGTTCGGCCGCCAGGATGACCCATTTCGGATTTCCAGTGGGGAAAAATTATTGTTGCAAAAAGATGGAGGGGGCATCGGTTTGGTTACCACGGCCCGTCCCGTTAATTCAAGCACCAATTTTGAATTGAACAAGGCTTTTTACAATGCTCTATTTGTAAAGAGCAACGGGCAGTATCGCGACCTCGGCTCGATTTTCCGCGACACGAAAAATAACAGCCAGAGCGGCGTGGCGAACCGGAATTTTTCCCTGATCGGTGATCCTTCCATGAGATTGGCCTTTCCTGAA
>WNFM01001149.1_pt1 | contig 11020 bp, 9 predicted proteins | sample 5400271 | NCBI WGS metagenome assembly WNFM01 (sample SAMN13153352, study PRJNA577476) | soil metagenome | isolation source: 60 cm saprolite on Douglas fir-dominated hillslope | place: USA:California | collected 2013-09-17 | reverse complement strand
ACCGCAAAATTACTAGTGTCGGCCAACATCGGTGTTCATGCAGGAGAGAACGTAACGCCATGCCCACATTTGTTTATATGACGAGTTGCGACGGCTGCGGACACTGCGTGGATATCTGCCCGTCCGACATCATGCACATCGATAAGACCTATCGTCGTGCCTATAACATCGAGCCCAACATGTGCTGGGAGTGCTATTCGTGCGTGAAGGCTTGTCCGCAGAATGCGATAGACTGCCGCGGCTACGCAGACTTCGCCCCCTTGGGCCACAGCGTTCGGGTTCTCAGGGAGGACAAGAAGGGAACCATTTCGTGGAAGATCAAGTTCCGGGACGGTCGCGAAAAGAACTTCGTTTCCCCGATCAGGACCACGCCGTGGGGATCTATCAAGTCACCGTCTGATTACGAGCCGCCCGCCGCGGAGGCGTTGAATTCCCAGCAGCTCGCGCACGAGCCTGAGGCACTCAACATCGATGCGCTGCCAGCGCTAACGCCGGGCCAACTCAAGCGAGGGGTGTTGTAATGGGCCTGTTCACTCGCCGAAAGACCGTGATGGTGGATTCGGATATCCTCGTCATCGGTGGCGGCATGGGCGGGTGCGGGGCCACTTACGAATCCCGATACTGGGGGCGTGACCTAAAAATCGTCTGCGTCGAAAAAGCGAACATCGAGCGCAGCGGCGCGGTCGCACAAGGCCTGTATGCGATCAACTGCTACATGGGCATGCAATGGAACGAGAACAGACCCGAAGACCATGTCCGCTACGCACGCAATGATCTCATGGGTCTGGTGCGCGAGGATCTGGGTTACGATATCGCTCGGCATGTCGACTCCACAGTGCACAAGTTCGAGGAGTGGGGCCTTCCCATCATGAGGGACCCGGAAACCGGGAGGTACCAGCGCGAAGGCAAATGGCAAATTATGATCCACGGCGAGAGCTACAAGCCGATCGTCGCCGAGGCCGCGCGCAAGGCCGCCACCGAAGTCTACAACCGGATCATGGTGACCCACTTGCTGATGGACAAGACGCGGCCCAACAGGGTCGCTGGCGCCATCGGCTTTAACGTTCGAAACGGCAACTTCTACGTGTTCCGTGCCAAGGCGGTCATCGTAGCTGCCGGCGGCGCGTCGCACATCTTCAAGCCCCGCGCGGTCGGAGAAGGTATGGGGCGGACCTGGTACGCCCCGTGGAGCAGCGCCTCTGCCTACGCGCTGCCGATCCTTGTGGGCGCTAAGATGACGCAGATGGAGAACCGGATCGTCCTCACCCGATTCAAGGACGGCTACGGTCCGGTCGGTGCCTACTTCCTGCACCTCAAGACTTACACTCAAAACGGATATGGGCAGGATTACGAACCCACCTGGTATGAATCGATCAAGGAGAGGGTCGGGGATTACGTTGAACGGCACCCGGTGCCGACATGCTTGCGCAACCACGCCCTTCTCGAAGAGGTCAAGGCTGGTCGGGGTCCCATCCGCATGGTGACGAAAGAGGCCTTCAAAGATCCGCACAAGGAGACAGTTGGCTGGGAGAACTTCCTCGGCATGACGATCGGGCAGGCGGTCGTCTGGGCATCGCAAAACATCGATCCCAAGGAAATAAATCCCGAGCTGACCACGTCCGAACCTTATGTCATGGGCTCGCACGCGACGTGTTCAGGCGCGTGGGCAAGCGGTCCGGAGGACTGCGCACCATCGGAATACCAGTGGGGATACAATCGGATGATGACCGTCGAGGGCCTCTTCGGCGCCGGCGACGCCATCGGCGGCTCCGCCCACAAGTTCTCGTCGGGATCCTTCACGGAAGGCCGCATCGCCGGCAAGGCGGCAGTTAAGTACGTGAAAGACCTGGGCGCGGAACAGCCTCAGCTCAGTGAGGCGGAGTACGAAGACCTCAAGAAGATCGTTTACAAGCCCCTGGAAAATTACAAAGTCGGCCGCAACGAAATCGTCGCCGGGACCGTTTCGCCGAGCTATATCCTGCCGATTCATGGCCTTCAGCGTCTTGAAAAGATCATGGACGAATATGTCGGCGGCATCGGCGCCCACTATACGACCAACGAACCGCTACTCACCCGCGGGCTCGAGTTGCTGGGCATGTTGAAGGAAGATCTCGCCCATCTCGGGGCCGAAGACCTTCACCAGCTTCAGCGCGCATGGGAGCTTCAACACCGGGTCTTGGCCTCCGAATGCGTCACGCAGCACACGCTGTTCCGGACGGAAACGCGGTGGCCCGGATACTATTACCGGGCGGATCATCCGAAGCTCGACGACAAAGATTGGCATTGCTTCACCCTGTCCCGCTACGACCGGGACTCCGGGAAGTGGGAAATGGAGAAGGCGCCCGTGTATCACATCGTAGATTGATCACCGGGCTGCTCAGAACGCCGTGTCTCCCGTGTCCTGCGTGCTTCGGGGCAATTCTTCCATGAGCGCCGGGCCCCGCCAGCCGATCCAGCCCGCAAAGGTCATCCTTTCCCAGATAGTCTGATTTCAGGAAGGGTCGCAGTGTCCCAACTCGTGCCGCCGCACAATTCGGAGCAGGTCAAGCCACTGTTGCTGCTGGAGACGGAGCGGGCCGAGGAACGCAAGCGGGCGGAGAAGTTCAGGAAAATTCCTCTCGACTCGCGCACAGTCTCCGACGTTTTCATGCTGGCAATGGGGGCCTATACGCCGCTCGATGGTTTTATGGGGCATGACGACTGGCGCGGCTCGTGCCTGCATATGAAACTGACCAGCGGCGTCTTCTGGCCGATCCCGATCACACTTTCGGTAAACAAGGACCTTGCCGATAGCCTATATGCCGAAGAGAAGGTGACGCTCATCAACGCGGAGACCAGTGAAATACTCGCCGTGATGGAGATTCACGAGAAATATTCAATCGACAAACAACTCGAGGCCGAACACGTCTATCGCACCGTCGATCCGAAGCATCCAGGCGTAGCGAAGGTACTGCATCAGGGCGATGTTAACCTGGCCGGGCCCATCATGGTGCTGAGCGAAGGCGAATATCCTGCCAAATACCCGGACCTCTATATCCGCCCCGCCCAGTCACGGGCCATGTTTCTCGAGCGGGGCTGGTCCAATGTCGCCGCCTTCCAAACTCGAAATCCCATGCACCGTAGCCACGAGCACCTGGTAAAAATCGCGGTTGAGGTATCGGACGGGGTTTTCATCCATCAGGTGCTTGGGAAATTGAAAGCAGGCGACATCCCAGCCGATGTTCGTACCCGCGCAATCCAGGCGATGATCGACAACTATTTCCGCCCGGGAACGGTAATCCAGGCGGGCTATCCGATCGAGATGCGCTATGCCGGTCCACGCGAGGCGCTGCTTCATGCCCTCATTCGCCAGAACTTCGGCTGTTCGCACCTTATCGTCGGTCGCGACCACGCCGGCGTCGGCGACTACTACGGTCCCTTCGATGCGCATCACATCTTCGATCAGCTGTGGCCGGGTGCACTTCATACCAAGCCGCTGAAGATCGACATCACTTTTTACTGCCGGAAGTGCTACGGAATGGCGACGGCGAAGACCTGTCCCCACGATCCCCAGCATCATATTTCGATCTCTGGCACGGAGCAGCGTGAGATGCTCTCGTCCAATGCGGACATACCACCCGAGTTTAGCCGGCCGGAGGTGGTGGCGATCCTCAAGGAGTACTACGCAGGCCTGCGATCGGCAGGCTAGAGTCCGGCATCATGATCATCGCGCAGATCTCCGATACCCATTTGGCCCTGGATACACCCGACGCCAACCAGAGAATACGCGATTTCGCACTCACGGTTGTGGACATAAACGCGCTCGATCCGGCTCCCGACGTGATCGTTCACACCGGGGATATCGTTCATAACGGACGACAAGACGAATACGCTCAGGCAGTGGCTACGCTCGCGAAAGCGCGTGCGCCGGTATATGTCCTGGGCGGCAATAGGGATAACAGGGCGAATTTACGCGCGGCCTTTTCCACATGCGGATATCTTTCGCCCGATTCCAACTTCATCGATTATGCGATTGACGATTACCCGGTAAGACTGATTGCGCTGGATACTCTGAGTTCAGGCAGCAACAAGGGTGACTTTTGCCCTGAGCGGGCCAGACGTTTGATTGAGCTGATCGACGCCGAGACCACCAAGCCTATTGCGGTTTTCACGCACCATCCGCCATTTGAGGTTTTAGTGGGGCCGGATCGGCTCCACTTCGAAACAACGGAGACGGTGTCGCGGCTGCGCCAGGCTTTGCAGCACTCCGGGCGGGTCGTCGCCGTTTTCAGCGGCCACGTTCATCGTGCTGCTGAGGGTTGTGTCGGAAGCATCCCGGCGACAGTGGTGCAGTGCATCGCTACGACATTGCGCAAAGGCGAGTATCCGGCTGGCATGAAGACGCGCCCGGTCTATCAGGTCCACCGGTTTGATCCAGTTTGGGGCTTTGCTACCGAAACACGGATTGTGGGAACGGGGCCATCGGCGGCATAGACCTGCGAATGCCATGCTGTCTCGGCTGTTCTTCGTCGTACGTTGCGACAAACTCCGTGAATATTGGTTGCGCCAGCAAGCGCCCGCCCCGTTTCGCCAAGTGGTAATAGTCTTGCTCTCTTGCGACATAGGCCGAATTTGTTTGGCGGTTTTTGTTCGCCAGCTATAGGCTTCGCGGTGCGGACGCTGGCCAGAGCAACCTGGCAAGAGCAACATCGCGTCGCGCAGAGCCGGTGGCCAGCGGTCGCCACGAAGCCGCTTTGCGTGAACACGACAACAAACAGTGCCGCGAGAAGCCGGGAGGACACCGTCATGCAGAAGACGGAGGTGGCGCGAGGCCCAAGGTCTCGCAGCGGGTCGGCAACTGACAACGTCGTAGACACGAGTTCCCCCCAATCGCAAGCGAGACGCAGGTTTCTGCGCCGCGGCGTGGTCTTGGCCGGCGCGACCGCCGCGTCGGCGACCGGGATCGCTGCCGCGAGGGCGCAACGGCTGGAAATCCCGCCGTCGAACCTCGAAATGGGTCGCATGATCGAGCCCACGGCGTACGGGATGCCATCGAAGTTCGAGGCACACGTGAGTCGCAGACGCAGTGATGTGCTTGTCAACAAGCAGAACTGGTCCGATTGGAGCATGACGCCACTCCAACACCAGCTCGGGATTGTCACCCCCAACGGCTTGTTCTTTGAACGTCATCACGCCGGCGTCCCCGACATCGATCCCGACAAGCACCAACTCGTCATCCACGGCATGGTGAAGCAGCCGCTCAAATTCTCAATGAGCGACCTGATGCGCTACCCGTCGGTGTCGAAAATCTTTTTTCTGGAATGCTCGGGTAACGGTCTCACCGACTGGACGAAGGCCGCATCGACCACGGTGCAACAGTCGCACGGCCTGCTCTCTTGCGCGCAATGGACTGGCGTACCGGTGTCAGCGCTGCTCGACGAGGCGGGCAGCGATCCTGCCGCGAAGTGGGTGCTGTTCGAAGGCGCGGACGGCTCCGCTCATGCCCGCTCCATCCCGATCGAAAAGGTGATGGCGGACACGCTTCTGGTCTACGGCCAGAACGGGGAGCGGCTACGACCCGAACAGGGCTACCCGCTGCGCGTGCTCATCCCCGGTTGGGAGGGCAACGTATCGGTCAAGTGGCTCCGGCGCATCAAGGTATCGGACCAGCCTTGGCACCTGCGCAGCGAGACCGCGCGCTACTCCGATCCGATGCCCGAAGGCAAATGGCGGCAATTCAGCTTCGTAATGGAGAGCAAGTCCGTCATCCCGATCGAAGGTTTCGCCTGGTCGGGAAACGGCACTATCAAAGCAGTCGACGTCACGGTCGACGGCGGCAAGACCTGGCGCGAGGCGGTGCTGGAAGAACCGGTCCTCGATCGCTGCCTGACCCGCTTCCGTTACGTCTGGGATTGGGATGGCGGCCCAGCCAAGATCGCGAGCCGCGCCGTCGACAGTAGCGGGTACGTGCAGCCCACCGTAGCCGAGATCGCGCAGGCCCGCGCGCTCGTCGGCTTCGTGCAGCATCACAACGGAATTTTCCCGTGGTCGGTGAGCCAGGCCGGGGAGGTGAAAAATGCGATCGCATAAGTTCGGCGCTGGCGCGCTCGCCCTGCTGCTGGCCTCGGCCGGCTCAGGGGTCGCGGACGGCCAATCCGGTAAGCCACGCTTCGGCAAGCCCATTTCGGAGGCTGAGATCGCAGCCTGGAACATCGACGTCCGTACCCCGGACGGGAAGAATCTCCCAAGCGGCAAAGGAAGCGTTGCCGAGGGCAAAGTTCTCTTCGCGGCGCAATGTGCGGCGTGCCACGGCGATGACGCCAAGGGCGGATCGATGTACGGCTCGATGGTCGGCGGCATCGGATCGTTCACCACCAATACCCGCGTGCTGACGCCAGGGAGCATGTATCCTTACGCGCCGATCCTGTTCGACTATGTCCGGCGGACCATGCCGATGACCGCTCCGCAGAGCCTGACCGATGATCAGGTCTACGCGCTGGCGGCCTACCTCCTGCACCTGAACGGCCTGGTCCCGGACACTGCCGTGATGGACGCCGAATCGTTGACGAAGGTGATGATGCCCAACCGCAACGGATTCATTCCAGATGATCGTCCGGACACCTCGGCCAGGCGGTGCATGACAAATTGCTAGATCGAACTGCGGCCATACGACGTGATACCCGTTGGAATGATCTGTGACTCATATCCCGGGCGCATCGTAGCCAATCACCAAAGTATGTCGGAACCATCCGACTTGCCATGTGCTGCGCTGCAGCTCCGGGAGCCCGGTCGCTTGTCGGCACCAAACCGGGACGCCGCATCTGCGCTGCGCCGCTCGGCTGAGCACAGCGCGATGCTCTACTCTGGCTCCGACATTGCATGAGGGCGAGACGATGAGCGCCTTGGCGTGGCGGTCGGTCGGCGCCGTCAACCCGCACCGGCTCGGCGAAGCGCGGCGTCAGGCGCACAACGCGGCTCAATGGCTGGTGCGATTGGCGCGCAGCTACGTGGCGCCCCAGCCGCATGCGCAGCACACGCTGCTCCAATGGGACTCACAACGACAGGCTCTCGTGACGCAGGAATTCAGTTCAAGGAAGACGGCCGCGCCGTGCCGCACGTCATCAAGCTCGATGATCGCACGCCGGCCGAGGTCGAAGCGTGGGTATTAGTAGAGCTCCTGCACCGGGGCATCGATTACGATCGGTTCTCCAAATCGCTACCGTATAAGGTGCCCGATCTCATGACGGGGGACGCCCTCCGTTACGTCGCCGAGCCGTTGACCGCCGAGCTAAATGAGCTTGCCACCTGGTTCGCCAACGCTGCGTCGGTTCTGGCCGCAGTCGAGAAGGAACAGCTGCGTGCGGCCACGCGCTCCACCCCAGCGCTTTGGTGCTGGCCCGGGGTCTTTCACCTCGCCATCCTGTTGCCCATGCACGATGCATCGAGCGGACCGATGCTGCGTGCCGGTTTCTCGGCCGGAGACGATCGCAATGACCAGCCCTATTTCTACGTCGCACTCCACGACGCAACGGCCGGTGCAACGCCGTGGCCCGACGCCGTCCTCACAGCCGCGAGCCTTTTGCAAGAGAGACGACCTGGCGAGACCGCACGGGATCGGGTTTGCGCGGCAATTGGCGCCATGCGGACGACCGCTGCGAAATAGCCCTCACCCCTGGGCCGTGAACGCGCAAACGCCGCCCGGTGCGAATTCCGCCGTTACTTCGGTCTCGTGGAACGACGGCTCGCCCTGGCCCCACCGTTGGTTGCGACTTGGCTGTCTCGCGCGGCGCTCTTAACCGGGCCCGCCGTCGGGACACCGAGACGTCGCCTCAGTTCTCCGGTCTTGTTCAAGTTCTTGACAATCGCCACCAATGCGTTGGCCATCGGCATGATGGTCTCGCCCCCAGCCCAGAACAGCCCGACCTCCTGGCTCACTACCGGGTCGACCAGGTCCAACGCCTTGGTCCCCGGCCGCAAGCCGGGCATCCGCGTGAAGTAGTCGGGAATGATCGTGCACAGCTCGGTGAACTGAACTTGGAACATCAGATGGAGGATCGATTCGGATTCGACCTTCGGCGCCGGCTGGCAGCCGACTTGCGCAAACACCTGATTGACGAACCGGCGCTCATGCATCGAGGCCCTGAGCATGGCCAACGGCAGTTCAGCCGCCTCCTTCCATCTAATTGTCGTGCGGTTGTGGAAGGGTTCCGTATCGGGCACGAGTAGGCTCAACCTTTCAGTACAGATCGGCAGTGCGTTGCGGCGTCCGAGGTCCGCAGTGTCCATGTAGGTGACGCCGACATCGAGCGAGAAATTGTTCAGGCCGAGCTTCATGGCGTCGTTGCCGATGAATTGCACGTCAACCTGCACGCCCGGATGTCGCTGGCGGACGAGCTGCACCAGCACGGGTAGCACCGGCGACATCGAGGGCATCGAACCGACGCGAAGGTTGCCTCGCAGATTGTTCTGCATTGCGTCGATTTCATCGCGCATCGCCGAGCAATCGGAAATCACCTGCCGCGCCCATCGCGCCACGTGCTCGCCTTCCGGCGTCAATCCATGAAAGCGCTGGCCCCGTCCGCGCAGAAAAATCGGGACGCCAAGCTCCAGCTCAAGTTGCTTGATTCCGCTGGAAAGACTTGGCTGGCTGACGTGGCACGACCGCGCCGCGCGCCCGAAATGTTCCTCCTGGGCAACTGCCACCAAATATTGGAACTGGCGCAGGAACATCGTTTTCCAATGCCTTGATCGGCTCCGTTCTCATGCCGACTCGAAGGAAGCCAATTTGGAGGTATAATAACTCCAACGTTTGAAAATGCAAAAACGATAGACAGGATCAATGTTGCAACCCCTGGGGCACCGGGGATGAATGATGCAGCCGGGGCGCTGCGCGCTACGGTCGGCTCTCCGATCGTCCAGCCGTGAGGGCCTTGGCCGCGATCTCCCTCGGCACGCTCGGTAGTCGTCATTGGCGCCTCGATTGCCATCGAGGTGGTGGCGCGTCTGTTCGGGTGAGTGCTGGGAGAGCTTGCAAGATGGCGTTCGACGCAACCACGGTCCGCCGGGATTATGGCGATCCCGAGCTGGAAGCGTATGCCTGCCGGACGGACTGCGCCCTATTCGACTATGCGTTTATTGGCCGCGCACGGCTCGATGGGCCTGGCGCCCTCGACGCCATCGGGGAGCTGACAAGAAGGCCACTGGCCCGCTCGCTGCCCGGACGAATCCGCTACGCGCTGCGAGAGGATTCGAGCGGCCACGTGCTTTCGGATCTGACCGTTTGGAGGCACGGCGAGGCCTCCTACGAAGTGATGAGCGGCCGGTCCGAGGACATCTCCGATCTCGTTCTCACCGCTCGACCTGATTGCGATGTGGAAGACTTGAGCGCTCGCACGTCGATCTTCGCGCTGCAGGGACCGGGCTCGCTCCAAGCCCTTGCGGGGCTAGCGGACGTGGGCGCGCTTTCGAAGCTCGGCTATTTCACCTTTGTGCCGATCAGAATTTGCGATGTGGAGTGCATCGTCGGGAGGCTCGGCTTCACCGGCGAGCCCGGGTTCGAGATTCTCATGCCGCGCCCTGCCGCAACAGAACTCTGGGAACTGCTGGCGCGACGGGCGCGGCCCGCCGGCTTTGCCGCCGCCGACATACTGCGGATCGAGGCGGGTTTCGTGCTGTTTGCGAATGAGTTTCGCCTTCCGGTGACGGCGCGGGAGGCCTGCCTCGAGCGCTTCGCTGGTTTGCGCAGTGCGCCGGAGGAGGCGGAGATCGCCCTCGTCTGCTTTCGGGCGAACACTCGCGAAAAGCCTGTTCTGTGGCAACCGACGGCACGCCTCGTTCGCCCAACCGGGTCGGGAATGATCACCGTCACCTCAGCCTGTCACAGCCGAGAGGCGGGCGGCACGCTGGGGCTGGGCTATATATTACGATCCGGCCTGCTTGCGGGCGCGCCGCTGCATGATCCGGTCGGGGCGTTTGCCGATATCCGGCTTGCCCCGTTGCCCTTCTTCGACCCGCAAAAGCGTCGTCCAAGAATGCCGTGGACTTCATGGCCTAGGGCCAGAGATGCCGGTTCATAGACCTTGGCAAACGCTTGATAGGCACTGCGTATTTGACTTGATGCGACGCGAAGTCGCCCACTTGATGCTTGTGGGCCAAACCATCGGCACGCTCGGTTGCCGAAGCTGGTCCCGCGTCTCTAACCATTCCGTTGATCCATCATTTCAACCAAGGCAGGACCGTCATGGCTGAAGCCGCACCACGCAAGGAAGCTGCCCCTCGCCGAAAGGTGACGATTAATACGCTGATGGCCAAGATGCGCAGAGGCGAGCAGATCACACAGCTTGCCGCCTACGACTACCGCACGGCGGTCGTTTCGGATCGTCTAGGGATGGACATCCTGTGCGTCTCCGACACCGGCGGCATGATCCTATTCGGGCATCAGAGCACAGTCACCGTCAGCTTCGACGAGGTGATGATGATGGCGAAGGCCATCGACCGCGGCTCGAAATACGGGCTGCGCATGGTCGACATGCCGTATTGGAGCTTCCACGTGTCCAAGGAGCAGGCCGTCGCCAACGCCGGTCGATTCGTGCACGAGGCCAACGCCGAAGTAATGAAGTGCGAAGGTAACCGGCATCACGCCAAGAATATCGAAGCGATCGTGCAGGCGGGCATTCCGGTCCAGGGCCACATCGGCATCACACCGATGCGGATGCCGCAGCTCGGCGGCTTCGTTGCCCAGGGCAAGACGGCACAGCGGGCGAAGGAGCTGGTGGACGACGCGAAGGCCTTCGTGGACGCCGGCTGTTTCTCGATTCTCTGCGAGGTCACGACCTCGGAAGTTGCCGAGTATCTGGCGCAAATACTGCCGGTACCGGTGATCAGTCTCGGCGCCGGCAATTGCGCGCACGGCGTGCACATTATTTCGTCCGACCTGTTTCATCTTTGGGAAGAGCACGTGCCGCGCCATTCGCGCATCTACACCGATCTCATCCCGATCATGGAGGACGTCGTCAGCCGTTACATGGCCGACGTCCGCAGC
>WNFM01280111.1_pt3 | contig 11021 bp, 11 predicted proteins | sample 5400271 | NCBI WGS metagenome assembly WNFM01 (sample SAMN13153352, study PRJNA577476) | soil metagenome | isolation source: 60 cm saprolite on Douglas fir-dominated hillslope | place: USA:California | collected 2013-09-17 | reverse complement strand
TTGCGTCGATTCGGCGGCGCTATTCGCGTGGTTGAGGGCGCTCCAGCCCACACCCAATCCGGCGAGTGATAGTGCACCCAGCACCACCACCGCCAAGCCGACCCAGCGAGGCGTTCCCGACGTGCTGGCGGGGTTCGATTCCTGAAATTCGCTCATGAACTCTATTCTCCTTGTAGGACGCTTTGCCCTGTAACGTTGAAAACGTGCACCCTCCAAGCCAAAAGAAGGGGCGAGACTGATTTAACGCTAAGTCCAAGACGGCTTTGAGCTTAGGTGCCGACACGGAGCAAGCGCTGTGGGACCGAAAATGTACTAGTACCAGTAAACTTTACTTAGTTCCGAGTGTCTCTGTAATTTTTGCTGATTTTTACGGTATGGCAAAACGAGGAACTCCTGCAAATGGGGCCGATCAGGTGTAGGGGAGGGTAGCATGGCCTTCCGGACTCAAGGCTATTATTTTCAGGCGTTTACAAGCACTCTGTCACGCCGCTTGGCTGGTGGTCTCGGGTGATTCCGGCCGAAAATACTGATCCAAGGTGCTGGTGGCGGCTTTGAGCACCAATTGGCAATTCGAGCAGTCGTGCAGATGCTCTTCGATGTCTTGCGACACCGTCGGCGAAAGTTTTCCCTCTAAGTACCAACAAATCAGATGGATAGTGTCCCTACAGCTCATTTGGCCCGTCCCTCAGTAACGCGCAGTGAGTTACAATGATGGCTGTATGTAGGTGCATTTCCCTGGCCAAAAATGGGCAGTCCAGCCCTAGCCTATCTTATTGAAAAATAAGGGCAAAATCTTTCGTCGGACAGGCTTCTCAGGTCTATACCGGTCATATTTACCCAGGTTTTGACCCGACCCGCTCGGGGTGGGCCGAATCGGGTCAGCCTTGCCGGCTAATGGTGAGTTGGCGCAGCGCCGCAATCCGTTCTTCTAGCGGTGGGTGAGTGCTGAACAGCGACGAAAAGACCGAGCCGTTACCGAACATTGGCCTGACGATGCACAAAGCTGAAGTGGTCTGCGGAATCTTGCTTGGGATGCGCTGATTGTAGGCACCAAGTTTTTGCAGCGCGCTGATCAGGCCATAGGGTTGGCCCACCATTTTCGCGCCGCTTTCGTCCGCGGCGTATTCACGCTGACGGGAGATTCCGAGCTGCAGCAACATCGCGGCGAACGGAGCCAGAAACAGCATGAGCAAAGCAGTGAAGCCGCCGCCTCCGCGGTCATTGTCCCGCGAACTCCCATAGCCAAAAATGGCAGCGAAGCGGCCCATGTAGGCAAGATGGGTAATCGCGCCGGCGATGGTCGCGGCGATGGAACTGATCAAGATGTCGTAGTTGCGCACGTGCGAAAGTTCGTGCGCGATTACCCCTTCCAATTCCTCGTCATTCATCAACTGCATCAGGCCCTGGGTCACGGCAACCGAAGCGTGGCTGGGATTGCGGCCAGTGGCGAACGCGTTCGGCGCGGCTTCCGGAATCATGTACAGCTTGGGCACCGGCAAATTCGCCTTTGCCGCCAGCCGCTCCAGCACTTCGTACGGTCGCGGCAATTCTTCCCGGGAAACCGGTTGCGCGCCACTCGACCACAGCGCGATTTTGTCGGAAAAGAAATAAGCGAAGGCATTGCTGAACGCGGCAAAGATCAAGGCGATGGTCATGCCATTCCGGCCGCCAACTGCGCCGCCGATGGTAAGCAACACCAGCGTGAGAGCGGTTAGTAGAAAGGTGGTCCGTAAGACTTTCATTTGTATTTCACCAGTAGATTCCAAAGAAACGCTTCCGCCGCAAGACTCTAACGGATTAGATTCCGGCTGCTGCCGCCGGTTGCTTTTCCGTCTTGGCGGCGGTGCGCGCAAATTTCATGGCGTCCTGGTTGCCGTCGCGGTCCACCCGGAGGTGATCTCCCGGCAGCACTTGGCCTTCGAGAATCTGCAAAGCGAGCGGATCCTGAATCAGGCGCTGAATGGTGCGTCGTAGTGGCCGGGCGCCGTAGGCTGGATCGTAACCTTCTTCAAGAAGCAGGGCATACGCGGCAGGTGAAAGCTCCAGCGTAATCTTGCGGTCCTCGAGCAACTTCTCGACGTTTTTCAAGAGCAGCTTCACGATGCCCTCGAGCTGCGCCTTGCCCAGTGGATTGAAAATCACGATTTCGTCGATGCGGTTGATGAACTCCGGACGGAACGACGCGCGCAACGCGTCCATCGCTTCTTTTCTGGCGCGCTCGGGATCTTTCGCGGAAAGCTCAAAAATCGCATTCGAGCCGACATTGCTGGTCATGACCAACACCGTATTGCGAAAGTCCACGGTGCGGCCTTTGCCGTCGGTCAACCGGCCATCCTCCAGAATTTGCAGCAGCACGTTGAATACATCGGGATGGGCTTTCTCGATTTCATCGAACAACACTACCGAATACGGATGTCGCCGAACCTGTTCGGTCAGTTGTCCGCCTTCTTCGTAGCCGACATAGCCGGGAGGCGCTCCAATCAAACGCGACACGCTGTGCTTTTCCATGTATTCGCTCATGTCGATGCGGACCATGCATTTTTCGTCGTCGAACAAGAATTCCGCGAGAGCGCGCGCCAATTCGGTTTTGCCGACACCGGTTGGGCCAAGGAAAATAAACGATCCGATCGGCCGCTTGGTGTCCGACAAGCCCGCACGGCTGCGGCGCACCGCGTTTGAAACGCGGCCCAACGCTTCATCCTGGCCGACCACCCGCTGGCGCAAACGTTGTTCCATGCGCACTAGTTTTTGCGCTTCACCTTCCAGCAAGCGGCCGGCGGGAATTCCGGTCCATTTGCTCACCAGCCTGGCGATGTCCTCTTCGTCCACTTCTTCTTTGAGCATCGGCGATTCTTTTTGCATCGCAGCAAACGCGTCCTGCGCTTTTTTCAGCTCGGCTTCCGCCGCAGCAATCTGGCCGTAGCGGATTTCCGCAACCTTGGCCAGTTCGCCGGAACGTTCGTAGCGCTGCTCTTGTGACTTCAGGCTTTCAATCTGTTCCTTGAGCTTCCGGATTCTGCCGATCGCCTGCTTCTCGGCTTGCCAGGTTGCTTTCTTGCCGCTGGATTCTTCCTTTAACGCTGCAAGTTCCTTTTCAATCTGCGTGCGGCGCTCCTTGGAATGTGGATCTGTTTCTTTCAGAAGGGCTTGCCGTTCAATTTCGAGCTGCATGATGCGCCGCTCGATTTCGTCGATCTCGGTCGGCAAAGAGTCGATTTGCATACGCAGACTTGCCGCGGCTTCATCAATCAAGTCGATGGCTTTGTCGGGCAGGAAGCGGTCCGAAATGTAGCGGTGGGAAAGAGTTGCCGCCGCAAGAATGGCCGCGTCCTTGATGCGTACTCCATGGTGGACTTCGTAGCGATCTTTCAATCCGCGAAGGATGGAAATCGTATCCTCGACGGTTGGTTCGCTGACCAGCACCGGCTGAAAGCGGCGTTCCAGCGCGGGATCCTTTTCGATGTATTTTTTGTATTCGTTGAGCGTGGTGGCGCCGATGGCCCGCAATTCGCCGCGCGCCAGCGCCGGCTTCAACATGTTCGACGCGTCCATCGAGCCTTCGGCAGCGCCTGCACCGACCAACGTGTGCAGTTCATCGATGAACAGAATGATCTGCCCTTCGGACTGAGAAATCTCTTTCAACACTGCTTTGAGGCGGTCTTCAAATTCGCCGCGAAATTTTGCTCCGGCAACCAGCGCAGCCAAATCCAGTGCAGCCAGGCGCTTGGTTTTTAGGACGTCCGGCACGTCGCCGGAAACGATGCGTTGTGCCAAGCCTTCGGCGATAGCAGTTTTGCCGACGCCCGGTTCACCAATCAGGACCGGATTATTTTTGGTACGCCGCGCCAGGATCTGCATCACCCGGCGAATCTCTTCGTCGCGGCCAATCACCGGATCGAGTTTGGACTTGCGGGCCAGTTCGGTGAGATCACGCGCATACTTGTCCAGCGCTTCGTAAGTAGCTTCGGGATTTTGCGAAGTAACACGTTGCGTGCCGCGAACTCCGGTTAACGCTTGCAGGATGGCTTCGTGGGACGCTCCCAATCTTTTCAGCAACTGGCCGGCTGGATCAGAGTCGGCGCCGGCAATAGCCAGGAAGAGGTGTTCCGTTGAAACGTATTCGTCCTTGAAGTTGTCGGCTTCCTTGAACCCGCGTTCCAGCGCGTCATTCAAAGCTCGGCCCAGGCGTTGCTCAGAGAAGCCTTGCACCTTTGGCAAGCGGCCCAGCTCGCGCTCGACCGCAGTGCCGAACGCCTCTTTGCGAATTCCAAGGCGCGCCAACAGCGGAGGTACGACGCCATCGGCCTGGTTCATCAGCGCTGACAGCAGATGCAGCGGCGTAATTTCCTGATTTTCGTGACGCGCGGCAACTTCGTGCGCGTCCTGCAGCGCTTCTTGCGCCTTAACGGTTAGTTTTTCAAATCGCAGCATCGAGCTACTCCTGCCTTAGCAAAAAAGGGGGCTGGCTCCCTGCCGCCCCCATGCTACCTCAACGACTCGACCTAGCGGACTTTGTCCTTAACGAGCTGCTGCTAGCAACCGCCAACCCGCCGACATCGACCTTGATCCGCTTTGGCTTGGCTTCTTCACGCTTCGGGGCCCAGTAAGTTACAGCGAAAATATCATAAAATATGCGTGTCTTATTGTCAAATATAAAATTGCCGGCCATAGCTATGGATGTAAAGTGCTTATTGTCTGTAAGTTAGATTGGCCAGGCACCGCCGGCCACGACCTGTCTAACGGCTCTGTGCTCCGCCTCAATTCGCTTGTCTTTGCCGCTAGGGCTCTGATTTTCTGCGTGTCCCAAGTTGCTGTACACTCAAGTTCCTGTGCGCATTGAGGATTTCGACTACCACCTCCCCAAAGAGCAGATTGCCCAGCGGCCATTGCCGGAGCGCGCTGCATCCAGGCTGCTTTTGCTCGACCGAGCTACCGGGACGACCTGGCATTCCGAATTCGCTGGTCTGCCCACTCTTCTGAGCGGAGATGAGCTGTTGGTGTTCAACAATGCCCGGGTAATCCCCGCCCGACTCTTCGGGAAACGAGCGGGAGTGCACGCGCAAGCGCCGTCGCGTGCGACCGTTCGCGAACATCTGAGCGGAACTGTCGAAGTATTTCTGACCCGGCCAGTTTCGGGCGATGTTTGGGAAGCCCTGGTGCGACCCGGCCGCAAGCTACCGGTTGGCGAGCGCATCCTTTTTGGCCAAGGAGAACTGGAAGCGGAAATTCTGTCGCGTGGCGAACTTGGGATCCGCACGGTGCGATTTTCAAGCCGGGATCATCAGCCCGTCCAGGCTCACATCGAGCGCTTGGGCCACATCCCGCTTCCGCCTTACATTGAACGGGAGGACGAGTTCTCGGATCGCGAACGGTACCAAACGGTGTTTGCAAAAGTTTCCGGCGCCGTAGCTGCTCCGACGGCCGGCTTGCACTTCTCGGAAGAGGTGATGGCGCTGATCCGCGAGAAAGGAATTGAAACTTGCGAGCTGACGCTACACGTGGGGCTCGGCACGTTCCAGCCGATTCATTCTGAGAATCTTGAAGAGCACGTGATGCACGAAGAAGCCTACGAAATGTCCGGTGAAACTGTGAATGCGATTAGGTCAGCACGCGCGGCCGGAAGAAAAATCGTAGCCATCGGGACTACGGTGGTACGCGCGTTGGAAGATTCGGCGCGCCGCGCAGAGCAAAGCGGTGCGGGAGAAGTGCTTCTGGCGGGCGGGGCCGAAGCGAAGATATTCATCACTCCTGGCTATCAATTTCGCGCGGTCGACGCATTGCTGACCAATTTTCATCTTCCGCGTTCAACACTTCTCGCATTGGTTTGCGCATTCGCCGGGCGAGAAAACGTTCTGGCGGCTTACCGGCATGCGGTCGAAACTGGTTATCGTTTTTACAGTTATGGCGACTGTATGTTGATCCGCTGAAATGCGAGTCTGGATTGAATGCGTTTCGTCACAACCCAGCCACGTTGAAGAAAATGGGGAAATCACAGGGTTGCGCGATTTCCCCAAAACTTAGAGTTTGTCCACGGCAGGGAAGACCTTCACTATTCGCTGAAAACGAAGACTTTCTTTTCGCCGGCAAAACGGACTTCCTTTACCTGCCCGTCGCCGCCGACAACGATTGAAGTGTATTGCGATTTGGCGTCGCGCTCTTCCCAACGGCCTTCGCTGACCGCCACGGTACTCTTGCCTTTTTGCACAGTGGCTTTGTTGCCGTCGATCGAGAGCAGATATTCGCCGGCCTGCACCGATGCCGCGCCGAATTTTGCGGATTGCGAGATGCTGATGGTCTTTGTGAACGGCTTTGCGAACACCGGCACTACCATTGCCAATGCCACAAATAGCGCCGCGACGCGGTAAATCGAATTGCTTTTCATGCGTGTCACCTAATCCCTTTCGCTCAGTATCAGAATGAGCCGCAGGGGATGGCGTTTGAAGACAGTTGACACGCGGAATCGTTGCGAGTAATCTCGCCGCGACACCAAAGTTTCTGGACTAACCGCCGGAAAAATTTACGTGTCATATGCCCCGCGGCTGCCACCGCGGGGTTTTTTCTGTCGCAAACTTGTACAGCCCCAAATTCGGCCGCACCCGTATAGACGAGTGACCCTACGAGAATGTTTCGCGGGATCTGAAAACTTTTGGATTAAAATCTGAATTCAACCAGGAAAGAGATCCAGGGGATGCACGTAGCATGCCTTAGGCGATGGGACTTCCGAATTGTCTATGAATTGTTCCTAAATTTACGGGAACCATGGCGGCAAACAAGCCGCTGGTACGTCTTGCCTGATTTGTGCCGTGATCCTTGGGTGCATCTGGGAGAACGTTCCACTATACTCAGGGGCGCTTTTGCGGACCCATTCTGAATGAGACTTCTGATCCTTAGCGATCTCCACGCCAACCTTACCGCTTTCGACACCGCCCTCGCGGTTGCTGACGGAAAGTGGGACGCTGCGGTGTGTTTGGGGGACGTAGTTGGCTATGGGCCGGATCCTGCCGGCGTCTCCGAAAAACTGCAAACGATCACCAAGGATGTGATTCGAGGGAATCACGACAAAGCGGTTGCGGGGATCATGACCTCCGACGACTTCAATCCGGTGGCAAAACTGGCCGTGGATTGGACACAATCGCAACTTTCGCCGGAGCTGATGGCGTGGCTTGCGGCGCTGCCGCAAGGGCCAAAAAAGGCGGAAGGCGTTGTTTTGATACATGGCGCTTACCAGGACGAAGATGAGTATGTGTTCACGCCTGCGCAAGCGCTCGAAGGACTCCTCGATACCACCACGGTGCTGAGCTTTTTTGGGCATACGCACCATCAAGGCGGATTTTCGTATCACCAGAGCGACATCGAAATTCTGCAATTGCGGCCTCGGCCGATGGAGTCGTTTTACGCGCTGCATCTCGAAGCAGGAAGGAAATATCTGCTGAATCCTGGATCGATCGGGCAGCCTCGCGACGGCGATCCACGCGCCGCTTTTGCCATCGCCGATTTTGATCACAATATCGTGGAATTCTGGCGCGTCCCGTATGATATTGCTTCAGTACAGTCGCGCATGTACGAGGCCAATCTACCGGAGCCGCTCATTCACCGGCTGACCCTGGGCCGATAAGGTCGCAACACAAAATGCAGGACGGATTCGAATCGCCATTACAGAAACCAGAGGAACGGGACGGGGTAATTCTGCGGCACCCGCTGGTAATCGCAGCGGCAACGCTATTCTGTCTGGCGGCATTTTATTTGCTGTTGTTTCGCGGGCCCGCGCCGTCGCCCTCAGCGGTGCAGACGCGGTTTCCGTTCGGCGCGCAGGAACAGGCGTACGCGCCGAAATTACAATTCGGAAACTTTGAAATGAGCCGCGCGGAAAGCTTCATCCATCAAGAAGTCACCTACCTGGCGGGCGACGTAACGAACTCCGGTGAGCGCACCCTCTCCGGAATTGAAGCGACCATCGAATTTCAGGACGATATGAAGCAGATCGCGCTCAAGGAGACTCGGCCGATTCTTTTCGGAGCGACGGCTGCGCTTCCTCCCGGCCCTCGTGGAACATGCAACTGCCCACGGTACAGGTTGCAGGCCTGCAATTCGCGCCCACCAATCGGTAGTCTTTATCGACGTACCTCACTTATGATGCCGGAGTGCAGCGCTCCTCCGAGCTGGAAGCTTCGCTTCGCGAGTTCGCTGCCGCGGGCCCGGCAGAATTGCGTGAGAATGGCGCGCGTGTCGCGTCATTTTGCTGAAGTACTTCGATCCGCAACTCGAGGCGGTGCGCCTCGGTTTGCCGGAGTCCTGGCGGCGCGGACTATGCGTCGTGCTGCGTCAGTAGTCTCTGGTATGGCCCGACTCTGTTGCAACCTTTCGCACTCGCGCGGGTTATAATTTGTATGCACTATTGAAAGGTGTTCCTCGTGAATTTTTCGGTGAAGATACGCCAGCAAGACCACGTGGCGCTGGTTGATGTTTCCGGGCATTTGACTTTTTTTGAAGTGGGCGCGCTCCGCGACTCCATTCAGTCGCTCGTCAAAGCTCAACGCAAGAATATTCTATTGAACCTCAGTGCATTGCAGTATTTGGACAGTTCAGGGATTGGCGAACTCGCGCGGATTTATGTGGCGGTGGTAAAGAAGGGTGGCACGCTAAAAGTCGTTGGCCTCACGGCAAAAGTTGAAGAAGTTCTTAAGATCACGCATCTTTCGAAGGTGTTGCAGGAATTTCCGGACGAACAGTCCGCACTGCGTAGCTTTCCCGCCTAACGCCCCATAGAAAATATCCAAGTAAACTCATTGCTTCGCGGAATCCTGATATGCGGCGCTCTTTGCAAGTTGCGCTTGGGCAAAAAACGGCGGCCTAAAAGGAGAGAAGCAGTTAGGGTGTTTAACCCTAACTGCCTCCCGGGGTGTGTCCTCGAAGTGGTGTTATAAAGTTAGATGGACTCTAGCGAAAAAGGTTTCCTCGAATAGAAAATATTTTTCGGCTGTATCGGCTGGTTGCAAATTACTAATAAAAAAGGTACTTACGCCACCGCTCGTCGCGGTGCCCGATCATCCGCATCAGCTGCCGCGAAGTGTGCAGGGTAAAGGGACGGGGCCGCCGGGCGAGTTTAAAGCCGGCTTCCTCAGGAGTGCGGTCGCCCTTGCTGTTGTTGCAGCGATAGCAGCAGGCCACCAGATTTTCCCAGGAAGACCGCCCACCACGCGAACGCGGCACAACGTGGTCCAACGTCAATTCCGAGCTGGGGAATACCCGCCCACAAAACTGGCAGGTATTGCGGTCGCGAAGCAGAATATTCTTGCGAGATAGCGCGCGGCTTTGCTGCGGAATATGGCGGTAAGCCAGCAGACGGATCACCGACGGCACTTTGTGAGCATTCGCCGCGGAGTGGACTTCCGCGTTGTGCACTTCTTCAGCCTGCGCCACGCCCTTCAGCAGCAGCACCATCGCACGACGCACTGCGGTCACATTGATGGGCTCGTAGGTAGCATTCAGCACCAGCACCGGCTCCTGCATCAACGAAGCACGACGTGGAACCGCCGGGTTGTGGAACCTACTGTCTGCGGGAGAATCGTTGGAAGGCACAACCGAACTGGCCGCCTCGGAAGCAGCGAATCGCCGGGAATACACACCCTCTTGACGCATTGCGCTCATCGCGCGTACCTCGGTTCAACCCTGACGGCCGAACTTTCGCGGGTTTAGAATGGCACGGACCACCGTAAGCCCGACCACCGATGTTGCTCCCGCCCCGCGCAACGCCTTCGCACAGGCATCCAGCGTCGCGCCAGTCGCCATTACATCATCTACCAGTAAGACGCGCTTATTGTCAACTTGGCTGCCCGGACGTGTGGCAAAAGCGCCACGAACCGCCTCCCAGCGCTGGCGGTTGGTAAGTAGGAGTTTGCCCGGCCGTGGCCGCTTTCTCACCAGCAGAACCCCCTAAGTAAGGAAGCCGGAGCCGTTTGGCCAAGCGCTTCGAAAGCAGTTCCGGCTGGTTAAAGCCGCGCTCTCGGTGGCGGTCCTTGTGAAGGGGAAGCGGTACCACTACGTCCGCCCGTAGCGTCTAACCAAGCCCGCTGTACCACTTCCACCAGGCGTTTTGCGAACCAAATCGGAAAGCGGATCCATTTCCTAGAATTTCAGGAGCACGATAGCGCGAACCAGCGAATCCTGGTAGCGGGCGAGGCTGCGGGCACGATCGAAATGGAAGGTGTCATCGCGGCATGAGTCGCAGAGTGGTTTCGAATTCGGGTGCGCTTCGCCATCGCGTTCGTCGGGGGCTTGAAATATCGAGCGGCAGTCCACAGTTCTGACAAATGCAGCCACTGATGCGTGGAAACGAAGCCAAGCAATCGCCGCAGATCGCCAGACCTGAAGCGTTCGTTAGAAGTTGCTCGCACAGCCGACAACCGGCGGGCAGAAAAATACTGGCCAGGCCAGTGCCTGCCGCGGCCAGCCAGGAGGCAAACCGGTCGGTACTGGAGGAAATAGCTTTTGCCGCGGGTCTCCGCCACGGCCAGAGCCTGCCCCTCCGCAATAAATAATCAATAGCTAAAATATTGTGTCAGTTATTTTATTTGCGCAGCTTTACAGCTGACCCTTTTCCGCTTTCTCTTGGCAGGAGATGCAGTGCTTGGCCCACGGCACAGCCTCCAGGCGCTTCTGCTGCATCTCTTCCTGGCAGTTCGCGCAAACCCCGTACTCTTCCTTCTGGATGCGCTTGAGCGCCGCTTCAATCATGTTCAGGACGTTGCGGTCGGTGTTGGTCATACCAAAGAGAAACTCCTTGGTGTAGGAGTTTGCAGCCTTGTCCGCGAGATCCACCGTCGCATCTTCGTCCGCCAGCCGGCCTTCTTCCGCGGTGCGGGCGATGGTCTTCAACAGTTCTTCGCGCCGCGTCAGCAATTTCTTTTTGTAGTACTCGAGCCTTTTCTTGTCCATTTTAGTCCCGCCCCTCGGTCCGGAATTTGGGGCATCTAAAAACTCCGTAGTCTAGGCTGCATTGCAGCGAGTGTCAAGTAAGCCAA
>WNFM01358414.1_pt1 | contig 11022 bp, 9 predicted proteins | sample 5400271 | NCBI WGS metagenome assembly WNFM01 (sample SAMN13153352, study PRJNA577476) | soil metagenome | isolation source: 60 cm saprolite on Douglas fir-dominated hillslope | place: USA:California | collected 2013-09-17 | reverse complement strand
AAGCACGGATTGCAACCCTACGGTTGCGGCTGTGTGCTCTTTCGCGATCCTGAAGTCGGCCGACTGTACAAACACGATTCGCCGTACACCTATTTCAGCTCCGCGGAGCTGCATCTTGGCGAGATCAGCCTGGAGTGTTCCCGTCCGGGAGCGGCTGCAGCGGCATTGTGGGCGACGCAACGACTGCTGCCGCTGAAAAGGGGCGGCGAATTTGCACGCAGCCTGGAACGCGGCAGGCAAGCAGCATTGTCGCTATCCCAAAAAGTACGTGCGGATGAACGGTTTGTGCCCGCGTTTGAACCCGAACTGGACATCGTCGTATTTGCGCCAAAAGCGGGGAGCGTGAGCGAGGCTTCTGTCTTGAGCCGCAAGGTATTCGAGGCGGCAGCCCAGCACAATCTGCATCTGGCGATAGCGGAGCTGCCGGTGCGTTTTTGGGAGGCGAATCTGGGAGCGATGAAGAGCGATCGCGAAACGATGACGTGCTTGCGCTCGGTCCTGATGAAGCCCGAACACCTCGATTGGCTGGACCGCATCTGGAATTTGCTCTCGTCGGCTACAGACGAAGTAGTGGGCGCTTGCCATTGACCCGCAACCCAATTCCCGTAAACGCCGTCCAATGCTTCAGATTGTCGTTCGCTGCCTGATAACACCGGTTGGCAGAAAGGTTTGAGGCGATAGAACGAAGTCGGGTAGAATATAGGTGTAGATGGGGGGCTCCAGTCCGCGCGCTAGCGCGACCCTCCCATTTTGCTGTCTGTCCGCGGGAACCAGGGATTTGGGGCGGACTATTTTATTGTGCGAAGTCTGAGGGTGAAGAATGCCGGATGTAATGAAGACATTGCTGATGAATCCGCCGAGTTTCGAGAATTTCGACGGCGGCGCGAGTTCGCGTTGGCCCGCAACACGCGAGATTGAATCGTATTGGTACCCCGTTTGGCTGACGTACCCCGCGGGAATGATCCCCGGCAGCAGGCTGCTGGATGCTTCTCCCCACAAAATCAATTGGCAACAGACGATTCAAATCTGCAAAGACTACGAGTTTCTGGTCCTGTTCACTTCCACGGTGGGCATAGAAAGCGACGTCAAGCTCATCCGGAAAATCAAGGAAGCCAACCCGAGCCTGAAAATCGCGTTCGTCGGGCCGCACGGGCACATCAAGCCGGATGAAACGCTGAACGCCAGCGAAGACATTGATTTTGTGACGCGTGGAGAGTTCGACCATTCCGTGGTGGAGTACGCACACGGCAAGCCGCTCAGCGAAATCATGGGCGTCAGCTACCGCAAAGACGGAAAGATCGTCCACAATGCGGAACGCCCGCAATTGCACACGGAAGAGCTGGATGCGCTGCCGTTCGCTACCGACATTTACAAGCGCGACCTCGAAATCGAACGCTACAACGTGCCGTTCCTGTTGCACCCCTACGTTTCGTTCTACACCACGCGCGGATGTCCGGCGCTTTGTACTTTCTGCATGTGGCCGCAGACGATTGCGGGTCATGCCTGGCGGACGCGTTCGACGGAGAACGTGGCGCGCGAAGTGAAGCAAGCGCTCGGCCATTTCCCGCAGATGAAAGAGATTTTCTTCGACGACGACACTTTCAATATCCGCAAAGATCGCGTGATGGATCTGAGCGCGAAGTTCAAGCCGCTGAAGTTCCAGTGGTCTTCGACGGCGCGCGTGCACAGTGACTACGAAACCGTAAAGGCGATGGCCGAAGGCGGAGCACGGCTGTTCATCGTGGGATTCGAGTCTGGCGATGCCCAAATATTGAAGAACATCAAGAAGGGCGCCACGGTGGAGATGGGGCGCAACTTCATGAAGAATTGCCGCAAAGTCGGGATCAAAGTTCACGGCGATTTCATCATCGGCCTGCCGGGCGAGACTAAAGAATCCATTCAAAAGACCATCGAATACGCAAAAGAACTGGATTGCGAGACGATTCAGGTTTCGTTGGCCCATGCCATGCCCGGAACAGAACTGCACGAAACGATGGCGCAACAAGGCTTCTTGAAAGTGGAAGCGCTGGCGGATTCCGGCGGGCACCAACTCCCGCACATCGAGTACCCGCACTTGTCCAAGGCGGAGATGATGGCTGGCGTGAACCGCTTTTACGATGAGTATTACTTCCGGCCCAGAGTGGTTTGGCGCATCGTGAAGGAAGCTCTGTGGGACAGCCACGAGCGCAAGCGCCTGTACCACGAAGCGACGGAATTTCTGGCACTTCGCGCCGAGCGCCTGAAGTGGGTGCGCAAGGGCGGCGATTTCGACAAGACCATCGTTTCCGTGCCGGGAGCATCTCCGGCTTCCGGAAACGACTGACCCCTCCAAAATGGCGAGCGAAAAAAGGCTGCGCATCAAGACGCTGGTCATGGTCTTGGCGATGGTGGTGTGCGCCAACGCGGGAGACTTGACGCTGAAGCGCGGCATGTCGCAGATCGGCGAGGTTCAACTCACGGCTTCGGGAATCGCGCAAGCGTTTCGCCTGACGGTGGCCAGCGGGACGATCTGGGTGGCGATTTTTTTTCTAAGCGGTTTCATGCTCAGCTACATGACGGTGCTCAGTTGGGCGGACTACAGCTACGTGATGCCAGCGGGGGCGTTTGGATACGCTCTGCTCACGCTGCTGGCGGTTGTTTTCTTACATGAGTCGGTTTCGCCGCGGCGCTGGTTTGGAGTCGTGTTGATCTGCGTGGGTGTGCTCTTAGTAGGGCAAACGAAACCGCGGACGACCGCCGCGGCCAGTGAGGCTGTGGCTTGATGCGCGTCGTTCTGGCACTTGCCGTCTTGATTTTTGGCAGTACCGGGGGCGAAATCGCCATCACCTATGGAATGAAGGAGACTGGTGAGCCCGCGCGATTGCGGCCGCTGGAGTTGCTGCAGTTCCTGGGGCGAGCGGTGCGCAATGGCTGGTTCTGGGCGGGCGTGCCACTGATGGCTCTGTCCTTTTATTCATTGCTGATCTTGCTTTCGTGGGAGCCAATCAGCCTGGTGATTCCGGCATCAGCGCTCAGCTACGTGGTGGGCACGCTTGGAGCCAAGTACATCCTGGGCGAACAGATCAGTACCGCGCGATGGGCCGGGGTCCTGCTGGTTTGCGCCGGGGTCGCGCTGGTTGCTGCCGGCTGATCACGAACCACGGCATTCTTCCACCCATGACGAGCGAACCAGCATGATGTTGCAATCTGCGATGTGGCGTGATGGCGTGCTACTGCTGGCGGCGGGTCCGCTGGTTTATTACATGCTTGCGACGCTGGTGGCCTTGCGCTTCTTCAACAAGGAGCGCGCACGAGTATTGCCGGATTTCACTCCATCTGTAAGCATACTCAAACCCGTGCGCGGCGTGGATTTTGGGTCCTACGAAAATTTCGCCAGTTTCTGCCGCCAGGACTACCCGTACTTTGAAATCTTGTTTGCCGTGAACGATGACGAAGACCCCGCGGTTCCCGTGATTCGCCGCGTCATCGCGGAATTCCCGCAACGGCAGATCCGTTTGCTCGTGGGTGCGGAGCATCTCGGCGCAAACCGCAAGGTCAACAAACTGGCGCGGCTCGCGCGGGAGGCGCAGAACGAAGTGCTCGTGCTTACTGATGGCGATGTGCGCGTCGGACCGCGCTTTTTGCGCGAAGTCGTGGCTCCGCTTACGGATCGTAAGGTCGGGGCCGTGACTTGCTTTTATCGCGGCATCGCCGAGAAGAATCTTGGCGCGGAAATCGAAGCCGTCGGTGCTTCCAGCGATTTTTTCGCGGGTGTGGTCATGGCCCAATGGATGGAAGGAATCACCTTTGCGCTCGGAGCCTCTATCGCTACGACCAAGGAATGGCTCGGAAAAATGGGCGGATTCGAAGCCATTGCCGGGACGCTTGCCGACGACTATGAACTCGGCAACCGCATTGCCAAAGCCGGCGGCGAGGTGGTGCTCTCACGCGAATCTGTGTGGACCATGTATCCCGCGCAGACTCTTCGCAGCTTTTGGAACCATCAAATGCGCTGGGCACGGACGGTGCGTTTGTGCAGACCACTCTCCTATCTCGGGTTGCTTTTTACCCAGGGGCTTCCATGGGCACTGCTTGCCGCATTCGTCGCGCCGGCGAAATGGATCGCTGTCGGCTATCTCCTAGCGTACTCGGTCCTGCGTCTTGCGATGGCTTGGACGGTGGGGATTTGGGGCGTCCAAGACGAAGTCTTGCGTCGCAAGATTTGGCTGGTGCCGCTGCGCGACGCTATCCATTTCGTGGTCTGGCTCGCCAGTTTTGGTTCGAATCATATCCGCTGGGGAAATGTGCAATATGCGATTCGGCAGGGGCAAATGGTGCCGATTACGGGTGGCGAGAGCGCGCCAACGAAAGCTACGGAAAACACACCTCGGCCGTAGACCTGGAACTTCTTCGCGCCTGGCGCGGTTGACGACTGCCTGAAACCCGATTAAATTAGATAGGTAGAATCGTGGCTGCCCCGATCAGCGGGAGCAGGCTGCGGTTCCTTTTTTTCCTCGCACGGGTGGGAGATCGTCCAACGGTAGGACTCCAGATTCTGGATCTGGCTATCTAGGTTCGAATCCTAGTCTCCCAGCCAAATTTTGCCCGCGGCCCTTTCCTCTTCAATTCCTTCGGTCACTGAACTGACTTTCCGCTCCCCGCGGCTCAGGCATCTTTGCGAAAAACAGTGCGATGATTCCCAAGGCAGCAAGGACGGAATTCACTTCGAAAGCCAGTTTATAGCTTTGGTACAAATCAAAAACTCTTCCGCCCAGGTAGCCAGCGGGCGAACAAAAAAGTGCTGCGAGCACCAGCGTCATTCCGTTCACTTTCGGAAAAGCGGCCGGCCCGTAGTAGTGTCCCGTAACGGTGTTTAGGCAAATGAACGTCCATCCGAAACCCGTGCCGTAGAGAATCGCCGCGCTGTAAGCGATCCACAACGCATCCGGAGATACGCGAATCGCCAGGAACGATCCCAAAAAATAACAACAGAAGCCCAGCATGAACGCGAAGCGCCCTTCCATGGCGTCCATCAACCAGCCGCCAATCAAACGGCCAAAAACAGCTCCGAGCGTGAAGAGGCCCATCGCCCACGCGGCGTCCGCAGGAGAAATGCCCACACCCTTCAGGTGCAGAATCCAGTGAGCCGTGAAAAAGAAAAACGGAAATTGGCACGCAATGGCGCCGACAAGAATCATCCAGTAAGCAAGAGTTCTGTATGCTTGTTGAGGCTCCCACGGAAACTTAGTCACACGTGCGCTGGCCGCCGCCGACTTCGCCGAGGGGGACGCGCCCGGTCCGCCATCCACCACTTGGCCGAGGTCTTCGGGACGTTCCCTTATAAAGAGAAATGCGACCACCGCTGACAGAACAGAAATCCCTGCCACAATCGCCCACGCTCGCCGCCAATTCCCGCCATTCGCCGTCAGTATGCGGTTGATTAGCGGGGCGACGATAAATCCAGCAAATCCCGACGCCGACAGCGTCACCGCCATGGCCCTTCCGCGATAGCGTCGAAACCACCGGGTGATGGCCGTGGCCGCGGGAACGATGGTCCCAAAACTGATTCCCGCTGCGGTGAGCACGCCGAATCCCATCCAATAGTGCCAGGGCTTGCCAGCAATCAGCGACAGCCATAACGCACCCACCAAAATCAGGGCTGAACCGATGCCGAACGTGATGCGGATTCCCCAGCGAACAATCGACGCGCCAACGAGGATGGAAGGAATGCCTACAAAAAGGTTTAAGAGTGTAAATCCCATGCCGAAGGAGCTGCGGCTCATGGGAATTTCCTTGAGCATGTATGTGTTGATGACCGCCCCTCCGTAAAGAGGGAAGCCCATATTCAGGAAATCCAGAAGCCAAAGAATGAAGACCAGTTTCCAGCCATAAAACCCACGGTCCGAGGTCATCTCTGTTTTTTCCGTGGCCCGATCTGAGCGCGAAGCTCGAATGCTATGGTCCGAGGTCATCTCTGTTTTTTCCGTGGCCCGATCTGAGCGCGAAGCTCGAATGCTATGGCAAATAGGAAAGAGTTTGGAGGATATCAGGTTCAGGGAAATCAGAAAACCCGGGGAATCACAGATGCGAAGCGCTCCGGCGATTACTCGAACGAGTAGCGGGTGAAGCTCTCGCGTTCGGCTCGCACATCATCGCCGCGCAATTCGCGCAGCGCATAGGTCACGAATTCGGCGGTGACTCGTTTACGCCACGTCATGTCAAAGTCCGTGTTGTCTAGGGGCTTGGCAATGCGAGCCGCGAGCGCGGCGGCTTCTTTAATAGCCTGCTGATTCAAGGGGCGGCCAAGCATGGATTTTGCCGCTTCGATGGCCGCCAATGGACGGCAGGCGGCGGAGCCTATGACAATGCGAGCATCCTCGACTACATTTTCTTTGGCGAGTCGAGCCGCCGCCGCGACGGAAAGCACGGGGAAGTCGAACGAGCCGCGGCGGCGGAGTTTCCAATACGTGCTCTTCCATCCGTGTAAAGAATCGAGGAGCACTTCTGACAGAATTTCATCGGGTCTGCGCTTGATGTAGTCGATCCCATCGTTGTTGTACAGGTCGGAGAGCAGGACTTCGCGCTCCCCCGCGCGCGACACGAGCCGGACTCGCGCCCCGAGCGCCATCAGAGCCGGGCCCGTGTCCGTCGAGGAGACTGCCATGCACTTGGAGCTTCCCGGCGCGACCCAACAGGTAGTGCCGTCTTTTTTCAGGCAAAAATTGATGGACTTTCTCCACTCGTAGCTTTGGTCGTAGTAGTTGCATCGCGTATCCAGGCAGATATTTCCGCCGAGCGTGGCCATGTTGCGGATTTGAGGAGTCGCTACCAGAGAAGCAGCTTGCGCCAATGCCGTTAAGCCGTTTCGGAAGCGCGGATCCACCGCGATATCGGAGAGTGTGAGGCAAGCTCCCAGCTGTGAACCGGAGGGGCGCCACACAACGCGGTTTAGGCTTTCAATATGCCGCAGGCTTATTAGTGTCCGCGGAACTTGTTGCCGCCTCTTCATGTTCGGGAGCAGATCTGTGCCACCGGCAAGCGGCATCGCATTGGCTCTTTCACCATCCAGAATGTGCGCGGCTTCTTCGAGAGTGCGCGGTGCGCGGAATTCGAACAACGGCAATCGCATCATGGCGCGAGTACCTTCTCTTTCTCGCGGCGAGATTTTTCGCGTCGGGGAACGTCGTTCACGGCGTTGCCGTTGCCGCCTTCCCACGGCGGAGGGACGCGCAACGCCTCGGGCCAATGGACTTCTGGAAAATGGGTCGGACCGTAACGGGGATCGCGCCCCGCTTTCTTTTCGGCGAGGGCTTTCATGATTTTCTCGGCAGTGACGGGGATTTCATCAATTCGAACTCCGACAGCATCGTAAACGGCATTGGCTACCGCCGGCATGATCGGTAGAAGCGGGCCTTGACCGACTTCTTTTGCTCCAAACGGGCCGCGCGGATCGGGCCCTTCAATCAACTCGGTGATGATTTCGGGCATGTCTAGCGAAGTCGGGCTCTTGTATTCGAGGATGGAAGGGAATTTGTGCACTAGGGCGTGAGAAAGTTTCTTTGGAAGGCGGCGGAATTCCTGCTCCTCCATGAGCGCTTCGCCGAGCCCCATATAGACACTGCCTTCGACCTGTCCGCGCGCGAGCGTCGGATTCAAGGCCCGGCCGATGTCATGCGCGATCCAAATTCTTGGGACGATGACCCAGCCCGTTACTGGATTTACTTCGACTTCGACAACGGCCGCGGAATAGGAGTACGTCGGAGATGGACCGACACCGCCGCCTTTGTAAAGAGCGGGAGATTTCGGCGGCGTGTAAGAGCCTACTGTGCCGATGGTGCCGAATCGAGCCTCCGCGAGGCAGACGGCTTCCTGAAAGGTGAGACCCTTTTCTGGGACGCCAGAATCGAAGACTCGTCTGTCAGCAAATCGTAGCCGCTCTTTCGGTACTTCCAGTTTTTCTGAAACGGCGTCAGCAATGATTGACTTCCCGCGCTCTGCGGCCTGTAGTGCGGCGTTTCCGGCCATCAGCGTGACACGGCTCGAATAGGAGCCGAGATCCACAGGGCCGAGGTCCGTGTCGCCGGTGAACAGCCGAATGTCAAATGGGTCGATGCCCAGAACTTCGGCGACGATTGCGGCAAGAACATCGTCAGAGCCCTGCCCGATCTCTGTCGCACCGCAGAAAACGCTGACCCCACCGCTGCGGTCGAATTTCAGTTGAACTCCGGAGTGCGGCATCTTGTTCCAGTAGATAGGAAGGCCGGCGCCGGTGAGATAGGCCGAGCAAGCGAGGCCCACGCCACGACCCTGGGGAAGTTTGCGGAATTTCTCGTTCCAGCCGGAGACTTTGACGATGCGGCGAATGCACTCGGAGAGATTGACGGTGCCAAGGCGAAAGAAATTTGCCGTGACGGCATTTGATGATTCGACGATGCGGAGGCGCAATTCAGCAGGGTCGATCTTCAGTTTCTCTGCGATTTTGTCGAGTTGAACTTCCTGACCGAAGCGCGGCTGGGGAGTGCCATGTCCGCGCTTGGGGCCGCAGGGTGGCTTGTTCGTGAAAGTGCGGCAGCCTTGGTAGCGATAGCGTGGAATGTGATAAGTGGTGGTCTGCAAAGCACCGGCGTAAAAAGTGCTGGCCACTCCATACGATCCGTAAGCACCGCCATCGATCAACGCCTGGAGATGCATTCCGGTGATGGCGCCGTCTTTCTTCACACCGGTTTTGAATTTCATCAGAACTGGATGACGGCCACGGTGACAATAAAAGACTTCCTCGCGCGTCAGGCAGATCTTGATGGGCCGGTCGAGCATGAGAGCGGCCTTGGCGACGACGATTTCGTGATGGAACGGATCGCTTTTACCACCGAAACCGCCGCCGTTGGGCGTGGCGATCACCCGAATATGTGCGGCAGGCATTTCCAATACCTTGGCGAGCGCGCGATGGAGATAATGCGGAGTTTGCGTGCTGGACCAGATGGTCAACTTGCCATCGGGATCCTTGATGGCCACCGAGGCATGCTGCTCGATGGGAAGATGGGTGTTGCCTTGGAAGAAAAAAGTGTCTTCGAAGATTTCATCGGCTTGAGCAAACCCGTCTTCGACGTTGCCGAACTCCAGCGCCACGAACTTATGAATATTGCCTTCTTCACCGTATTCGTGAATCCTTGGCTCGGAGGTCGCCAGAGCTTCTTCGGGATCTGAAATTGTCGCAAGGATTTCGTAGTCGACATCAATCAAATCCAGCGCCTCGAAGGCCGTGAGTTCCTCGCGCGCGATGACGGCGGCGACGGGATCCCCGACATGGCGCACGCGATCGAAACAAAGAGCTTGCTCGTCCTGGCTCACGGGAAGAATTCCGTACTGAATGGGGACGTCTTTTCCCGTGAGCACGAGGTAGACGCCGGGATGAGCGGCGGCGCGCGAAGTGTCGATTGCTTTTATGCGAGCATGGGGATGAGGAGAACGAAGAAGCTTGCAGTACGCCATCCGCGGCAGAAAAATGTCGTCAGCGAAGCGCGTTTGTCCGGTTACCTTCGCGCGGGCATCGACTCTGCGCCGAGGGACACCAATGACGCGAAGATCGTCACCGATGTTTTTGGGTGCGTCTATTGGCGCCTTTCGCGAATCCTTTTCGACCGGCATGCATCCTCCTCGTGAGTAGTCTTCCGTGGATCCGCCGAGCCAATTACGTTGTGGAACTCTTTTGGTCCGCGATCTTCAGCATGGCGGCCTCGACGGCTTCGAAAATCTGAAGATAGCCAGTGCAGCGGCACAAGTTTCCAGAGATCGATTCCCGAATTTGATCGCGAGTAGGGTGAGGATTTTGATCGAGCAGCGCCTTCGCAGTAACCAGAATTGCCGGCGTGCAATAGCCACACTGCGCCGCGCCGAGATCGGCAAAAGCGTCCTGCAAGGGGTGAAGTTTTCCATCTTCTCCCATGCCTTCTACAGTTAGAACTTGTTTCCCACCGCATTCGAGTCCCAGGACTAAGCAGGAAAGGACAGGCTTGCCGTCCAGAAGTACGGCGCAGGCCCCGCACTCGCCGAGTTCACAGCCGTGCTTTGTGCCGGTGTGGCCGAGATCTTCGCGCAGGACCTCAAGAAGCGTCTTATAGGGTACGAAGGAGACATCGGTTTCTTCGCCGTTCAGCGTGAATCGAATCTTCGCTGTTTTTTGGCATTCGATGGGAAGTGTGGTCACGATCGATCACCTCGCTGAAAAATTATCGGGACGACGCGCGCACTTTCTTGATCTGCTTAATGGGAACACGGACGGCGCGACGCGGTTCGCGTTCCAACCCGAGTTGCTGAAGAGCCTCCGGCACGGCTAACAATCCTCGGATCAGATAGTCTGCAAATTTCTCCGCGATTTCCGCCGAGGTCAGCGGGCCATCCGGGCTGAACCATTGAACGCTCCAGTTCAGGCTGCCGAGGATGGCGCGGACAGCGAGCGCCGGTTCGCAGGGTGCGAATTCTCCGGAACGTACGCCTGCAGCAATTAGATGGCGCACGCCTTCTTCATACCTGTCGCGCTTCGTGACCAGGTAGCGTTGCTGGCGTGGCGGCAGCGCCGTGGTCAACAGATGCGCGGCGGAACCTTCGACTTCGTCGAGGACGCATCGCAAGTGCGACACGATGACCGTGCGCAGCCTAATCGCGGCGCTCGCCCTCATGCGACGAGCCTTGTCAAGCGCGGCGAGCATGCGGTCTAGGGAGTTATTCTGGCAAAAGAAGAGAAGGTCGTACTTGCCTTGAAAATAGTTGTAGAGATTTGCCGGGGAAAGCGCTGCGGCGGCGGCAATGTCGCGCATGCCGGTCTCCGCGAACCCGCGAACACGGAACTCTCTTCCCGCGGCGCGCAAAATCTCCAAGCGCCGCGCAAGGTAGCGCCGCCGGACACAGCCATTGCGTCGATTGTTCACTTGCAGTTTGACAACCCGTTTCTCCAGCATCCAAAGAACAGTAAAGCTGCAGGATTGGTTCGCCTCCTAGTGTCCGCCTACAGACAGCCACTGTCAATGAATTCTGAACGGTTGTTCA
>WNFM01148560.1_pt2 | contig 11022 bp, 17 predicted proteins | sample 5400271 | NCBI WGS metagenome assembly WNFM01 (sample SAMN13153352, study PRJNA577476) | soil metagenome | isolation source: 60 cm saprolite on Douglas fir-dominated hillslope | place: USA:California | collected 2013-09-17 | reverse complement strand
CAGTGTGTCATTCGAGAAGCCGATTTGCTTATCAGCGAGCGCCGTGTTCGCCTCTTGCAGATCATCGCTCGGCAGCATCTCCGGCCAGTGAATCAGTACCTTGCGGTTCTTGCCCAGGTTGCCCAGCTCAAGGACATGCTGACAAATGCGTATGAGCAGCGGCCCGACAAGGTTACGCTTGGTCATGGTCTGCGCCAACAGCGGCCGGTAGACGACCTTCAGTGCGACCCCGGACGGCGTACCTGGCAGTTTGCTAATCTCGCCGGTCGCGACGCTGGGCACGTGGCTCAGTCGGTCAATGGCGATGCTCAAGTCTTCGATGTGCTTCTCAACGGCGCCGAGGTCGCTGGTCATCTCGATATGGTCAATGCGCGCCGAGGTGTTGGGGATGCAGAGCATGCCGCCAACCGAGACATCGATCTCGCGCGCATGGCCACCGAACAGCACATCCTTCGGATTGCCCTGGAAGTAGATAATGCGGTTGCGGTTACTGAGCGCAAAGTTCAGGCACTCGTTGAGATGGATGATATCGAGCCGCAGGTCGGCCTTGCCCCAATATTGATTGGATTCGGGCAGGTTCTTGCAGTCGTCCACCGGCGCCCACAGATGCGACCAGACCGCCGGACTGCCCTCGAGGTCTACCCAGCCGAGGTCGGACTGCGCCATACGCTGCGGGTCGAGCGGCGTGATCGTGCCCGTCGGCGCATCACTGAGGCCGCTACGCCGTTCCTGGTCATGGATGCGCCAACCACCATAGTTGGGGCTCTTGCTATCCAGCTCCCGCACGGTCAACTGCCGCCGCTCGACAATATCCCCATGCTCGTCTACGTCGGCATACGTGAAGGCATAACGCAGAATCTTATGGACGTTGGCCGGGTTGGTGACGACGGTCATTTGCTGTGGATTCATCACGTCGAGGAACGGGTAGGGTGCGGTGTCCAGGTCATCGGGCACGATTTTGACGAAACAATGCCCAAAAACGGCCGCATTCTGCCCCAATTCCTTGAGCGTCGGCATCTTGTTGTTGGCATCCCAAAAGGCGTCGAGATACGTTTGCGCTTGCTCGTCAGCGGTCTCGCCGTCCTCGTCCACGACCTCAAACTCGATTTTATCGCCATAGAGAAAGTCTATGCCAGTCGACACGATTGGCTCGCAGCGGTTATCCATGACATTGAGATCGGGCTCACTGGGGTCGGTACGCCGGAAGGGCTTGGGCAAGCGGCCTTGATAGGCGGCATGCTGCTTCTCCATGCGCCGTGTGGGGTCGGAGAGCGCGTAGTCGTCCTGGTCCGGCCAGTTCTGATGCTGGACGCGCAGTGCGACCGCGGTTGGCAGCGGCATGGCCATAGGATCAGCCCCTCACTGTTACACAAGTCCTACCAGAGACGCGGACCGCGCTCGACGCTGTAGTACCCAGGGTCTTCGATGCACGCCAAGCCGAGCGCCGTCACCAGATCATCATGCGCGCCGGTCGTGAACGCGCCGTATTTATCGTTCGCGTCGGTGTCAACCTTGATGCGGTAGTCCTTCAACTCTTGCATCATGGTCTGCGCCTCCGGGTCACGCAGCGGCAATCGCAACAATGGCGGCTCGGCTTGCGCGAGTGCTTGCAAGCGGCTGACCAGATACGCCTTCCCCAGCACGTCCCCAGTGCCCTCGTAGGCGCCACGCGTGAAACGGTCGCCATGCGTGAACACGACCGGGTGCAGGTGCGCCCTATCGGTCTTTGGACTCGCCTGCAAGCCGTTGCTGATCAGTTCCATCACGGGCTTGCCGACTCCGGTCGCATCGGCCCACACGTCCACCGGTAACGCCGGCTCATCGCTAGGCAGCTCGCCACGTTTGCGCAGGTCATTCTCCCATGCCCACAGGCTGCCGACTAATTCTACGATACGCGCCGCGATCTGCACCCAGGAGGTGCCGAGGTCTAAGCGCATGAGCCGTTGCACGCGGTAGGTCGATTCCGGCGCGAAGATCATGCGTCCGGTGCGCCAGTCGCGTATCTGCCGCGTGGTGTCGCGTTCGCCAACCTCGACGACGGCCAGGGCGCTATAGTCTTGCGTTTGGCCGAGGTCTACACCGAGATGAACGGCGCGGATACGGTCGAGCAGTTCGCGAATGGTGGTGGGGTCTTGCGTGCTCATGCGCTCAGCTCCCAGGTGTCGTAGTCCTCGCTGAACATGCGGTCGATATCCACCTGACGGAACACACTGTCTTGCGCATCCCTGAAAATGCACCGGTATTCCTGATCGAACCACCAAGCGCCCATGCGCCGCTTCTCATGCGCCAGGAAGGCCGGCAGGATGTGTGGGCATTCTGCGGCTGTCACTTCATAGCGTTCCCAGGGCTCCGCCTCCAGGCCGGTATCACGCCATGCCTCCCACCACCAGCCGCGCGTGCCGTAGGGCGTGGACAGCGCAATGATGCGACCACCACCGGTTGCCGCCACCACAGGCCGCGCCGCCTCGTAGGTCTCGTTCGGCACATGGCTGGCCTCATCGAACAGCAGCGTATGCACGCTACTGAAACTGCGAATGCTGGCCTCACTACCAGGCAGCGCCACGACGCGACTGCCATTGTTGAACTCAAAGCTCGTTTGTGTGCTGGTCTTCACCTCAGTCGGCTGATAGCCGACCGCAGCGCCAGTGCCGATCACCTTGCGGAACAGCTCGACACTCTGCCGCAAGGCATAGCTGACAATCAGCGTAGTGCTCTTGGGCACGTACAGTGCGGTATGGCAGGCGAGCACGGCAACCGTGCTACTCTTCCCACTCTGCCGTGAACAATTGAGCAAGATACGCGGTGAATCACTGCGCAACACACGCGCCTGCCACGGCTCCGGGTGAAAGCCGGTCTGATGGGCAAAGGCGACGCGGTAGCGCCCCAAAACAGCAATCGTTGCCAATTCCATTATTGCACGCCTGCCGCTTCTAACTCCAGCACCTTGTTCGCGAATCGCTCACCGATGTCGGGATCATCCGGCAAGACAGCAGCGAGTGCCGTTTGTAAACGCTGGATGGCCACCGCGACATCCACATTGCCACTGTGTTCCACTTTCACGTTGTCGCGGAACTTCTCCGGTCGCGCGCCCTTCAGCAAGAAGATCAGCAACGTATCGCTGTATTTGCGCACTAAGCCCATTTCGACACCCTGGTAGAACACGGGTTCATCCCAGCCGTCAGCCGCACGCCGGCGGGCTTCACTCTCCAGCACGTCGGCTGCCTGTTGTAAGGCATCATCCCAGGCGGAAGCGAACGTGCGGTCACGCGCCCGAAAGTCGTAGGCATTGTCGCGCGAGAAGCCAGCAGTAATCGCGGCGGCACTCACGTTGCCATACCGAGCAAGCGCCTCTAAGAATAGCGCACGCTTTTTAGGTGCAATAGGTGTGCCTTGCCGTGCCATGCTTACCTGCCTCCTGGCTTATTGTGTCACGTGCTCAGTTCGTCGGAATCTCGTGGCGTGGCAGGCGCCAGTCGCCGGTTTCCCGCTTCAGTTTATGAAGTCTTGTCATAACGCACTAGAACGCGATTCTGACGACGTAGCGCCGTTGTGGGGTCATTTATCGGTGAGTGATGCCCAACTGCGCCCTGATACGTGGCAGCAACGGCAGCCAGTACGTGTGATCACATTCAGGAATCTCGACGAGCAACTGCGTCAGCGCCCACAATTCCGAATGCTTGCGACGCTGAGCAACGTAGCGGACAGCATCAATGATCAACTGCACCATTTGGTCGTCGGCTAGTTCCTCCATGTCAGCGTCTCCGTTGCCTTGGTCCACGGTTACTACCACGCAACTACCACGGGAGCTTGGGCCGTACTACCACGCACTACCACCCCCCTAAAGGGGGTGGGGTAGTACGCGGTGGTAGTTCTGGCCCTATGCATTCCGTGGTACCTCGTGGTAGTTCGTGGTAGCGTTTCGTGGTAGTTCCTGAATCCCTTTGGTCGTCAAGACATAAAAGCTGTCGTTGTGGCTGACGTACTCCTGGTGAAGGTGATGATCGATCGCTCGCTGGAAGGCGCCGTGGGTCGTGGCATAGGATTGTGCGGCGGCTTGCTCCCACTCGCTGTAGCTAGCGGCGTAGTCCGGGAACGTCACGAGCGCCGCCAGGACGTTGCGCCAGCTGTCCGGCATGCCGACCTTGCGCGTACGCTTCACCCGCTCAGGCACGCCGGCCGTCGGCTCACACACCGCTCGCAAGAAGGGACCCGTCCGCGTGGCATAGTCATCGAATGCCATCGACTCGACCCGGAAGCTAAAGTCCGGGAATGGCACCCACCCACCACGCTGCTTCTCACAGTGCATGATCACGACCCCAATATCCTGCGCCTCGGCCTCGCCGTTCAGGTTCGCCACCTCCACCAACGTGTCCACGTTGCCTTTGAGTGAGCTAGCCCCACGGGCGCCTAGTTCTTCGTTCTTGCCCGTGTGATGCACGGCCATGACGAGCGCGCCGGTGGCCTCGCGTAAGCGGCCCATAGCGCCCGTGTAGTCACGCATGGCGCTTGGATCGTTCTCGTTTGCGCCGACGCTCGTTTGACTGAGCGTGTCAAACACCAGCCAGACGGGATGGGTGTCGAGTTGGGCTGCTAAGCTCGCCAGCAGGTCTTGCACGGTCGAAGGCTCCAGCAGTTGCGTTGGCACCTGGATGATGTGCAACCACGGCAGGTCTTGCACGTGGTACTTCAGCATCACGGCCTGTAGTCGCTCACCTAAGTACGCCTGCCCCTCAGCGCAGACGTAGACGACGTGGCCTCCAGTTGTCGCATACCCTTCCCATGGTTGACTCAGTGACACACACACCATCTGATCCAACAGTAAAACACTTTTGCCGGCGCCGCTCGGTCCGTAGAGAATGCCCGTACTGTTCAGCGAGAAGATATGGTCGATCAATGGCTCCGGCCGCGGCTGATTCAAGATGTCTTGCACGCTCAGTAGCTTGTACCGCGGCTCGGCGTCCTCAATGAGATCGCTTGCCACAAGGGCGGCCACCACTTTGGAGGACGCCTCGTCGTCTTCGGCCACGCTGGCTAAACGCTGCGAGAGCAGCATCTTCTGTCGGGCGCGCGCCTTGCGCTTGACGATACGTGCGTAGTGAATCACCGAGCTGAGGTCTTGCACGTACGTCATGCCGAACGTGGCCAGCTCACTCACGTAGCTGAGCGTGCCCGCCTCTTCGACCTTGCCGGCATTCTCCAGCGCATCGCAGACGAGCAGCAATTCCGCCGGCGTGTTTGCCTTGTGTAACTCCAGCATACAGGCGTAGATGGCGGCGTGCTCCATCTGGCGGAAGTCCGGGGGCCGCAGTTTCACCTTGTCAGCCACGACCACGAGGGCCGCAGGGTCGCCCAGGATGGCCCCCAGGACGGCCTTCTCAGCCTCCGGGCTCTGTGGCATCGGATCGCCCTGCGGCTTGGCTGCCATGGTCCTGCCTCAGTCTTTCCAGCGCCACCGCGGCCGCCCGTCCGGCGTTTGCCCAACGACTTCCGCTTGCCCCACGCGCTCCAACAGCCGCAAGAGATGCTGCACGCCCGCCACACGCACGTGGGTCCAGCGCGCCGCCTCTTCCGCCGTCACTGGCAGGCAGCACGCGAACAGATAGCGCCGGACGCGCTCCATGCGTGGCATCGGTTAGCCCGCTTCCTGCTGACGCTCCGATGGGCGTGTCGCACGATCAAAAGCCGCGTAATAGGCGGCACGCGCGCCCTGTTGGCTTGCATACCCAAGTTGCCGCGCCAGTTCGGCCCACCTCATGCCCTCGTGGTAGGTGCTTAGCACATGCGCGTCGCGCTCCTGTTGCTGCGCAAGCCGCTGTTGCTGGAATGACTCCCACTGCCCGCGGCGTTTCATGGCTCGGCGAAAGGTGTGCTGGCACGCGTCTGGCGTCCGATGTGTCCGCTCCGAAATCTCCGGCCAACTCAAGTCTTGCAGACGTAACCTGACTAAGATGTCCTCATCGAGACGCGCACTGCGGGAGATGGCCTCCTGCCCTCTATAGCCCGGTCGCTTCGCTCGTTTTGCTCGCTTTTTTGCAATCAAGGTCTCACGATTGTTAGCCCAATGGCGTTGGTTGTGTTGACGATATTCGTCTAGGTGTGTGGCGTAATACTCACGGTGACTTCGCAAGTACCACTCGTAAGCCAACGGGTCTTGTTTCAGGCGTTCACGATGCTGCCTCGATAGCTCTGCCTTCCGCCCAGGATGGCGAGCATTTGAATTGTTCCTAAGCTCGCGCGCATGTTCTGGATCACGCCAATACCACCGATAGCACGCTTGACGCCTCCGCTCTCGGCGCTCCAATAGATTGAGTGGTCGCTTCTTGGCACCGGGCCGATCCTGCCGGTTCCACTCGACAATCTCCTGAGGTGTCAGGCGGCGCGTGTTCCCTTGCTCACGCAACCATGCCTGATGCTGGGCGAGCGCAAAGCGGGCGTTCTCGTCAGCTGCCGCTTCTAAGGTTTCCTCGTCGCTCATGCTCGCTTCCTTCTTCACCGGTGGCGTACCAGGCCGGGCCCATACTTGGAGCCACACGCTCAAGACCGACCTGGCCGCCACGTCACGCCGCCCTCCGCTCGCTCACCGTCAGCAAAAATGTCGCGAATTGCTGCACCGCGAGCAAATCCCGCCGCACCTGTGGATCGTCCAGACTGCCATGCTTCAGTGCGTAACGCCGCATGCTGCTGACCATGAGGCGCGCGCACTCCCCGCTAGCCGCCCATCCAAGTGGCGTCTCGTAGTCCCCCTGGCGCAGCCACGCTTCGAGCTGCTGGGCGCTTCGCTGGAGGTGCAGGCGCCGCTCTTTTTGCGTCATCGAATGCCTCTATCTTTCGCGCAACATGCGCTAATACGTCATTCACCAAGGTCTCGGACTGATACGCGCTGGGCCCCTCCGGGAAGACCTCCGGCCAGTGTTTCACGACCAGCAGCCCGACATCGGTATCCGTGAAGGCGTAGGGATTCTCGCGTGTGGAGGTCTTGCGGCGCCGATTCGGCAGCCAACCTAGCTTGACCCAGCGCGTAATGGTCATTGCCGGGACCTGGAGCAGGTTCGCGAGCGTGTGCCCAGTGAACTTTGCTGGTCTCGAAATATTGGCCACGGTGTTACGCTTTTTCGTGGTCGTGGCCACATTCGTAGCCCGATTTTGCCACCGGTGCGCCGGGTCGGTGAGCCCTAAATCCTTGGCCCAGCGCCGCACCGTGCGGCGTCCCACGTTCAGTGTCAGCGCCAGCTTGATGGTTCGTTCACCGTCGCCGGTATAGTGCCGTTGCAACAGCAGCTTTTCCTGCTCAGTTGGTCGCTTTGTCATGCCAATGCCGGTTGCTTTCTAGGGCGAAGCTCGTCTACTTCAGTGTGGCTTTGATGTCTTCCAGGTCGCTTGGTTTCCAGGTGACGACCTGGTGACCGGCATGCTCCAACAGCGAATGCCAGAGACGTTGTGATGCGCTTAGGCGACTCGTCTCACGCTTCAGCTCGATCCACACAATGCGCGAGTCCATATCTGTGTCGTGTACGGCGCCTTGACACTCCGCGCCGCGATGATGTCGGGGATACCCTTGTATCCCTGCACTCTGCGGCTGTCAGGGATGTACGACCAGCGCCAGCCGTAGAGCGTGAGCAAGTCGGTCACCTGCTTGCGAAACTGCGCCTCGGTCATGGCGGGTACCACTGGCAAGCGGCGTTCACGTGCGGCGCTCATGCCGTTACCTCCCACAGCGTCTTGTCGCAGAGCGGCGCCTTGTCTGCGCGCGGCCGCGTCGCACGGTTCCAACTGTGGCCCTTCGTCTGATACAGTGCTCTCCACCCCGCTGCCACCAGCGAAAGCCCCGTCTCATCCACCAGCGTGTAGGTGATGAGCCTTCGCCCACCCATCGCGCGCCAGGCCCGCCATGCGGCCGCATAGAGCATGCTCGCCGCGTTGTGTGCCTCCACCGTGCCATCCGTGCACAAGCGCGTGACCTCAGCGGTGAAGCCATCGTGCAGCAGACGCGCGACGGGCCAGCCCACGGTCACGACGGCCACTACACGGTCCTCTCGCGCTGCTCCAATGCAGAACTTTGCGCCACACTGCGGCAGGTGATGCCGATGGTGTCGCAGGATAAAAGCGATAGCTTCCTTTTGCGTGACTGGCACGAGAGCCAGCCGGCGGTCACGTGCGGTTGCCATTAGATCGTGCCAAACTTTCCAAACCGAGGAATGCCGGCACCGTCCTCATCGAGACAGGTCCACAAGTGCAGCGTGTAGGCGTGCTGTGTGGTAAAATGAACGCACACCCTACACCAACGAAAGGACATGACATGGCGAACGAACAGAAATTGGAGTACTGGCGAGCGCGCTATCGCCAGCATAAAACCGAACGTAATGCCCAACGTGGACCTGAGCCAATCGCTCAGATTCCAGAGATAGAGCGAGCCTACATTGCCGGCCTGATTGATGGCGAGGGCCACTTGGGCATCTCCCCACATCGTGCTGGCTATCTCGTTCCCATCGTCGCTGTCAGCATGTGCTCGCGTCCGGTTCTTGACTGGCTGGCAGAGCGGCTTGGCACGGTATGCACCGAGCGTCTGTTGCTCAATATGACAAAGACACATAGCCCGCAATACGCCGTGAAGATTGGCGGCAGGCGAGCCGTTTTGCTCGCTGAGATTCTCTTGCCCTATCTGCGCGTAAAGCATGAGCAAGCCGCCCTCCTTGCCGCGTTTGGAGCCACCTACGAGTACACGTTCTCGCCTCAGACGCCTGGCCTCCCTGACCATCTGAAGGTCGAGCGCGAGCGGCTGAAGGCACGCATGCGCGTGCTCAACGCCAAAGCTAAATCGTTCCAAAGCGACCAAACCTTGGAATCCCTGCACCATCCTCATCCAGGCATGTCCAGAGATGCAGTGTGAAACTGTGAATGTTCACCCATTCAGACCTCGGCGGCAGGATTTGGAACGCGGTGCGATCATGGCAGAAAGCATCCTTGACGAGCGTGGTGTCTTCCCAGCTTGGCACTCGGTCAGCTCGGCTGAAGCTGACATGATGCCAAACCCGGCCGTCCTCCATGACCTCGCCTGGCGACTCGATCACCCGTAGGCCACTCGTGTGCGCGTAGGCGCGTTGAAACGGGACGGGGCATGGTAGCCAATGCCACTCAGCGGGTAGCGTATGCCGGAGCTGCGTCTTCATCTCAGGCCGACTCATTGACGGGCTCAAGCTCGGCCAACGTCTCAGCGGGCACGCGCTCGGCAGCCTCAGTCTGGTTGCGGCGTTCACGCTCGATGGCGGCCACGCGCGTCTCGACGGCTCGATAATCTGCGGCGGACCCGATGAGCTTCTTATCCGCTTTACCGGTCGCATCCACACAGAGCGCTTCCCAGTCCTCAACCACGACGCCTGCCCTCGCCGCCCGCGCATGCAGCGCGTCCCAGGACATTTTGAGCACCGGATTAGACGCCGCCGCCTTCTGCCCGTCAGTGCGCTTGGGACCATAGCTGCTCGGTATGGTGTGCGTATCGGCTGGCGCTTCGGATGGATCGGCGTCTACGTAGTTCGTCAACTCCTCCGCACTGACCTCGCCGCCGCCGACGAGATTGCTGATCGCGCGATTGCTGGCGCGCGTGTAGGCGTGCGCGTGGACGTTGTGACGTGTGTCCATGCCCTTCGCCTTCTCACTGGCGTAGCACATGCCGTCGCCGCACATACTGGCGCCATTAGGCGCCATGGCTTCGACAAGGACCAGATAGCCCCAATCGGTGCCTTCCTGCATCAGTTCAGAGCGTATGTGGCGGACGCTCAGTCCGAAGGCGCGGGCAAGCCGAAGCCATCCACTTTTCTTGATGTGGTCCTTGCCCTTGATGTTGATGGTGTCTCCGGGGCGCAGGATCGCCATCTTCATGTCTTCGTAGGCGCGAATCGCGGCGCGCACTTCGTCGGCGTCTGCCACGGGGAGCACTAATGCGGGGTGCTTTAGTGCGTAGGGGATCACTGACGTCGGCTCTTGTTGTGCCATTGGGGTAGTCCTTTGGTTGACGTCCTCTGGCCGAACCGCGTACAGTACGCGTCGCTACCAGGGATTTTGCTAGCTTCCACTGTTGGCTTGTGCAGGCGCTCGTGATTGGCCGTCACGGGCGCTTGAGTTATGCGGCCTGAGCCGCCTTCCGCTTAATCGCCGCAGTCGATGCGGGCCGAATGGTGGCGAGATGCGCATTCCACAGCGCCTTGCCACGTTTCAGCCACTCACGCTCGCCGAGTATCGCTCGGCTCAAGCCGTGTAGTTCGCGCTCGGCGCGCTCAGCCCAGCCTTCCAGCGGGTCGCGGCGCATGTGCGGAAGCCCGCGCTTGGCGTTACCCATCAGCGCGCCCCGTGTGCCGCGCTGCGCCATCGTTAACATGCTCATGCTCCACCTCACCAACTCCCGACGCCTGTCCTTTTCGCGTAACTCAGCCCCCCGCGGAAGGTCTGGGCAATCGTCACTGCGCTTGAATGGCCCGCATGCTCATTGTGCAGGTCGCAGTAGGCGATCCGTCCCAGCATCGGCGGCGTCCAGCCCCACTCCGCATGTTCACGCGCCCGACAGATGCACCAAGGGCAGATGGTCCGCTCATTCTCAATGCGCTTCGCCTCTGGCCGCGTAAACGGCTCGTCCAACTTGCGCACCTCGGACCATAACGCCATGACAGCAAGCAGCACAGAGACGATGATGATGACCCATTCCACGCTGAGCTTCCATCCTACAATGCGCCCTCAGCTTGTGTAACACCTCGTCCGACGTGCTTGACAACCGGGTAGCAATTCCTGCATAACCAACCAAGCACCTTGACCGCACGCCAGCCGACATCTCTGGCATGTTGCTTCGCGCGCTCGATGTTCGGCTCCCCGCTCGTGGGATAGCTGAACCATGCGCCGCAGTTCGCGCACTGACATTGATGGGTGATCGTCCACTGGCCACGCATCACGCGCTCGCTTTCCGGTGGTGTGAGCGCTTGGGCTTAGGCGTCAGCTCAGGGAGCGTCACCACATGCACCTTGCGCCGCCTAGACT
>WNFM01244192.1_pt5 | contig 11025 bp, 11 predicted proteins | sample 5400271 | NCBI WGS metagenome assembly WNFM01 (sample SAMN13153352, study PRJNA577476) | soil metagenome | isolation source: 60 cm saprolite on Douglas fir-dominated hillslope | place: USA:California | collected 2013-09-17 | reverse complement strand
CACTGCCGGTGTACGCATGGGCATTATGATGGGACCGATGATACCCGGATTGAATGAGCATGAGATGCAGCGCATCATGAAAGAAGCAAAAGATAACGGCGCTACATTCACGGCTTATACCTTTATCCGTTTGAATGGAGCTATCAAGTTTTTATTTCATGACTGGTTGTATAAAAATTTTCCTGACAGGGCCGATAAGGTCTGGCATTTAATTGAGCAAAGCCATGATGGAAAAGTAAATGATACCCGGTGGGGTGTTCGTATGCGAGGCGAAGGAAGCATTGCACAAATGGTAGCGCAGCAATATAAAAAATATGGGAAGCTATATGGAATGAATGCTGAAGAATGGAGTTTGGATACAAGTATTTTCAGGAGGCCGGGGGAGCAGGGGAGGTTGTTTTAATTTTCGGAATTGTTTCATACTTTGTAATAAACAGTCTATATGAATGAATTTGGGGGAAATTGGACGGAAAAGAAAATTGAAATTCTAGTCGAATATGCTGGGGCATATTTAGATATAATGAATGTATACGCTAATAGGTATAATTGGAAGTTACTTTATTTTGATGGGTTCGCTGGATCAGGTGAAATCATTAAAGTAATTGATGATAAGCTAAGCGGCCATTATGATGTAAATTTTACAATTGGAGCAGCAAGGAGAATTGTTGAAATTGATAAGCCAAGATCTTTTGATGAATATTATTTTGTTGAGCTAGATTTAAAAAATTTTATAGAGTTAAAGAAAAATACGAAAGATGCCTTTCCCAAAAAGAAAATATACTTAATTCAGGAGGACTGTAATAAAAAGATGCTTGACTTAGCAAATTATTTAAGACATCCAAAAAATAAAAGATATAGAACTCTAGCTTATATTGATCCATGCGGAATGCAAGTAGAATGGCGATCTATAGAATGTTTACGAGGACTACCGATCGACATGTGGGTTTTAGTTCCGACTGGTTTAGGAGTAAATCGACTGCTCAAAAATAATGGTCAAATTTCTGATGCTTGGCTAGAAAGATTAGAAAAATTTTTAGGTTTAGATCGTGATACAATTGAAGCACATTTTTATAAAAAACAAGAAAATTTGTTTGGAGAAGTTATGTTAATAAAGGTGGAGGATGCAATAAAAAGATCAGCGAAATTGTATCTAAGCCGATTGAAAACAGTTTTTGAGCATGTTTCAAATGCTTTTGAACTGAAAAACTCCGCTAATTCAATCATGTATCATTTATTTTTAACTTCAAACAATAAGACTGCAATTAAAATTGGAAATGATATAGTTAAAAAATATAATAGTTAAATATGGCACAATCCTCCATCGAATGGACCGAGATGACCTGGAACCCGACAACAGGCTGCAATAAAATTTCTGCTGGTTGTAAGCATTGTTATGCAGAAGTAATGTCACGCCGATTGCAGGCAATGGGAGTAGATAAATATAAAGATGGGTTCAGACTAAGAATGCATGAAGATGCTTTGTTGATTCCATATAGCTGGAAATCGCCAAAGATTGTTTTTGTAAACTCTATGAGTGATATGTTTCATAAAGATGTGCCGATTGAGTTTATACAAAGAGTTTTTAAAACGATGAATGAAAACCCGCAGCATACTTTCCAGGTACTGACAAAGCGATCAGATATTTTATTGAAGTATCACAAAGCGTTGAACTGGACGCATAATATATGGATGGGAGTTTCAGTAGAAGATACAAGAGTAAAACATCGTATTGATGATTTGCGCCAGACAAATGCAAGAACGAAATTCCTTTCCCTCGAACCCTTAATTGGTTCTTTGCCAAAAATGAATTTAAAAAAAATAGATTGGGTAATAGTAGGTGGTGAAAGTGGAAGGAAACCAAGACCTATGAATGTTGATTGGGTGCTGGATATTCAGCAGCAATGCACAAAAAATAAAGTAGCTTTCTTCTTTAAGCAGTGGGGAGGTACTAATAAAAAGAAAACAGGAAGAGTACTAAATGGAAGAACGTATGATGAAATGCCTGTTCTTGAAGAAGTTGTCTTTTGAAGTAAGTGATCCGGGATATTGGGTTATGAAAAAAATAGTTATGAATGGATTTACCCTAATAAACAGTTTTTTTATTTCCAACAAATCTTTTTCAATCATATAAATCGTGGTTCTACACTTTCACATAAATTTTCTTCTTATCCATCCACCAACAAACAGCCCACATAAAAGTGATAACGCAGATTGCGTATAATAATGAACCTATTCTTGGATCGCCGGGAGTATGTACCAATACTTTTTGATATAACCAGTTCCATGGACTGATATAAACCATCTGATCTTTATCATTCAAATGATCAGGAATACGAATGAGTGCAAGTGTTCTTGGCAGAAAAGAACTCAGGGCAAATACAAACAAGGCATTTTTTCCAAATACATCAAAGAATTTGGTAAGCCAGCCTCTTACGTCTCTGTATTCAACCAGGTAAATCATCGTGGCAATTGTTATAGTTGCCAGCCCGGATGTATAAATGGTATAAGAACTTGTCCATATTTTTTTATTAATCGGGAAAACCATATCCCAGCAAAAACCGGTAATAATCATAGCTACCCCTGCAACAAATAAACCACTTAGCATCTGATAAGGCCCATAGTTGTTTGCCACTTTATTATCAACTAATGATCCAGGAACTTTGCTTTTCTTTTGAATATAATCACCTACGAGGTAACCAAAGATCACCTCCACAATCGCAGACATCGTACTCATGATGCCTTCGGGATCAAAGGCCACGCCTTCACCTTTATACATGTGGGGCTTGTGCAGAACAGCAAAATCAATGCGGTTTCCAAACCAGCCATTCATACTGTAAGGATCATATTTATCGCCCAATAAAAAACAAAGAGCCCAATAAAACAGGAGTAAAAGAAGACCGGCATAAAAAGCTCCTCTCGGTTTTAAATAATATATAATGATAGAACCAAAAAAATAACAAAGAGCAATCCTTTGCAATACACCAAGTATGCGAATCCCGTTTCCAGGATTATCAGGATCAACCCAATACCTGAAAACGAGATGATCATCGCTCCATCTTACAAATGGCCACCATTGTAAAAAAAGACCAATTAAAAAAATCAGCAAACTTCTTTTAATTATTTTTTTCCAAAATACAGCATCACCTCCTGCCTGTAAGCGTGGCATTACAAATGATAAAGCATTACCCACGGCAAAGAGAAAAAAAGGAAATACAAGATCGGTTGGTGTGAGGCCATGCCATTCAGCATGATCAAGTGGTGGGTAAATATGATTCCAGCTTCCGGGATTATTTACCAATATCATGAGGCAAACAGTGGCGCCGCGAAAAACATCAAGGGAATAAAAGCGTTTATTCAAAGCAATCGCAGTTTAATCATTAAATGTAACAAATTGCACGCAGTTGAAACTGAAGTTTTAATATAAGGTATTGATGATGGCAGGTGTTGTGCACAAAAAGAATTTTCAATATACTAAAGTCATTACGGTATAAAAATTACCGGTTTGGCCATCTATAATAGTTATCAACTTATGGGAATAAATCGCTCAAAATCTGTGCATTTTATTGTTCTTCCACTCACATTCTCCCCCTATATTTGCAAATTAGCAGAAAATCATCGCCGCGGTGATTTTTTATGTATTCAGATTCAATGAAAGCCAGTCACGTAAAAAAATCGCTATGTGACTGAGATGGCGAAGCCATCCTGTAAATTTCCAAAGGTGACACATAAATGGTTGGCCATATATACCCGGCCGCGCTGGGAAAAAAAAGTGAACCAGCTTCTTACTGAGAAAGGTCTTGAGAGCTATTGCCCTTTAAATAAAGTAAGACGTAAATGGAGTGACCGGATTAAAGTAGTAGAAGAACCATTATTTAAATCATATGTTTTTGTAAAAGTAAGTGATGATGATCGCAGCGCCGTGCGGATGACAGCCGGCGCTATCAATTTTGTATATTGGCAGGGTAAACCTGCAGTGATAAAAGAAAAAGAAATAATCGCTATCAAGCGTTTTTTGAATGAGTATGAAAATGTGGAGGTACAGGTATTAGAATTAAAAATAGATCAGCGGGTACGCATTACAAATGGTACGCTGATGGACCACGAAGGTAAAGTGCTGGATGTGCGTCGCAAAACTGTCAAGGTAGCCATTGATAGTCTTGGGTATATTTTGGTAGCATATATTGACAGAACTAAATTAACTTCGGCGCATTCCAAATAATAAATCTTTTTATTTTTTGCAGCATACCTGCTCTATACATTAAAGACTCATCAATGAAATTCACCCGGATTTTATTATTGCTTGCTTTACCTGTTTATTTTATTTCCTGCGGCACACAGCATAAGCTTCCCAATTATTTAGAAAATATAGTGGATACAAGTGGCAAAGGGGAAGTCAAATTTCCCGAATTGCTCATCCAGAAAAATGATCTTCTTTCTATACAGGTATATAGTGTAAGCACTCAGCCGGAAAAGTCCGATATATTGTATAATCTTCCGACATCAACTGCTTCATCGGGCCCGGGTACTTTAGCAGGCGGTTTTCTTGTTGATGCAAATGGAAATATTGAATACCCAAGACTGGGGAGTTTTCATGCAGAAGGATTAACGAAACAGGAGCTGGCAGCACAAATAAAAAAGAAATTGACTGAGCCTGTCGAATTATTAAAAGATCCTACTGTCATCATCCGGTTTTTAAATTATAAAGTAACGGTAATAGGCCAGGTGGGTCACGAAGGAATAGTAAATGTTCCGGGTGAAAGACTTACTATTCTTGAAGCAGTGGGATTGGCCGGTGGTATTACTGATTATGGCAAAAAAGATAAGGTCAGAATAATCAGGGAAATTAACGGTAAAAGAGAAATGGGGATTATTGATCTTTCTTCAAAAGATGTTTTTGACTCACCCTATTATAACCTGATGCAGAATGATGTGGTATATGTTGAACCCACAAAGCAGAAAGCCAGACAAACTGAACAAGCATTGGTAAATCAAAAATTAACTATTGCGTTAAGCCTGATAACAACGGCAGCTTTACTCTATAATATTTTTAAGTAAGACAAATTACTGTAATAATCTTTTTTAATGCAGGAACCGATTAATACAACCACAAGGAGTGAACTTTGGAGCTTAAGTTTCCGTGACCTGTTTTATAAATATGTACGTTTTTTACCTCTCTTTTTAATATCAGTTGCATTTGCTTTGTTTATAGCATTTGTGTACCTGCGTTATGCCACACCTATTTATAATGCTACCGGTACATTACTGATTAAAAGTGAACAGCAGGGTGGTGGACGTAATGATAAATTTGAAGATGTATTTGTAAACAGTAAAGCTTCCAATATTCAAAATGAAATCGAGGTATTAAAGTCGCGGCCTTTAATGGAACGGGTTGTAAAAAAACTGGGATTGCAATTCAGCTATTTTGTTAAGGGGAAAATTAAAACTGTAAATATTTATAAACAAGGAGCCTTTGTTGTTGACCCTTTTCAATTAACGGATTCATCCAGGGGGTTTTCTTTAAAAATAAAATTTTTGAATGATCATCAATTCCGGGTTAATGATGATAAAACTGTAATTGGATTCGGACAATATTTTCATAATGTTAATGGCATTTTCCGCTTTAACAGAAACCCGGGTATAGGAATCAGTAAGGAATATACAGTCAACTGGCAACCTGCTTTTAATGCGGCAGGCGCCTTTGCAGGAGGATTGCAAATTGTTCCCAAAACACCGGGTACCGGCATTCTCAGCATTAGCCTGCAAACAGATAATGCATTGATGGGTGCTGACATCATTAATAAATTAATGGAGGAATATGGCGGTTACAGCATTGAGGAAAAAATTAAATCATCCGATCAAATCATTTCATTTGTAGATGCAAGACTTAGTGATTACGGGCATAAGCTCGATAGTGTTAATAAAATATATCTTGATCTCAAGAAAAAGTATAAACTTTTTGATATAGAAACACAGTTGGCCAATTTATTTAGTAACATCAGCCTGGAAAATAGAGCAACCATTGAACAACGATCTCACCTGGATGTTGCGGAAATGATAGACAGTTATCTTGCTGATAAAAAGAATGAATTTAATAAAGTACCTGTTCCTTCTTCTTTAGGTCTTCAGGACGCAACACTGAATGAATTGATTCAATCATACAATAAAGCACAGCTGGAAAGACAACAACTGCTGCAGGCAAATGTATCTGCAGACAATCCATCAGTAAAAGAATTTGAGGGGCAAATTGAACAATTAAGAATAAGTATACGGGAAAATTTAAGAAATATTAAATCTTCTATTTCTTCTTTTATCAGCGAAAGCACAAAGAGAAGCACGGAAAATGAATCTCAATTAAAAACATTGCCTTCCGAAACGAAAGAACTGGAAGAAATAAAACAACAGGTAGAAGCTTACCAGTCGCTTTATACTTTGCTGCAGACAAAAAAAGAAGAAACTGCAATTTCAAGAGCTTCTACCATTCCTAATTCTGCGGTAGTTGACCGGGCTTATCCTTCAGGAGCTCCTATTAAACCAAACCGCAGATCTATACAAATACTGGCTATCCTGCTGGGGATTGGTTTGCCGGCATTAATCATTTTTGTTGGAGAAATATTGAATGATAAGGTTATTGAATGATAAGGTTACTACAAGATTTGATATTGAAAAAATCACGGCTACTCCTATCCTTGGTGAAATCGGGCACTCCTATTCGAATAAACCGCTGATAGTAAACAAAACTACCCGCAGCATGGTGGCTGAACAATTCCGTATCATCCGTTCCAATCTTCAGTATATCCTTAATAAAGTTGACAAATCCGTTCTCCTTGTAACATCTTCATTCAGTGGTGAAGGAAAATCTTATATAAGTATTAATATGGGAGCCGTACTGGCATTGGCAGGTAAAAAAACCATTATACTTGAATTTGATATCCGCAAACCGAAAATAATGTCGGGTCTTGGAATCAGCAAAGGAACAGGTATTACCAATTATCTCGTTGGTAAAGCCAATCTCGAAGATTTAATAAAACCTGTTCCGGACCAGGAAAATCTTTTCGTTTTGGGCTGCGGACCCGTTCCTCCAAATCCAGCGGAGTTATTGCTGGATCAGCGGGTAGAAGATATGTTCACCTGGCTTCGCCAGCATTTTGATGTAGTATTAGTAGATACAGCTCCAATTGGTATGGTCAGCGATGCAATGACACTCAGTAAATTTGCCGATGCTACATTATACCTGGTACGGCAGGGGCATACTTTTAAAAAACAGGTTGTATTGATTGATGAATTTTACCAGGAAAATAAGCTTCCCAAAGTATCCATTATTATCAATGATGTGAAAATGAAACCCGGTTATGGTTATTATGGCTATGGCCGTTATGGATATGGATACGGATACGGATACGGCAGCTATTATGAAGAAGAAACACCACCCAAGAGTCTTTTTGAAAAAACATTGGGTTGGATGGATATAAGAAGGTTGTTCCGTCGTTCACGGAGAAAATAATCACTCATTTATTCATGCATATTTTAGTAACCGGCGGCGCTGGTTTTATCGGCGCTAATCTTGTAAAGGCTTTGTTGCATGATGATAGAATTACTTTTGTAAAAATTCTGGATAACCTGGCAACGGGTTCATTAGATAATATCGCAGAATTTGCAGGACATGCTAAATTGGAATTTATCGAAGGCGATATCCGTGATTACAACACCTGTTTAAAATGTTGCGAAGGAATTGATTTCATTTCACACCAGGCAGCATTAGGATCTGTACCCCGTTCGATAAACGATCCGCTCACAACAAATGAAGTTAATATAACCGGCACGCTGAATATTTTTACAGCAGCCAAAGAAAAAAATATCAAAAGAATAGTCTATGCTGCAAGCTCATCCACCTATGGTGATCACCCGGGCTTACCAAAAACAGAAGATAAAATTGGTAAACCTCTTTCGCCTTATGCTGTTACCAAGTATGTAAATGAATTGTATGCAGAGGTATACGCCAGCCTGTATGGAATAGAAATGATTGGCTTAAGGTATTTCAATATTTTTGGTCCTAAACAAAACCAGCAGGGGGCTTATGCCGCCGTTATACCCTTATTCATTAAAGGATTATTGGAAAATAAATCACCGGTGATTTATGGTGACGGAAGTCACAGCCGTGATTTTACTTATGTTGACAATGCTGTGCAGGCGAACATCCTTTCATTGTTTACCAAAAATCCCCAGGCGGTTAACCAGGTATATAATATAGCCTGCGGCCATAAGACATCACTGATGGAGTTATTTAATTACCTGAAAAAAGAAGCAGGAAGCTCATTAGAGCCAATACATGGCGCCGAAAGAGTTGGAGATGTGAGGCATAGTCTTGCAGATATTGCAAAAGCAAAAACATTGCTTGGTTATGATCCTGTTGTTTCTGTTGAAGAAGGATTGAAGAAGACGTTTGAATGGTATAAAGAAAGAGTTGAGAAGTTAATGAGTTGAGAAGTTGAGATGTTGAGAGTTGAGAAGTGAGCTAAACAACTCAACTACAAACCAATTAACAATGTACACTTATCCTTTCGAGAAATTAGAAGTTTGGCAATTGTCAAAAAAAATAGTGGTTAAGATTTATAAAATTACAGGGCAGTTTCCGGCCGATGAGAAATTTGGTATGGTGAGTCAAATGCGAAGAGCTGCCGTATCTATCTGTTCAAATCTTGCAGAAGGCAGTGGCAGAAATACTTCAAAAGATCAGGCATATTTTTATAATATGGCCTATAGTAGCCTGATGGAGCTTTTAAATCAATTGCTTATTGCCTTTGATCTGCAATGGATAAAGGAAAATGAAGTATCAGAAATAAGAACAGATTTAGAACTGGTCTCAGCTAAAATAAATGCGCTCCGGAAATCAATTCTGAAATCATGAGTAACAAACCTCTCAACTCCTCATCTGCTCAACATAGAACAATCATTATAACAGGAGGGGCAGGCTTTATAGGATCTCATGTAACAAGACTGTTTGTAAATAAATATCCTGAATACAAAATCATTAATCTTGATGCACTGACCTATGCCGGCAACCTGGAAAACCTTAAGGATATAGAAAATAAGGATAATTATATTTTTGAGAAAGCAAATATTTTGAATACAGAAGATATCGAAAGAATATTTTCAAATTACAATCCTGATGGCGTTATTCATCTTGCTGCCGAGTCTCATGTTGATCGCTCGATTCTTTCACCGCTTGATTTTGTTTATACAAATGTAATCGGCACCGTAAACTTATTAAATGCTGCAAACAAATGGTGGAGCTCAACCATCAACTCCTCAACTTCTCAACGTTTCTACCATGTTTCAACGGATGAAGTCTTTGGAGCTTTGGGAGATACCGGCTATTTTACTGAAGAAACAAGGTATGCCCCTAATTCGCCCTATTCAGCCTCCAAGGCTTCTTCCGATCATTTTGTAAGAGCTTATGGTGAAACATATCATTTGCCGGTAATCATTACCAACTGTTCAAACAATTATGGTCCTAATCATTTTCCCGAAAAATTGATTCCTCTTTTCATAAATAATATTATTCATAAAAAACCATTGCCGGTGTATGGTGATGGATTATATACCAGGGACTGGTTGTATGTAAAAGATCACGCTGCTGCTATTGATCTTGTTTTTCATAAGGGAAACAATTTTGAAACATATAAGATCGGGGGTTTCAATGAATGGAAAAATATTGACCTGGTAAAATTGCTTTGTAAATTAATGGATGAGAAACTTGGTAATGCACCCGGCACAAGTGAAAAATTAATTACGTATATAAAAGACCGGCCGGGACATGACAGGCGATATGCTATTGATGCTTCAAAGATTAATAAAGAATTAGGATGGAAACCATCTGTCACATTTGAAGAAGGATTAAGTGAAACAATAGATTGGTATTTGCAAAATAAGGAATGGTTGAATCATGTAACAAACGGGGAGTATCAAAATTACTATCAGCTTCAGTATTCAAACGATAATAAAAAATAAACCACAGCGATCACGGCGATGCACTGCACAGTGTTCTCTGTGTTCGCCGTGGTTAAATTAAATACTATGAAAGGCATCATTCTCGCAGGCGGCAGCGGCACCCGGTTATATCCAATTACAAAAGCTATCTCCAAACAGCTTATGCCCATTTATGATAAGCCGATGATCTATTATCCTTTATCTACATTAATGATAGCAGGTATAAAAGATGTGCTCATTATAACTACCCCGGAAGATATTTCTCAATTTAAAAGGTTGTTGGGTGATGGAAGCCAATTAGGTTGTCGTTTTGAATATGCTGTACAGGAAGTGCCTAATGGTTTGGCACAGGCTTTTGTCATTGGCGAATCATTCATTGGCGGCAAAAAATGTGCGCTGATACTCGGAGACAATATCTTTTATGGTTCGGGTCTGGGCAGGCAACTTACCAAATTAAAAAATGTAGATGGTGGCTATGTATTCGCTTACCAGGTATCCGATCCTGAAAGGTATGGCGTGGTTGAATTTGATGATAACATGAATGCCGTATCAATAGAAGAAAAACCAGGGCAACCTAAATCCAATTATGCCGTACCCGGTTTATATTTTTATGATAATGAAGTAGTGAATATTGCGAAAAATTTAAAACCATCTGCAAGAGGAGAATATGAAATCACCGATGTAAACAAAATTTATTTACAAAAAGGAAAATTAAAAGTAGCTGTCCTGGACAGGGCGACCGCCTGGTTGGATACCGGCACTTTTGATTCACTTAGCGATGCCAGCGAATATGTAAGGGTGATTGAAAAAAGACAGGGAACCAAGATCGGTTGCATTGAAGAAATCGCCTGGCGAAATGGATTTATTACTAAAGAGCAACTTATACACCAGGCTACCTTGTTAACCAAAAGTGGCTATGGTGAATACCTGAAAAAGATTGCGGGACCATAATATGAATTTCTTTGCTCACCCTACCGCCGTTATTGATGAAGGTTGCAAAATTGGCCAGGGTACAAAAATCTGGCACTTCAGTCATAT